>Ga0123337_10006133_pt1 | contig 11586 bp, 12 predicted proteins | sample frozenSSSSmetaG_FD_89792 | JGI IMG/M metagenome (GOLD analysis project Ga0123337, IMG submission 89792) | Glacier valley bacterial and archeal communities from Borup Fiord, Nunavut, Canada, to study Microbial Dark Matter (Phase II) -... | ecosystem: Environmental > Aquatic > Freshwater > Ice >...
AAAATCTATACGGCACGCGAACACGACGCCGGGTTCCGGGGCGCGGGTCCGGTCGAAAGCGAGCCAATCAATTATGCCTACCCGCTGCCCGCCTGCCCGGAGCGTGCAACGATCCTCGCGGCGGATGGCTCGCAGGTCTACCCGGATGCGCACGCAGCGTCGATTTATTACCTGACGAATATCGCGGTATTCATCTACCATCACGGCGCGGATAACGCGCTGCCGGAGCCGATCACCGAGCCAGGTCTCTATTACCAGCTTGCCGATACGCACGACCGCGAGGGGCGCATGATCGCGAATGCGGCGGTCAACGCGCGGCGCAGCATCTTCGAGATGCAAATGCTCACACGCGAAACGCTCAAGGTGCTGGATTACGCGCCTCTGGCTTTGAGCATTTACGACGGTCCACTGCTCTACTGGCTCGGCAAGGAAGTCCCACGCGGACCGGAATTGATGGAAGATTACCACGAGGCGATGACCTTCCTGCAAGAATCCGACGTGCGCTTGTGCGGCTACGTGGACCAGCCGCGCAGCCGCTTTCTAATCAATACGCTCTACTTGGTCAATCTGGAAGACGACGCGATCACGCGCGGAAACCTGATGACTGTTGGCGATATGGAGGGGCTGGATGACCGCTTCCTAATGCGCTATCTGCTCGAAGCGGGCGACCGTTCGGCGCTCATGATCCAGCAAAGCCCACAAAACAAAGATTACAAGGAAAAGTTAGGCGAAGCGCGTGAAATCGTCTTCTTCTATATCAACGTCGCCTCACCGGGGCAGGAGCCATACCTCGCGCGCATCGAAATTCCGATGTGGGTGGCGCAATCGCGCACGGCGGTCGATCAAATCCATGCACTGCTTTACAATCAGTGCCAGATCATGGACCGCTACCCGTACACGCTAACCCGCGCTGATGAATGTGCCGTCATCCGCACGCACGAGAAAGACGCGCTCGCGGAGATGATCAAGATTGAAATGCTGAAAAACAACGTCGCGCTCGATGGCTCGCAAAAACTCGCCATGAAGGGCGTGAGCCGCTACGGTCGCCAGAGCCACATCGGAGTTTAACCGTCAATGAACGTATTGGATGAGCGGATGGTCGGGCGTGTACTGCGCGCCAGCACAATGGGTTTCGCCTGTGGGACGCGCTCCGGGGAGCTGTCGCTCCCAAAATTCGGCGCATTCGTCCGCACACGGGACGCGAGCAGTGAGGGCATTGAAGTGATCGGGCTAATCTATGCGATCCGCATCGATGACGACCCGCTGGTGCGCCAATTGATCATGGCGAATCATATCAACCAGCAGACGATTCGTGATCAGCGCGAAAACCGAATGGTCCCGGTCGAGATGAGCATCGTCAACATCGGCTATTTTCAGGATGAGAAGCCGCGTCACATCCTGCCGCCGCACCCGCCGATCAGCCTCGACCCGGTGTACCTCTGCGATGCCAACGTGGTTGTGCGCTTCACGCAGGTATTCGACTTCTTCCGGCTAGTGCTGAATACCTCCGAAGTCCCAAATGAAGAATTGATGGCAGCCGCGATCCTCAACGCAGCGGGCGCACGTCCGCTCGACCAGCAGCGCGATTTTCTGGTGCGTGCGGGGCGACGGCTGACGCAACTTCTGAGCCACGATTTGGGGCGGCTCAATCATTTATTGCGGTTGATCCGACCATAACGCCTCGTTGTCTTTGATGTAAACATTCTCCCTTGCATACGCACATGATCGAGGCAATACTTGATCTTAGCTCAGAGCAGGAAGCAGAACATGCAAATTCAACTTGCCGAAGTACCGGACCTCGCGCCACTTCTCGAAGCGATTGAACGGGGTGAGCGTGTCACGATTCAAAAACCCGACGGCATGACAGTGATTATTATTAAAGAACCCAGCACCATACCGATAGAAGATGGCTCGCGCGGTTTTGGCAGCGATAGGGGCAAAATCTGGATGTCCGATGATTTTGATGAACCACTTGAAGATTTTCGTGAGTACATGGAATGAGGATGCTCATTGACACCCATGCTTTTTTGTGGTTCAACGATGACAATGAACGACTGAGCGCTACGGCGCGCGAGAACATTCAAAATCGCGAGAACATCATTTTCTTAAGCGTTGCGAGCGTTTGGGAACTCGCAATCAAAAGCAGCCTCGGAAAACTGGATATTCCGCGACCAGCAGTCGATTTCGTTGAAGGCAAGAGGCATATTGGTCAGATCGAATTGCTGGAAATCACTGTTTCTCACATTCGTGTTGTGGAAGCACTGTTTTTTCATCATCGCGACCCGTTCGACCGCCTGCTGATCGCGCAAGCGCTTTCGGAAAACATCCCAATCATCAGCACAGATGCAATTTTCGACGCATATGGCGTTCAGCGGGTCTGGTAATCCAGCGAGGTTCCCTTATGTACATCCTCTCCGTCACCGTCAAAGTCAAGCCGGAAAGCGTGGTCGCCTTCATTGACGCCTCGCTCACCAACCATTCCGGGTCACGCCGCGAACCCGGCAACCTGCAATGGGACCTGCTGCAATCTGTGGACGACCCGGCGCACTTCATGCTATATGAGGTCTACCGCACCGAGGACGATTACAAGGCGCACGGCCAGACCCCGCACTTTCTGCTCTGGCGGGAAACCGTCGCAGACATGATGGCCGAGCCGCGCGCCCGCGCGATCTTCACGAACATCGCGCCGAAGGATGCCGATTGGGGGTTCGAGTCGTGATCGCATTCGAGTTCGCGACCGCCGGACGCATCGTTTTCGGCGCGGGCAAGTTCAACGACGCGGGGCAGATTGCGGCGAGTTTCGGCAAGCGCGTCCTGCTCGTTACGGGTGGCAAATCGACCGACGATCCCGCCGACCGCCTCATGCGCGACCTGCGCGGACGCGGTGCGAGCGTCGAACGCTTCAGCGTGAAGGGCGAGCCGGACCTCGCGATCATTCAGCAGGCCGTCGAAGCCGCGAAAGCGATGGGCGCGGAAGTCGTCATTGGGCTGGGTGGTGGTGCGGCGATGGACAGCGCAAAAGCGGTTGCGGCTTTGCTCACCAACCCCGGTGACATCACAGATTATCTGGAAGTGGTTGGCAAAGGGCAGCAAACACAAATTGCGTCCGCGCCGTGCATCTGCATCCCGACGACTGCCGGGACGGGTTCGGAAGTCACGCGCAACGCGGTGATCAATGTCCCGGAGCAGCGCGTGAAGGTGAGTATGCGCGGTCCGCTGATGCTGCCGCGCGTGGCGCTGATTGACCCGGAACTGACGTATACCATGCCGCCAGATGTGACGGCGTTTACGGGATTGGACGCGCTAACGCAATGTTTGGAAGCCTATGTTTCCAAGCGCCGAAATGCCTTTGCACAGATGATCGCGTTGGAAGGGTTGCGTGCTGCCAATGCGATTGTGAAGGCGTTCAATGCGTCGGAAGCGGGCGACTACTTGAATTTGGACAACAGAGAAGCACGCGAGCAAATGGCGTATGCCGCGCTGTGTGGCGGCCTTGCGCTCGCGAATTCGGGGTTGGGCGCTGTGCATGGGTTCGCGTCTGTACTCGGCGCGCGTTATCCAGTCCCGCATGGCGCATGTTGTGGGATTTTGCTGCCTTTTGTGGTTTCGGCGAATCGCGTCCGCGCGGGTGATGCGACTTTATTCACTGATATTATTGATGCCTTACCTGAATTGACGGAGAACAATGATTTGAGCCATTCATTACACTGGTTGAATACGGAGTTTAATGTTCCAAAACTCTCGCAATTCGGTGTGAAAGAGTCAGATATTCCCGAACTCGTCCAGCTTTCAAAGCAATCGAACAGCATGAAAGCGAACCCCTATGAACTCACCGATGAGGAATTGACGGGCATCTTGCAAAGCGCGCTTTAAGTCCGTTGTCAGGTAGGCGAACGATTACTTTGTGCCATGCAAGCCGTTTCGGTTTGCAGCCACTCCCCTGACAAGGAATTAAAGTCGCGTTACGTGCGCGAGTGGATTACGGGTTGGAGCGCTGGCCGCTCCAGCCACTTTGCGGCTTGCCATCCCAGCCGCCCTGCTGCCCGCCTTCTTCATGATCCCACGCGCCGCCGAACTCGACCATGTAGCCATCCGGGTCCGTCACGAGGAAGTCACGCTCACCCCAGGTTTTTTGTGAGGGCGCGCCCTGCACCGGGAAGCCGGAGTCGCGCAGTTCGCTATACAGCGCGTCCAGATCGCCCGTTTCCAGTTCGATGTGAAACTGTCCGGTCCCATGCCGCAGCAATCCCAGCCGCATTTGGCCGATGTCCAGCAGCGCGAAGTCGCCCTCGCGATGCACGCGGATTGTCGCACCCGGCAGCTTGCTATAGAACGCCAGTGAGCGCTCTACATCCGCGACATGCAGGGTGAGACCTGTCAACGATACGGTTTGCATATTTTGTAACCCCTTTCAGGTTTTTGACGATATGGGCAGCCATTCGCTCCCCGTTCAGATTATACAGCGTGTGCGCGCTGCCTGATCTATTTTCGATTTACGGGTGGGTCAAGCCCCGCCCCTACACAAACATATGCGCTTCCCTGACGCGACCCACTGCGCATGGTACAATCGCCCGACATAAGTATTGTAAAAGTTGGCTGGATAGTGAACTACGAGCCGCCGCTTTCTGCAGATGATACCCGCCCACGTTCCCCCATCGCCGTGCCAAACGAACCGCATGGCGACCCGCGTCCGGTCCTGAAAAAGCCGCCGCTCACGACTGTCTACGACGATACCAGCCTCTTCGATGCGCCATCGCGTCCGGGCTGCGCAAGCCCGCTGCTCGTCGTGTTCACGCTGGCCGCGCTCCTTGCATTGTTTATCGGCGTGGTTGGTCTGGCTGCGGCGGCGGGCTATCGCGATGGGCGCACCGACTCAGCGACACGCGCCGCCGGGACACAGATCGCGCTGGTCGCCACGCAGCGCATCGCGATCGGAACCGATAGCGACTCCGGTAATTATGAATTGTTGCTCGTGCGCTGCCAGTACGTCGCGGCACAAGTTCCCGGTGATGTGACGATGCGTGCGTGCATCGCGACTGCCGCCTTCGCGTTGAGTGCTACCCCGACCATGCTCCCGGCATCACCGACGCTACCAGCCGCTACGCGCACATCGACCCCGACGCGCGCCCCATCCGGCACACCTGCTTCGACGGGCGTACCCGTAAATAGCGGTGATCCTTCGCTGCCGGACCTCTTTGCGCAGGCACAAACGGCGGTCACAGCGGGCAAGGTTGAAGACCTCGAACGGGCGCGCGATCTGCTGGAAGCACTGCGCGGTGTAGATATAGCTTGGAACCAGCGGCAGGTCGAGCCGCTGCTGTGTGGCGTCTACGAGTCGCTTGGCAATGTGTACGACTCGGCACGCCGCTTGAGCGAGATGGTGATCGTCATAAGCAAGGCGCTCACAATGACGTGTCGTCTCGATCCCAGCAAAAGCTGGGCGTTTACGGTCAATGCTGCGCAGCTATACCTCACCGCGAAGGGCTACCTCGACGCCGGGAACTATCCGCAGGCGATCCGCGTCTACAAACGCATGATGGATAGTTCTCCGACTTTTCAGGATACTTCTGATCTTGCGTGCGAAGCGTTCCGCAAGGGCGGCGATAACGCGGCGGTCAGCTTTTACAAATGCGGTTGAACAGCGCTGTTCTAACACCTGCGCTGCTATAATTTGAGTTGGGGTGGCACTTCCTCCGATAAGTAGCGGATTATGTAATAGTCTGGTTGACGGGTACACGCTTCCACCGTGCCGCACATGAACCTCGCGTGCATCTATGCTAAAACAGAACCGGATGGACGCTCTTCACCGACGAACACTCAATCAGGAACCCCTCGTTATGCGTATCGCATCCACTGCGCGCGGTCCGGTCTTGCTCGATCCGGCTCTCTCCCCGCTACAAGCAGGTGGGATAGTCACTGTCACGGTTGTTACCACACTGGCGATTTGCTATATTTCCGAGAGTCTGGGCGCGCGTCAATTCTATATGTATTCGCTTGCTGCGACGGTCTTTGCAGCATGGTTCGCCGGGTTGCTGCCGGGTATCATCGCAGGGACAATCTGCGCCCTCTCCGTCAACTACTTATTTATCGAACCTTTTCATAGCATCATTGCCACGTCCAGTGACTTGCTCAACATTACGATCTTTATTATTGTGGCCTTCCTGATCAGTGGCCTTGAACAATCCCGCTTGCAAGCCAAACGAGCCTTGACTGAAACGCGCATCCAGCTTGAAGCAATCCTCGCGAACGTGGCTGATGGCATTACAGCTCAGAGAGTTGATGGTAGTTTCGCCTTCGTGAACGATGCTGCCGCGAGCCTGACCCAGTACGGCGATCCTGAGAAAATTTATAAGATGACGCGCCAGGAGATACGCAGTAATGTGGAAATTACGGATGACAATGGTAAACCGCTGAGTTTCGATGTGCTTCCAAACCAGCTTGCGCTTAAGAAGGGGATTTCGAGTGAACTGGCCTTCCATCAGAAATTTATCCCGACGGGGGATGAACGCTGGATTCAATTGAAATCGCAGCCCATATTCGATCCACAGGGCAAAGTCCTCATGGCGATCAATGTCTTTACCGATGTTACAGTCATCAAGAAGGCACAGCGCGAACTCGCCGCTGCAAACAAGGTCGTCGCGCAGCAGGCGCAACGTTTGCAGGCATTGATCGATAACATCCCCGCTCTTGTCTGGGAAGCAGAAGTCGATAGCGCCGGAATGCCTCACTTTACCTACATGAGTGATTCTGCGTTGCAAATACTCGGCTACTCGAAGGAAAGCTTTGCCGACCCGACATTCGGCACGCAGCTCATCATGCCAGAGGATCAGGAGACCTTGCCTGCATTATTGCAAGAAGTTTATAAAACGCGCGCGGACTCCTTCGTCAGCCGTGTGGTGGCAGCGGATAGGCGCGTCCTCTATCTGGAGACACAGCTCACATTTACCAAATCTTCAGAGGGCAGCGAGCGCATTTATGGCGTCTCGATGGATATTACGGATCGGCACATGGCCGAACTCAAAATTGCCGAAGCCAACCGGATTGCCACTCGTGAAGCGGAGCGGCGGCAAAATTTCATCCACAACCTGCCCGCGATTGCGTGGGAAGCCGTTGGCAGCCCTGAAACCGAGCAGACGCAAACCTTTGTTAGTGATTACGTCGAGACGATGCTTGGCTATACGAAAGAGGAATGGCTCCACCCGGATTTCTGGGGGCGCATTGTCGTACCAGATGACGTGGAGCGCGTCACCGCAACGATCATCGAAAACTTCCAGAAGCGATCCGGCAAGGCGAATTGGCGCGTCTATCGCAAAGATGGGCAGATCGTCCACCTGGAGTCGTATATCACAGTCGTTTCGCAGGCTGAAGGTGAGAATGCTGTATATGGTGTGACGCTGGATGTCACCGAGCGCCGCACGCAGGAAGAAACGCTCGCGCAATATATGTCCGACCTGCGCCGCTCCAACGAGGAGTTGCAGCAGTTCGCCTACGTTGCTTCGCACGATTTGCAGGAGCCGCTGCGCATGGTCACGAGTTACCTGCAATTGATCGAGCAGCGCTACAAGGAAAAACTCGACAGCGACGCGCATGAATTCATCGATTTTGCGGTCGATGGTGCGAATCGCATGAAAGCGCTTATTCAGGATTTGCTGGCGTTCTCGCGCGTCGAGACGGACGGGCGCGCCTTCCTGCTGATCAAGAGTGCGGATGCGCTTGGCGAGGCGCTGCGCAATCTGCAAATTACACTGGAAGAGTCCGGTGCACAGATCATCTATGATCCGGCGACACTGCCCGTCCTCAAGGCCGACCAGCACCAGTTGGCGCAGGTCTTCCAGAACCTGATCGGCAACGCCATCAAATTCCAGCGGAAAGGCGAAACGCCATGTGTGACGCTCTCGGCGGTGCGAACGGGTGTATACTGGCAGTTTGCGGTACAGGATAATGGCATCGGCATCGAGAGCCAATACCTCGAACGAATCTTCATTATTTTCCAGCGGCTGCACAATCGCGCGCAGTACGTCGGTACGGGCATTGGCCTCGCCATTTGCAGGCGCGTGATCGAGCGGCACGGCGGCAAAATTTGGGCTGAATCCAAGCCGGGCGCAGGGACGACTATCCTGTTTACCCTACCCATCAATCAAGGTCGAGAAGGACAGAAAAACCGTGGAAGCAATTGAGATTCTCCTTGTTGAAGACAATCCGGGCGATGTCCGGCTTACGCAGGAAGCGCTGCGCGACAGCAAAATTCACAATAATCTGTACGTCGCGCAAGATGGCGTAGAAGCAATGGAATTTCTCCAGCACAAAGGAATATACAGCGATGCTGTGCGCCCGGACATTATTCTGCTCGATCTCAACCTGCCGCGCATGAATGGGCGCGAAGTCCTCACCCGCATCAAGGATGATGACTCGCTCAAGTATATTCCTGTGGTCGTGCTGACGACCTCCGACGATGAGCGTGATGTGCTGGAAAGCTACAAGCTACACGCCAACTGCTACATCACCAAACCGGTAGACCTGCACCGTTTCATCGAAATCGTCAAGAACATCAAGGAATTCTGGTTTTCGATAGTGCGCTTGCCGTGAACGGGACCAAACCAAATCCCCGCCTGAATTTGGCAACAGAAATCAATGTCCTGCTGATCGAGGACAATCCGGCAGACGCGCGTTTGATTCGTGAAATGCTACTGGAAGCGGGCAACTTCAAAATCACGCGCGCCGATTCGCTCGCCACCGGGGTCGCGGTTGCGCAGCAGACAATGTCTGGTGATGTCGTGATCGACATTGTGCTGCTCGACCTCTCGCTACCGGATAGTTTCGGGCTGGAAACGCTCATGCGCTTGCTGGAGACTGCCCCCGAATTGCCTATAGTCGTGCTGACAGGCTACGAGGATCGGCGCACGGGTGTACAGGCGGTACAGTCGGGTGCGCAGGATTTCATCGCGAAAGGTGAAGTCCACGCCGGGCTGCTGCAACGCGCGATTCTATATGCCATCGAACGCCAGCGGATGCGCAAGGAACTGACCGAACTCACCGCAATACAGGAACGCCAGCGGCTCGCCCGCGATTTGCACGATTCGGTCAGCCAGACACTCTTCACAACCAGCGTAATCGCGCAGTCCGCAATGCGAAATTTCGGCATAAACCCGGAAAAAGCGTATGATTTGCTGGGTCAGGTTCACAGCCTGACGCAAAATGCGCTCGCGGAGATGCGCTTGCTGCTGCTCGAACTCCGCCCCAAATCGCTGGAGCAAGCCTCTTTTGAGCAATTGCTGGATCATCTAGTACAATCGGTGCAGGGTCGCGAGGGGTTGGTCATCTCGGCACATATCGAGCCGAATGCACCGCACGTCCCGGCGACACTCAAGCTGCCATTGTACCGGATCATGCAGGAAGCACTTAACAATGTCCTCAAGCACGCGGGCGCAAGCGAAGTCGTGATTGCCCTGATTGCGACGGAACAGGGCGCGCAGTTGAGCATCAGCGACGATGGACGCGGCTTCGATGTCGAACAGGCGGCACATGCCAGCCTGGGCATGAGCATCATGCGCGAACGTGCAGAAGCCAGCGGCGCGGCGCTCTCCGTAGAGTCGACGCCGGGGATGGGCAGCCAAATCTGTATTTCATGGTCCTAAGGTTTGTCCCGACGAAGAAGGTGGTCTTGAAGTGAACAAAAGAATTCGCGTGCTAATTGTCGATGATCACAGCATCGTTCGTAACGGGTTGAAAGTTTCGCTAGAAGACTTCCCCGATATTGACATTGTCGGCCAGACTGGAGATGCGCGCGACGTAGTGCGCCTGTGCAGCCAAGTCTTACCCGATGTCGTTCTGATGGATATGGTCATGCCGGAAGTCGATGGCGTGACGGCAACTGCGAATATCAAGCGCGTGTACCCGGCGGTTCAGATCATTGCGCTGACCAGCTTCAATGACGAGGACAACGTGCAGCGCGCGCTTAAAGCAGGCGCGCTCAGTTATTGGCTCAAGAACGTCTCCGTCGATGAACTGGTGCAGGCCATTCGCAAGGCATCGGTCGGCCAGCGCACGCTTGCGCCGGAAGCCGCACAGGTCTTGATCAGCGCCGTCAACCGCCCACCGCGCGTCGGCCACGACCTGACCGAGCGCGAACGCGAGGTCTTGACGCTGATGATCGAGGGGTTGAACAACCGTGAGATTGCCGAACGGCTGGTGATCAGCAATTCGACTGTGAAAAACCACGTTAGCAACATTTTGGATAAATTGGGGACCAGCAGCCGCACGCAGGCGGTTGCGCTCGCGGTCGAGAACAAGATCGTTTAGGGCGTGGCTGCACAGTTCAACCGCTCGGCCATGAATGGACCGGGCTATTACGGTCGGCATGGCCTGTATTAGAGTAGCGGTTTGCAGACGCGCCCTCGCAGACGGCGCAAGGACCCTACGTTCGATTGCGTTCGGGGCTTTACAAAAGCGCACAGTAAGCCACCCTAAAACCTTGCTAAAAAATAAGTCGTTCAGCCTTCATCTCTGATAGAATGGCGCTATAATTCGCTGGTTCGGGCCACTGCCCGGAGACTAAGGAACCCCTGATGAACGAGACAGTACAGAACGGTGCGGTGGTCAGCCTCGCCTATACGCTCAAGTTGTCGAATGGCGAGGTCATCGATTATACGGAGGCCGACGATCCGCTGGAATACCTGCATGGCGCGGATAATATCATCCCCGGCCTCGAAAAGGAACTGGTCGGGTTGAGCGTAGGCGCGCAGAAGGAAGTGCGCGTCAGCCCCGCCGAAGGTTATGGCGAATATGACCCCGAAGATGTGGAAGAAGTCGATGTCGCCGAGTTCCCGTCGGGCATGTCGCTCAAGCTGGGCATGGTTGTCGCGATCCCGGATAGCGATGGCAATGTCGAAGAGGCAATCGTCAGCGAGATCACTAAAGACTCCGTGACGCTCGATTTCAACCACCCGCTGGCTGGCAAGCCGCTCATGTTCAGCGTGGAAGTCGTCGGCATCCGCGAAGCGACTGCGGAAGAACTCGAACACGGCCACCCGCATAGCCTCGAAATGGAAGAATTCGACGACTTCGAGGATGATTTCGACGAGGAAGACGACTTCGACGACGAACTTGAAGAATTCGGCGAAGACGACGAAGACGATACCACAAAAACTGTTTAGGGTATAATGCGGGGCTGGAAACGGTCCCGCATTTTATTAAGGTCATTTGTTGAATGCTCGTTCTCGCTTCCGGTTCGCCACGTCGCCGCGCCATGCTCCCGCGCCTCGGCTTCGTGTTCACGACCGCGCGCCCCGATATTGACGAGACGCCACACGCGGGCGAAGCTGCCGCTGAGTATGTCGCGCGCCTCAGCCGCGAGAAAGCAGCAGCGATTGGTGAGGACGGTCTGATTATTGCCGCCGATACAACTGTCGTGGATGGAGCGCATATCCTCGGTAAGCCGATGGATGCCGCCGATGCCGAAGCAATGCTTAAGCGGCTTCGCGGACGCGCGCATGTCGTGCATACGGGGCTGACGCTGCACGACACGACAACGGGAGCGGCGCATACTGCCATCACGACGACGAACGTTGAAATGCGAGATTATGCCGA
>Ga0123337_10006135_pt1 | contig 11581 bp, 7 predicted proteins | sample frozenSSSSmetaG_FD_89792 | JGI IMG/M metagenome (GOLD analysis project Ga0123337, IMG submission 89792) | Glacier valley bacterial and archeal communities from Borup Fiord, Nunavut, Canada, to study Microbial Dark Matter (Phase II) -... | ecosystem: Environmental > Aquatic > Freshwater > Ice >...
AGCTTGTTTATGATCCTAAAGTTGCTCAACTCGTTAGTCATATCATTAAATATCAACTTAAATTCCATCAAAGAAGGATGTTGGTTTCTTTTCAGGGTATGTATTTAACAGTGATTATTACTTTTTCCAATTTGTACCGTATTTGTACTGTAGTGGTCTAATAAAAGTGAAGTAATTTATAGCCTATAATTTTACTTAATGCTTAATTAGTTAGTCACCGCTTTGAAAATACGATTTGATTGACGTGTTAAATTTGAACTTATCAACGGTGTATTTTACTGAGTATCCATATATTGAATTAATTATTTTATCTTTATGCGAATCTCTATTGAGTGAACGTATATCTATAGAACACATAAAAGTACATAACTTATAAAATCAAAGATTAAGTTTTGTTAGATTCTCAAATCGTGAGTTGCCGTGGCCCGATAGGGTAGTTATTCAAAGTATTTACTGTCGGGAGCAATTATAATCTAATGCTTAAGAACATCTGATTTCTCTTTCTATACTGCGTTTGTTTTAGGTTCAATTTTATAATTGAACTTAAAATATTTAAAGCTTTGCAGGTCATTTTAAGCTCTAAATATGTGTTCAATCATTTCTTTAGTAGTTATGACTTTATTTATCGGCTACTGTTCGCTTATTACCGCCAAGATTTCTAATCTAATTACACGAATGATTTTACGCGTGATTTTAGACTTCAGTATGAACATGTTTTTTTAGATATGCATTAACACTGTGTATGAAAATGTAAAACTAATATTTCAGACTTAAAGTAATGCTTCCAATCAACATCAAAGGTAAGTAAAGGATGTAGCTACCTTATAAGTGACGTCACTGCCTGGAATCAAACTATCCATTAATGATTTAATTTATTGCCTATAGTTATATACAAGCCAACATTTCTTTGACCGTTACAAATTTTTCTCTTGGTTTTCCTAATCTCTGCCCATTTTCAACTTCTTTTTTATCAATCACTTTCCAGTCTTCAAATGACGTATAACGTATATTTTTATTATTCAGTATTTTGAGCAAGCCAGCTTTGCCTTCGGCACTAGTTTTTAGTAATGTTGGAATATCTTTCAGCATGTTGTCAACCGTATTTTGAGCGCACTCACGATTGGTGCCTATAACACCTTGTGGACCGCGCTTAACCCAACCTGCTGCATATAAGCCTTTAATTACTTTACCATCACTTCCTAATAGCTTTGAGTTTTGATGATTAAATGTTCTTTTAGGTTCATTTACGGGTAAGTTTTCTAATTTAGCCCCTTTAAAGCCCACGCTAGTAAAAGCTAGTCCACACGGTATTTCTATTAGGTGTTCCGAGGACTTACAGGTTTGATTAAAGGGAGGACCTTCTAGATAGGTTTCTTCAAAAAATACACTTGATAACTGTTTTTTGCCTGCAAAATATTTTGGATTCAGCATGAAATCAATGCTTATTTTAGCTTTATTATCGTCATTTACTGCTGAGAAATTGTTGGCATATGATTGCAGCACTTTATGATTTTTTTGGACTATCAAATTGGATATGTCATCCAGTTCTTGTTGGCAGGCATTTGTTAGATTAAGATGTTTTGGATCTATTGAAACTTCACAATTGCTTAATTTACCTAGCTCATGTAACTCTTTAGTCGTAAATTTAGACTGAATTGGCCCGCGTCTACCAATCATACGCACCTGTTTCAAGGTTTTTTTAGACAAGATATCCAGTGCACTCTCAGGAATATCAGATACTCTTAACTCATCTATAGATTTACTCAAAATTCGACAAATATCAATTGCAACGTTCCCGTGGCCAATAACCACTGCCGTATCATGTTCAAAGTCAAACTTTAGTCCCTGATAGTCGGGATGTCCGTTGTACCAGCCTATCAGATCATTGCATGGATTCACCCCTATCAACTGTTCACCTTCTATTCCAAGCGAAAGACTATCAGGCATGCCATTACAAAAAACGATAACTTGGTATAATAATTTTATATCTTCAAGACTGATATCCTTACCTAATTCTACGTTACCTAGAAAAGTGACTGAAGGATGTTCAGCAATGACATCAAGAGTATTAGCGATACGTTTTAGTTTCTGGTGATCAGGTGCAACACCATAACGAATCAAACCATAGGGACAGGGTAATTTTTCTAAGAGTGTGATCTCAACTGAAACATCAGAATTTATTAATGAATCAGCTACATAGAACCCGCTTGGACCACTACCAATAATAGCGACTTTCAGTTGAGGTTTTAGTGCATTGTATTTCATTACTTAACCTAAAAACCTAACACTTGTTTACGACCTTCCGCACCTTTGTAAGGTGACTCTTTAGCTGTAATTTTAGGTAGTTTTTTGGAGCGTCTTTCATTGATATTTATCCATTCATCTAGTTCGTCTGGCAAATCTAAGTCTTCATAAATTGCCTGTACCGGACACTTGGGAATGCACGCTCCACAGTCAACGCAAATATCTGGATTAATAAACAGCATTTCTTCGCCAGCATGAAATGCTGAAACTGGACATGATGTTACGCACTCTGTAAAACGACATCTTTGACAATTGTCAGTAACTACTGTTGTCATAACCGTCCCCCCTTTAGTTTTACTAATTGGATAAGTGATGTTTTATAGTTTAAAAAAGGTGAGGCCATTCCTGAACTGGCCTCTTTGATGATCTCACCATCAAACAACTTGACCGTGAGATTATTACCAAAATATTGAGTGAAAGTGATTAACAGTTCATCAATATAGACTTGTCCATCCATTTAATTTTCAACTTCATTAAAACCACCCACCGTCTTCGTGTTAATACCCCTGAGAGATCTGTTAGAAGCTAAACCATTAAAGTTCTTCAGTTCTGCTTCACTTCGTTCCAGTCAATTCCGGAGATAGCTACGCTAGTTTCACGATGACCATACACCAATGTCTTAGCCATCAGTAAGTACTTCAATATATTGAATTATCTAGCGGCGGTCACGTCAACTAAGTTATCTGAGAATGTTGTTGAATGACCCATATCCCCAAATTCTGCCGAGCTAACACAGTTAACTGTCCCGTTGTTTAACTGACGCCAGTAGCCTAAAGTCGCAACTACAATGCCAACATTCACATCATCAGAAATTTTTGCCACTCCTTCAAATGCGCCTCTACCGTTAAAGACTTTAACAACGGTTCCTTCCTTAATATCACGCTTTTCTGCATCTACTTTATTAATTAATACGAACTGTTCACCTTGGCCTTTTAACTTTCTTGCATCATTTGCATAACAAGAATTCAAAAAGCCGTGACTCTTCGGCGAAATTATATTGAGTGGGTACTTAGCTGCTAATTTAGGATTAGTTGCTGATGATTCACGCGATGCGACATAGTCGGGTAAGGAGTCCAAATCCTCACCTGGCTGAAAGCCTTCATACATTTGACGAAAAGGTCCAGCAACAAAGTTTTTAGCACCTTCAACCAAAAAGTGACATTTACCCGTTGGTGTTGGGAAATTGCCTTCTGCATGCCGTGCACGTACATCTTTATCACCAAACTCTTTGAGGCGTGCAAAACCATGTTTACGAAGGTAATCTAAGTCGATGCCTTCGCATGTGGGCGCATCCCAGTCCACATAATTTTCTAAGCACTCAGTATCGTTCCATTTAAAGTTTTCATCTTCAAAGCCCATTAATTTAGCTAAGCGTCTGAATATTTCATTGTTTGGTAAAGCCTCACCTGGTGGTTCAATACATTTTTCGTTGTAAGTAAGATATAGATGTCCCCAAGAAAGAATCATATCTTCCATCTCTGCACCCATAGCAGCGGGTAAAATTATGTCTGCGTAAGCCGCCGTATCTGTAATAAAGTGGTCAGCAACTATAGTAAATAAATCTTCACGTTCTAGACCTTTGGCAATTTTATCCGTTTCAGGTGCCTGGGTCAGTGGGTTGGTATTCCATACCATCATTGATTTAATGGGTGTTTTTAAATCTAATTCTCCTAAAAGCGCACGACCTAGTTGTAGATTATTCACGACTTGCGTGCCTTCAGGAATCAAATCAGGACGACAAATGACATCAAACTTGTAAGGATGCTCCCATACTGGAAACTGTAATACACCTCCACCGACATGTCTCCAAGCACCAGTTAAAGCCGGTAAGCAAGTAACCGCACGTATAGCTTGACTGCCGCCATAATTGCGTTCAAGCGCCACGCCAATACGTATTCCAGAAACTTGCGATGTTGCATATTCGCGAGCAAATTTTCGAATATCCTCAGCAGGGATACCTGTAATTTGTTCTGCCCACTCGGGTGTGCGGGTTTTTGCACGTTCCGCTAGTTCTGCATAACCATGTGTATAGTTATCAATATAATCTTGATCTTGTAGCCCTTCTTCAATAATCACATTCATCATTGCCATGGCTAAAGCACCATCAGTACCCGGTTTAGGTGCAATGTGCCAGTCAGCCCCTTTTGCGGTCTTCGATGCATATGAATCAATGACGACAATTTTCGCGCCTTTTGCTTGAGCTTCTTTAACGATCCGCCAATGATGAAGATTAGTACTAGCAGAGTTACAAGCCCAAATGATGATATAAGTCGAATGTATAAAACTTTCAGGATCCAGACCAGCCGTTGGTCCAACCGTAAGTAACCACGCAGTACATGATCCTTCACCACAAAAAGTACGCTCAGTGACTGTTGCACCCATGCGAGCAAAAAAGGCATCACCACCATTCATACCATGTACTAAGCCTTGGTTACCTAAGTAACTATTAGGCATAATCGCTTGTGATCCATCTTCTGCAATAATTTTTTTCCATTTAGTCGTAATGGTGTTTAGCGCCTCATTCCAAGTGATGCGCTCAAATTGTTTGCTTCCTTTAGGTCCCGTGCGTTTCATTGGATATAACAAACGATCGGGATGATAATGACGTTTTTCGTAGTCTTTGAGTTTGACGCACAAACCACCTTGCGTAATCGGGTGATCAGGGTTGCCATGTACACTAATTAATTTTTTATCTTTAACTGTAAATACCATCGAACAGGTGTCGGGACAGTCGTGTGGGCAGCCCCCATGAAATGTTTGTGTATTAGCTTCTTCTAGCTTATTCATCAGTCATCTCCTAATAAAAACGTAAAAACATCATATTTTCCGGATGTTATGTATCGTGTAAATGAAATACTTTATTCATCACTTTCCATTGACCCTCTACTTTTAACAGGTTAAGAAAATCTGTAAAACGATGCCCCGTCCAGTTATCAAGTTCAATTCTTACATTGGCGATTGATCCAACGATTTCTATTTTTGAAATGTTATAAACTAAATCTTTGGCGGCATCATTTGAATCGGTCCAATCAAATAAACTCTGAACTGGGCCTGCAATTAAATCTGCACCTACATATCCAGACCATGTCGCACCGTCATGAAATGAAGGTTTCATGTCAGAACCTTTTCCTGAAACAGCACCTTTTAAATAATGGTTTGCCACTAAGTTAGTTATTGCATCGTAATCATTAATATCCGTTGTTGTTGTCATTTTTTTCTCCAAAAATTAGTTTATTTTAAAATCAAAATGATAAATTTACAGCCTCGTCACTCTCTCAAAATAGCTATCTTCATAAGTCAACACTGCTCTTTAAATAAACGCTACTGATACTGAAATTAAACAAATATCAGGATTTTCATAAGGGTTGTCATTATCAGGAGTCGTTTTCATAACTGTTGTCATTGCAAGCTCCTTGGTTTGGTTGTTGAATTGGTGAATTTGAACTATACACCACATTCTCTCGGGCATTTCACCCGACGATACCTCACCAAAAAAATACTATATCTTCATCATAATTAAGTATTTAGAACTGTAACGGTAACGACTAAGGGGCGATAAAAAATGATTAAAGCTGCGGTCGGTTCAATTCGGAGCTAACCAAGTTAAAGTTTACTAATAACCTTTCTGGCCATATTTTTATGCTCGAATGTAATATCTGGGAGTGCTAATTTCATAGATTTATGGCGTTTAGGGTCAAGCGGTCAGCACTGCTTCAAAACAGGGTACTTTCAAGGGAGCTTGAATTTCGAATCGTTAGCGTATATCCAGAACCCTAATTGTGAAAATGTGATGATATCCGTATGGAGTTCACTAGAGTTGAGATTAAGTAGTGCCAGTTTTTGAGATAAATAACTGAATAAGGTGGGTGAATTTTAGTGGGATTTCACATGTATAAATCAAACTAAATCCTATATTTGCCGCGAGAGGTGGCTTTGTAGTATTCTATTCTCGGAAAGAAAAGAGTGACTATACTTTCTATATTATCGTCAAAAATAGAGATCTTTTATTGTATGTCAAGACACTATATTGGCCCTTGAAAATCTGCTTTTTTTTAAAATCCACAATATTTTTATCCACCCTCTTTATTAAGGAGATGATATGCACGTAACCTCAGAAGAAGCTAAAAAAGCGATTGACGGCGCTTTGGCAAAAGCCGCAGCAACCGAAACACGTATGTGTATTGCGATTGTCGATTCAGGCGGTGCCTTGAAAGCCTTCTATCGAATGGATGATGCCTGGGTTGGTAGCATCGATATCGCCATTAAAAAAGCGCGAACAGCCCTTTATTTTGGTATGCCAAGTGGCGAGCTAGGCCAGTTATCGCAACCCGGCCAACCGCTATACAGCATCGAACATTCCAATGATGGTTTGATTACGTTTCCCGGCGGTGTCCCGATCGTGAATGATGAAGGATTTATGTCCGGCGCGATTGGCGTCAGTGGTAGCTCCGTCGAAAATGATGATTTAGTTGCCCGCGCTGGTGCCGAAACCATCGGCGTCTGTGATCTACCCGATCATCCTTGGAGAACATAAATTCACTGCGCCATAATGATTGAAGAGTGATCGGCACGGGCAGATGTTTGTGACTGTATCGCGTTATCTCTAAACAACGCATCAGGCAGCTGGACTATTTTCCATCAGTTGCCTGAACTTATGGTTTTTAAAAAGTTTTCCACATTTAACAACATTGGCTTGAATGTCACATCTCGGCTTTGTAAAATCAGCGTTTCAAATTATATAGCCTAATATAAGGCTTATCCTCATACTTGAGGCAAGATAATAAGTATTTTTTCAAATATAAGCTAACTTCTCGTTATGTAATTAGCCTATACCTTTAATTTAAATAAAGCTCGTTTATGGCCTATTTTTTTACAGTTAGAGCGTTTAATAACTCTTTATTCATAGGGATAAAATAAGCAGACCTTACTTATTTTAATATATTACGTCGACAGGTTAAATCCACAACCCAAAGCAGACATTGCTTAATCTCCAAAACCGGAGATTATTACTGCGCTGGATATAAAATCATATCGAGTTGTCCAATTTTTAGATTTTTAATATTTAACAGCTAATCCTTGTAAGAATAAACCTTTTCAACCCCCTATTGATGCAATACTTTTTTATTTTCGAGTAATGCAATGTAAAACACACTCGAATAATGAATAGGTCGAGTGTAATGTTTATTGTCTTAATCCTATCAAACGCATTTCACAGGCAAGAAAGTAAAAAGCTCATTATCCGTTATTAATTTATCTATCGTGGTGAGTTACTTTTCTATTCACTTACTAAGTATTAAGGGTATTTCCGTGAGCAACAATTCTTCTCAATCACTTCGCGTTGCCAGCGCACTTAAAACACAGTTTATTTCTGATGCGCTAGCCATGCCAGTGCACTGGTTTTATCAACCACTAGAAATAGAGCGTGCTTTCCCCGGCGGAATTCAACGGTTTGAGGCAGCTCCTGAGTTTCATCCATCTTCCATTATGTCTTTACATTCTAAGCGCAAAGGAGGTCGTCAGACGAGTGACACATCTGGCAATACTGCAACCGAAGTTGTGGGCGATATCATTTTAAAAGATAAAGCGCAGTTCTGGGATACGCCCAACATGCACTATCATCAAGGCATGCAGGCGGGAGAGAATACTTTAAACGCATATTGTGCTAGAGTTTTGATGCGTGTCCTTGCTAGTTCGCCTGAAAGTTATAACAAAAAAACATTTGTGAACGCCTACATCGATTTTATGACCGCACAACCTCCTGCTCATCCAGACACATATGCTGAATCATATCATCGAGGATTTTTTGCGAACTTTGCACAAGGCCGCAAACCAGAAAAGTGTGCAATGAAAACACACGACACTGCTTCAGTGGGTGGATTAGTAACATTAGCCCCGTTGGTTTTTTCAGAACGCCTTAAAGGTGCCAGCGAGTCTGCAATAGAGGTTATATGTCGGGAACACTTAGCGTTGACCCATCCGGATGATAGTTTAATGCGAGTATCTGACCGCTATGTGAAATTGCTTTGTGGTCTTATGGATGGGCCTGATGAGGATGGTGTTAAGGCACTTTTGATAGAAGCTGGCAAAGGTTCGCAGGATTTCGATCTGGTGGAGCTAGTAAAACGCAATTTACCCGATAATCAGGTAGTAGGACATATATTTTCGCGAGCCTGTTATATTTCAGATTCATGGCCTGTTGTGTTGTATTTAGCCTATAAATATCAAAACGACCCTTGGCAAGCACTTAAGGTTAATACGAACTTAGGTGGTGACAACGTTCATCGAGGCATGGTGCTGGGCGTCTTATTTGGACTGCAATCCAACACTATTGCCACCAATTGGTTTAATCAATTGGTGAACCACAATGCAATCGGTCAGGAGATTGACGCACTCATTAACGCGGCAACAGGCTCCAAGCACTAAGATTTGCTTAAACCTATGTAGCATTCAATCTACTGAATTAAATATTTCATACTTTTTCATAAGAGAAATATTCTTGCGATTTAGGTAATGGTGATATTGAGCCGCATGTCACCATATATAGCTGTTGATCTTCATTTTTATGCTGCGAAGTAGGCAATGGTATTCAAGACAGTTGTTATGTTTATAACAAAAAATCATTGAGCAAAAAGTCGGACGTCTTGCTTGTTTTACAAAGCATTTGGCAAAGAAATGTATACGTTAAATTAATAACTTTCGCAGCTTCTGTATTAATTAAATATTATGAATGGCAAGTTAATGATTTTGTTTTAGTATGGCTTTCTTATTACCGTCTTCAATCTATTAATTCGAAGTTAATCCTTTGAGGTGACAACATTTTTAATTGGCTTAAATACCTTTAATCATCTGACGGCCTATAGCTTTTCTTTAATATTATAAAAAGCACTTCCAAAAAAGAAAAATATTTAATTAAATAATTGTCAATAGATTGCATATTTATACAAACCTTATGTACTGCGCGAGCTTACTGGATACAGATAAAGGTAGGTTTGTTGGTCTTTTAAAATTAAGTTTTGATATAAAACTAACAATTTATTTAAGAACCTAAAAAGTCATTCATACAACCGAATTTACGTGACCAAACAATTGTGACTCAATTAAGTCTACAATGAATTCAGCGCCTCATTGAATGATATCTAATCTAATGAAAAAGCAAGTAAACATTATCAAGTCAAATCCTCTCACTGAACCTAGTAACATGGCAGTTTTGAACACGCCTGTCATTGTCGGCATCGGTGCATCTGCCGGTGGATTGGAAGCATTAGAAGACTTCTTTTCTCATGTGCAAACGCCCTCTAGTATGGCATTTGTTATCATTCAACACCTCGACCCAACGCGTAAAAGTATCATGCCCGAGCTGTTGCAACGCGCAACGCCAATGAAAGTAACGCAAGCTCGCAACCGCACAAAAGTAAAGCCAAACTGTGTTTATATAATCCCACCTAACAAGGATTTATCTATCCTTCATGGCTCATTATTTCTGCTCGATCCGCTCGTTAGTCACGGATTGCGATTACCCATTGATTTTTTCTTCCGATCTCTAGCCGATGATCAGCATGAACGTGCTGTGGGTATCATTCTGTCTGGTATGGGTTCTGATGGCACACTGGGATTGCGGGCTATCAAAGAAAATGCTGGACTATCTCTGGTGCAGGAGCCTAAGTCCGCCAAATTTGATTCGATGCCTCGTAGCGCTATTAATGCTGGCTTAGCTGACATTATCGCGCCTGCTGAGGATCTGCCAGAACGTATTTTGGCACTTCTCAAACACAGTCCACTAGATGCGCCAAATAATATTGAACAACAATTGGAACTCAAGTCAAAAAGTGCCCTGGAAAAGATCGTTACCATACTACGTGAACGTACCGGAAATGACTTTTCACTTTACAAAGAAAATACTATATACCGTCGTATTGAACGACGTATGGGTTTACATCAGCTTAAAACTATAGCACTTTATGTGCGTTATCTGCGTGAGAATCCACAAGAACAAGATCTACTATTTAAAGAGCTACTAATTGGGGTAACCCACTTCTTTCGTGATCAAGAAGTCTGGGCACAGCTCAAGTCAGTGACACTGCCAGCACTATTGGCTAACTATCCTGAGGGTAAAGAACTTCGAGCATGGGTGACCGCCTGTTCTTCCGGAGAAGAAGCCTACTCTCTAGCCATGACAATATTGGATGTAATAAATGAAGTAAAGCCCAAAGGACATTTTAAATTACAAATATTTGCTACCGATCTTGATGAAGACGCCATCAATATCGCACGGCAAGGCTACTACCCTGCTAACATTGAGGCTGACATACCTTCAGAGCAAATGAATCGATATTTCATTAAAGAGGGCAAAGGTTATCGTATTAACAAAAAAGTTCGTGACATCGTCATCTTTGCACCACAAAACATTATTATGGATCCACCGTTCACTAAGTTAGATATTATCACCTGTCGGAACTTGCTAATTTATCTTGGACCGAAATTACAAAAGAAGTTGATCCCATTGTTCCATTATACATTGGTATCTCATGGCATTTTGCTTCTAGGCAATGCTGAAACTATTGGCAGTTACACCCCATTGTTCTCAGCATTTAACGATAATGTGCGGATCTACACCCGTAATGATATTCCTACACACCAAATGGAAGTGGACTTCCCCACACGGATATTCCCCGTCATATCCTTGGTAGAAAATGAACCCGAGATCCCCCACGAGATGATAATACATATCGCTAATCTACAAACACAGGCAGATCAAATCCTGCTACAAAACTTTTCGCCAGCAGCAGCATTGGTTAATGTTGCCGGTGACATTATTTATATCAATGGCCGTACAGGAAAATATTTAGAACCTGCTGCGGGTAAAGCTAATTGGAACATTCATGCAATGGTGCGTGAAGAACTACAATATCAGCTTAACCTTGCGATGAAGAAGGCGCAGACTCAGATTGAGCCCGTGATCATTTTAAATCTGAAAGTCGACACACATACTATTAATTTGACGGTACAAGCCATCAGTAAGCCAAAAGCTTTGATTGGCTTACTGATGGTGGTGTTTACTGATGTGGCAACACCCATTAAATTGCCACACAAAAAACTGAGTGCAGCGGAGGATGAAAGGCAGGCCGAATTACAACAAGCACACGGCGAAACGCAGTCACTTCGCGAACAAATGCAGGCCTCACAAGAAGGGCTCAAATCCATCAATGAAGAGTTGCAATCTGCCAATGAGGAACTAACTACTTCTAAAGAAGAAATGCAGTCGATGAATGAAGAACTG
>Ga0123337_10006136_pt1 | contig 11580 bp, 12 predicted proteins | sample frozenSSSSmetaG_FD_89792 | JGI IMG/M metagenome (GOLD analysis project Ga0123337, IMG submission 89792) | Glacier valley bacterial and archeal communities from Borup Fiord, Nunavut, Canada, to study Microbial Dark Matter (Phase II) -... | ecosystem: Environmental > Aquatic > Freshwater > Ice >...
CAGCGCGATGTCCTTGGCGCTCGTCGCCAGTTTATCGCTAGCAGACGCGACCACCCGGCGAATTGATCCAGAACAAGTGTGCGATCGACAAATTGCATCGCATTGAGGGGGTGGACGACAACGACTGCCCCAAGCATCGGCATAATCTGACAGGCCGCATGGAGCTCCTGCTCATTTGACATGAGTCAAGGCGAGCCGAGCGCCACCGCCTAACGTCCCAACCGTTGAAGCCGCTGCCTCAGGATTGCTATCCGGCAGGCTTCCCAACTGGAGACTGCAATCATGTCGCTGGGCCTTATCCTTGTTATCCTGCTGGTCATCTTCCTTCTCGGCGGCTTCAGCGGTCGGTTCGGTGGCTATGGTTACGGCTTCGGCCACGGCGGCATCGGTCTGCTCGGTACGATCCTCATCGTGGTCGTCATCCTCATGCTGATGCGCGTCATTTGAAATCGAACGCTCTCCATCTGGCTTGATCCGTCCAAACGGACCGGTGCGGCAGCGGAGCTGACCTTTCCGGCAAAGACAGGCGGCCGACGAAGTACCTGCACGCGTCTACTTTCCTGAAGGCAGCATTGCCTCGGTGGTGGCGACGCTCCGCAGCCAGAAGAACTTCGAAGTGGGCCTTATCGGCTGGGATGGGATGACAGGCACCTCGGTGCTCGACAGGGCTCCAAGTCCCTTCGACTGCTACGTGCAATTTATCGGACCGGCCCTGATGATGCCGACAAAGGCGTTGGTGGCTGCATTGGACACCAGCCCGACCTTGCAGGCGGCATTGAGTCTTTACGCCCATGTGCTCTCGGTTCAAACCGCCTACACCGCCCTGGCCAGCGCTCATGCGCCGATTCCTGAGCGCCTGGCCCGCTGGTTGCTGATGATCGACGACAGGGTCGAAGGGGCATCCTTCAGCGTCACGCATGACCTTTTGTCGATCATGCTGGGGGTGCGGCGTTCTGGGGTGACACAGGCCCTGCACCTGCTTGAGAGCGAGGGATTGATCAGATCGACGCGTGGCAGAGTTGAGATCCTGAACCGCCTCGACCTGCGTGTCCGCGCTGGCAATGCCTACGGCAAGACGGAACGAAGCTACGACGAATTGCTCGAAGCCCTCGATCCGCATTGGCGGCGTCGCGCCAGTCGCGACGAACAGCAGTGATGGAACTGCCATTGTGGAGTTGGACAGGTTTCCGGGGGCTGGACCTGGTTCGGCAACGGAGCTAGCCTTCCGCCAAACACAGAAGGAGTAGGCGGGGTAAGGCCTTGGGGGCAACAGTGTCCTTTGCGATAGTGCTCGGAACGATGTTGCGGCAGTGCCGTCCGCGGCGCGGCGCCAGTTTGCTGGCATTGTTCATGTTTCTGCTGACCACCGTTCCCGGCGGGGCGAAGTCCGCGGCGATCCCGCCCGGCGTCTGGCTGTTCGACAAGAAGGTGGCGCTTGAAATCTACGCCTGCCGCGATCTGCTTTGCGGCCGAATTTTGTGGCTGAAAGTTCCTCGAGACAGCGCGGGGGATCTGGTGCTCGATCGCAAAAACCCGGACCCAACGCTGCGGGCTCGCGCCCTCTGCGGGTTGACGATAATCACCGGGCTCAAGCCCCTTGGCGACAACCATTGGGGCGAGGGCAGGATCTACAATCCGGATGATGGCAAGACATACAATGTCGTGGGAGAACTTGTTTCGGATGACCTGATCAAGGTCCAGCTATTCGAGACAACCCCGGTGTTCAGCCAAAACAAGACCCTGGAGCGCGTCCCCCACGGCACCTCAGACGGCTGGTGCTGAGCCCTTCGACCGCGACCCTCCGCGCTCACAGCGTCGCGATGCGCCAGTCGGGCCACGCCGCCACGTAGTGCACGCGGCGGGTGTTTCGGGTCTCCTCGCGAAACGGGGCGACTTCCCACTTCCAGCGCAGGCCGGTGCGGGGCATCGGGTAGCCGTGCAGCAGGTCGGCGCTGTCTAGGATGATGCCGTGGCGGTTGAAGACGCGGTAGTCGAGGTCGGTGATCAGCGTCACCGGGCAGGGCAGGGCGCCCAGGGCGTCGAGGTGGCGGTCGACCACGAGCCGCGCCTTGCCGGGCAGCGCCGCCGCGGCGAGGTCGCCCACCAGGTTGGCCGAGATCACCCAGTCGAGGCCAGTGATCGTGTCGAGGAAGTCGAGGGCGCCGGGGTTGTCCTCGGGCGACAGGTCGCGCCAGTCTCGTGATACGTTGCCATAGCGGCCGATGCGCGCATCGATGCTCGTCAGGTGGACGCGGTCGACGAGGATGACGCGCTCAAAGGTGCGGGCCAGTGATTCGATCGGCAGGTCGAAGAGCGCCCCCGACCCGAGCACGGCCACGGTGCGGCGCACCGGGAAATCGTCGATGGTGGTGTCGATGAGGCCGCGGGCGTTGGCGAGATGCGGGGCCCAGGCGCGTGTCTGGCGGACGCCGCGGCCCCATAGCTTCACCGCCGCCGCCAGATGCGGCCGGGAGGCCTTGGGCGTGCGCCGGTAGCTCGCGGCGTAGACAGCTAGTTGGGCCAGCATCGCGGGACGGGCCGCCTCACGGTAGAATCGCGGTTGATCGTAGGCCTGCCCAGTTGTGCGGGGGCAACATTTCGTCGTTCCCGTGCCGCGAGGGGAGAATTTCGCCGCAATTTCATGCAGTTTTGCCTCGGTTGCAACGGGGCGGATTCTTGGGACGGCATGCGGTCAGTTTTCTCGCGTTCATGGCGGTTCTCGCCATGCCGCTAGCGGCCCTGTCTTGCGACGGGCTGGTCGATGGACCGCAGGGCATCGTCACCTCCGTCACCGATGGTGATACGGTCATTCTCGACAATGGGCTGGTAGTCCGGCTGATCGGCATCCAGGCGCCGAAGCTGCCGCGCGGCAACGATACGTTCGATCCGTGGCCCAAGAGCGTCGAGGCGAGGGCGGCGCTCGAAACGCTGGTCATCGGCAAGCCGGTGCGGCTGCGCCATGGCGGCGAACGGCTCGACCGGCACGGGCGCAGCCTCGGGCAGTTGTTCGTTGTGGCCGAGCCTGAAGTTTGGGTGCAGCGGCAACTGGTCGCCGGCGGGTTCGCCCGCGTCTATTCGTTTCCCGACAATCGGGCCTGCAACGCTGATTTGATGAGCGCGGAGGGCCGTGCGCGGCTCAACCGGCTTGGCATCTGGGCCGATCCCTACTATGCCGTGCGCCGGGCGGACAAACCCGGCGAACTCGCTGGCCGCTCCGGACATTACGAACTGGTGGAGGGGCGGGTGCTGGCGGCCGAGCAGGCTGGCGGGCGCGTGTACCTCAATTTCGGTCGAACCTGGAAAACGGACTTCACGGTGGTCATCGACAAGCCGGCGCTCGGCCGCTTCAGCAAGGATGGGTTGGACCCGCTCAAGCTCGCGGATGCGCTGTTGCGCGTGCGCGGCTGGGTGGACAGCCATGACGGGCCGCGGATCGAGGTGACCCACCCCGAGCAGATCGAGGTCCTTGCCGTCCGATGAGCAGCCTCAAGGCCAGCAAGGCGTTCGGCGCCCTGACCGCGGCGGCGCTGTTTGCGCTGCTGAGCGCCTGCTCGAGCTTCGGGCCGCCGGTCGATGTCGCGCACACCCAGGATCGCGGCGCGCCGCCGGTGGCGAGCGCCGATCCCGAAGAAGATGCGATCGGGGCTCGCGAGCATCCGCGCATCGTCGCCTCATATGGCGGCATTTATGCCGACCGGCCAGCCGAGATCATGCTGGCCCGGATCGTCGGCCGCCTGCTTGCTGCGGCCGACCAGCCGAACCAGAAATTCACGGTCACCATTCTCGATACCGCCGAGGTCAACGCCTTCGCGCTGCCGGGCGGCTATGTCTACGTGACGCGCGGGCTGCTGGCGCTCGCCTCCGACACTTCGGAGATCGCCGCGGTACTGGCGCACGAGATCGCGCACGTGACGCTGAAGCATGCGCGCGCCCGTACCAACAAGCAGCGCGAAAGCGAGATCGTCGACAAGGTGGTGTCGGGCGTGTTCGGCTCCAATGTCGATACCGACCAGACGGCCAATCGCAACAAGATGCAGCTCGCCGCCTTCAGCCAGGCGCAGGAACTGGCCGCCGACAAGGAAGGCATCATGACCGCCGGCAAGGCGGGCTACGATCCGCATGCGGCGGCGCGCTTCCTCGGCGCCATGGGGCGGTTCGCGCATTTCAGCCAGGGCGATGTCGACCAGGCCGACGACTTCCTTGCCTCGCATCCATCGACGCCGGACCGGATCCAGAAGGCGATCGAATCGGCGCGGGCCTTCTTCGGCGCCCCCGGCCTCGGCGAAACCGACCGTGACGGCTACCTCGCCGGTATTGACGGGCTCGCCTTCGGCGACAGCCCGAGCCAGGGTACCGTGGTGGGCCAGCGCTACGTCAATCCGACGCTGAAGTTCACCTTCGCGGTGCCCTCGAACTACGCGCTGCAGATTTCGAAGGGCGCGGTGGTGGGCGTCGCCGGCGAAGGCGAGGCGGTGCGCTTCGACAGCGCCGAGGTGCCGCAGAGCATGGGGCTCGAGGACTACCTAAAGTCCGGCTGGATCGCCGGCCTGCAGCCCGGCTCGGTGAAGCGCGAGAACTCCAACGGCTTCGACCTGGCTTCTGGCGTGGCGGTGACGCCGCAGTGGAATTTCCGCGTCGCGGTGGTGCGGCTCGATGGCCGGGTCTACCGCTTCATCTTCGCCGCCAAGTTCGACAGCCCGGGCTTCTCCAAGGCGGCCGGGGAGACGCTGAAGAGTTTCCGCCCGACGAGCCAGCGCGACCTCAATTCGGTCAAGCAGATGGTGATCCGCACCGCCATCGCCGGCAGCGTCGATACGGCGGATTCGCTGGCGCGCAAGATGAGTGGCCTTAGCCGCGGCACCGACCTGTTCTACATCCTCAATAACCTCTACCCCGGCGACACGCTGACGCCGGGGCAGAAGTACAAGTTTGTCTCGGTCGAATAGGCGCTACAACAGCCCCGCGTCGCGAGCTGCTGCGCTGGCCTCGGTGCGGGTGTGGGCGCCGAGCTTTTCGAGCATGGCGGCGACGTGATGGTCGACGGTCTTGGGCGAGATGGCGAGCGCGACGGCGATGCGCTTGCTGGAGAGGCCGCGGTCGACCAGCTTCAGCACCTCCATCTCGCGCTGGGTGAGGCCGAGCGCGTTGGCGCGGGTTGCCGCCCGGGGCCCGCTCGCGACATTACCGATGCCGCTGCGGCGCATCATGGCGCGCACCCTGGCAGCGACCGGCTGGGCGCCCAAAGCCTCGAACAGTTGCAGCGCCTCGCGCTTGTCCGCCTCGTCGCCGGACAGCAGCGCCATCGCCTGCTCGAACGGCGCGCCGAGTTCGCCCCACAGCCGGGCAGCACGGCTCACGTCGCTGGCGAGCTCGGCCGCATGAGGTTCGGCGAGGCCGGTCAGGTCGCCCGGCTGGTGGCCGGGATCGAGCCGCCGTCGCCAGACCACCAACTCACCGAACTGGTGGTGCGAGCGGATCAGCGACTGCGCGCAATCGATCACCTTGATCGCCTCTTCGCGGTCGCCAAGCCCCAGCCAGGCGCGTTCGGCAAGCAGCGTGGCGTAAGGGGCGAGCCGCTGCACCTCGCCGTTCGAGGCAGTGAAGTCCTTGAGTTCGGCGAGCAATGGCTCGAGTTCGGGGTCGCCCCGCCGCAGCCGCAGCCGGGCCAGCGCCAGCACCGAGGTGTAGCGCATCAGGGGCGAGACATTGTCGGCGTCGACGATCTCGCCGGCCCTGTCGGCCGCCTCGTTCCAGAGCCCCTGGCGCAGCAGCGTTTCGGCGAGCCAGCCCTGCATGTAGCAGCGCCAGGTATCGAGGTCGCGGTCGATGCAATAGGTGATGCCCGCTTCGAACAGCTCGCGCGCGTCGGCGTACTGCATGGCGTTGATCTCGAAGCAGCCGAAATTGGTGTAGGTGCGCGCGGCGTGCTCCTGGAAATTGTGCGCCAGCGCAATCTCGAGGCTGCGCCGTAGCTCAATCCGGCCCTGCTGGTGGTCGCCCCAGATGCGCGAGGTGCCGACATTGTTGAGCGCGTGCGACACGATGTCCGGGCGGCCCAGCACCTCACCGAGCGCGATGGCCGACTTGCCCACACTGATGGCCTGTTCGTGCTCGTCCTCGAGCATGGCCAGCTGGGAGAGGTTGGAATAGGCCATTGCGAGTTCGGCGCCCGGCGGCTCCGCCTCCAGCATGGCGATCGCTTCGGCGCCGTAGGCATCGGCGTCGCGGCGCTGGCCGTTGAGGTAGCTCAGGCGGCTGAGCCAACACAGCGCGTCGCCTTCGAGCACCCGGTTGCCGAGCCGGCCATAGATCACGCGGGCCTGCCTTTGTGCCTCGATCGCCTGAGGCATGCGTCCGATCAGGTGGCATTCGAAGGCCAGGCGGCTGTTGATCTGCGCCTGCTCGTCGAGGCTGAAGCCGTCGGCGAGGCGCAGCATCGCCTCATAGTGCCCTGCCGCCTCGCGGTGCGCTCCGATGCGCGACGCCTCGTAGGCGGCGCGCGGCGACAGTTCGCGCACGGCCGCGGCGTGCCGCGCCTCGACAGCATGGTGGGCCAGCCGCGCCGCCGGTACGCCGGGCACCTGCCGCAGTGCCGCCAGCACCTGGGCGTTGAGGGCCTGGCGGCGATGCAGCGGCAGGGACGCCTCGACGGCGCGGCGGGCAATCTCGTGGCGGAAGGCATAACCATCGCCGCTCGGCTCCAGCATGCCGGCCTCGACGCAGGCGGCGAGCAACTCCTCGCCGCCGTTCAGCACCTGTCGCAGTACCCCCGCCTCGGCGCGGCGTGGGAACACCGCGACCGTGTCGAGCGCCGAGCGCTGGTCGGGCGACAGCCGCTCGGCCCGCGCCAGCGTTGCGTCACGCACGCTGTGCGGCAACTGCGCCCCGCCGGCGCGTAGCAATTCGGTGACGAAGAAGGCGTTGCCGGCGCTCGCCCGATAGATCGGATCGCTGTCCTGTCCGGCTCCGCGGGCCAACTCGGTCACGGCGGCCTCGCTGAGCAGTGGCACGTCGATGCGGGTGACATTGGCCACGGGCACGTCGCCGAGAGCCCGCCGCAGTCGCTTCTGTCCTTCGCCTTCGTCGTTGCGGGCGGTGAGCAGCAGCAGGATCGGGGAGACGGCGATGCGGCGACCGAGATAGCGGACGAAATCGAGCGTGGCGTCGTCGGCCCAATGCAGGTCCTCGATGATCAGCAGGGCCGGCAGCGGCCCGCGTCCGAACACCTCGCGCGCCTCGGCAAACAGCGGCAGTCGTCCGGCATTGCCCTGTACGACGCGCGGCAGCGGCCATTGCGCCGCCTGGGCGAGATCATAGAGCGGCCCCAGCGGATCGGGGATCGACAGGTCCTCGCAGGCGGCCCGCATCACCCTGGCCCCTGCACCAGCCTCGGCCGCAAAGGCCTCGACCAGCGACGTCTTGCCGGCCCCGGCCTCGCCTGCCACGGCGACCAGCCGGCCACGACCGGCGGCGGCCTCGTCGAGCTCACGACGGAGCGTGGCCAACTGGGAATTTCGCTCGAGCAACATGCCCTAACCTCAGACTCTCGAACGCCCGCCCGCAAGTCGTCATATGACTTAGCAGAACAGCGCCGCCCAGAGAATATTCCACGACCGAAACGAAATCTGGGTAATCGCAGGGCGCAAACCCGGCAATCGCCCCGATACCCGGCCATTCCGGATCGCGGCATGGTCCTCAGCATCCGCCGCCCCGGTTGCGGCTACAAGCAAGGACCAACAAATGCCACGCTATATCGTTGAACGCAGCTTCCCCAACGGCCTCGTCATCCCGATGGACGAGTCGGGCGCCTCCGCCTGCCTCAACGTCGTCGGCAACAATGCCGAGAAGGGCGTCACCTGGGTGCATTCCTACGTGTCGCCCGACCGCCTGCAGACCTTCTGCGTGTATGACGGCCCGACCCCCGAGGCGATCCGCTCGGTGGCGCAGAAGAACGCGCTGCCGGTCGACAAGATCACCGAGGTGCGGGTGCTCGACCCCTACTTCTACCGCTGAGACGTGGCAGCCGGGGGGCGACAACTGTTCTGAAAGTCACTGAAATGAAGACCTACTTCTGGGCCAAGGCGCTGTTCGTGCTGGTCGCCTATTCGGCCAGCGCTGCAATTGCCAGCCAGTCCGATGGCGGCGGCCTGATGATGGGCACCGCCATGGCGCACGAGAGCCATGACGGCGTCGCCGCCGCCAATCCGCTCGCCGAAAAAGTGCGCGAGGTGAATGCCCGTTTCGCCGACGTCAACGCGGCCACTGCCGAGGGCTACGCCCCGATCCCCTGCGTCTCCGGCATCGACGGCGGCGCCATGGGCATCCACTACGTCAATGGCGCCTTCATCGACGACGGGGTCATCGATATCGGCAAGCCCGAGGCCGTGATGTACGAGCCGCAGGCCGATGGCACGATGCAACTGGTGGCGGTCGAGTACATCTCGACCAAGGGGCCGGCGAATCTCGACGGGCATCTGTTCAGCTTCACCAATTCGCCCAACCGCTACGGCCTGCCGCCCTTTTACGAGCTGCACGTCTGGGCCTGGCGCAGCAACCCTACCGGCACCTTCGCCGACATGAACCCCGACGTCTCCTGCGACGCGGCAATCGCGCAGTGATGCCGGCGCCTCCGCGGTCACTCGCGGAGGCGGCGCTGCCCGCCTGGTTCGATCAGCCCCGGTGCTGCGGGGGCGATCTCACACAGCCTCACGCGGCAGGGGAAAGCCAGTTGGCGACAAAGTAACCGACGGTTGCGGCGACGCCGGTCAGCGCTATGCCCCAGCACACGTCGATCAGGCTGAGCGTCACCGGCCAGTTCTTCAACGTCGACAGGTTGGTGAAATCGTAGGTGCCATAGGCGACGAGGCCGAGCAGGGCGCCTGAGCCCAGCGCCATCAGCCAGTTCTGCTGGTTGAGTGCCGGGAGCACGGCGAAGACCACGACGCCGATCACGTAGATCAGGTAAAACACGGCCGCGACCCACAGGTTGGGCGGGTCGGCCAGCATGTCGCCGAGCGCCGGCTTGTAAACGAGCGGCACCATGGTGGTGAGCCAGATGGCGTCCATCACCAGCATGGCGACGGCGGAGCCGATATAGGCGGTAGCGAAGGCGGGCATGGCAGTTCTCCGTGGTTCGGCAGAAGGAACGGCGCACCGGGACTCTATGTTTCGGGCATCGACGGCTATTTTGTCACTCGATTGAAACAAACCGACGAGCTCCGACGTACCTTTCCCTACAAGCAGCGGGGAACAGCGTGCGACATCTTTCGGACCGGGCAGCGGGTGGGCGGCGGATCGCGGTCGTGGGGGCAGGCATTGCCGGCCTCTCGGCGGCCTGGCTGCTCAGCCGCAAGCACGAGGTGGTGCTCTACGAGAAGAACGCCTGGCTCGGCGGCCACGCCAACACCGTCGACGTGGAATGCCCCGAAGGCCCCGTGCCGGTCGATACCGGCTTCATCGTTTTCAACCCCGGCAACTACCCCAACTTCAGCGCGCTGCTCGAGCACCTCGAGGTATCGACGGTGAACACCGACATGTCGCTCGGCGTGTCGGTGGATGACGGCCGGCTCGAATACTCATCGCTGCCGCAGGGGATCTTCGGCCAGCTCTCCAACCTCGTCAGCCCGCGCTTCCTGCGGATGCTGGGCGATATCCTGAAATTCTACGGCGAGGCCGGCCGGCTTCGCGATGACGAAGTCGATGGCATCAGCCTCGGCCAGTTCCTCGAGGGGCGTGGCTACTCGCAGGCGCTGATCGACGAGCACGTGCTGCCGATGTGCGCGGCGATCTGGTCGACCAGCTCAAGCCAGATCCGCGACTATCCGATGCGCTCGTTCCTCCGGTTCTTTTCGAGCCACGGCCTGCTGCAGGTGTTCAACCGGCATCAATGGCGAACGGTGAAGGGCGGCAGCCGGTCCTATGTCGATGCGCTACGCCTGCAGATGGCCGGACACGTTCAAGTCCGCCGCGCCGCCGAGCACATCACCCGCCCCGGTGGTCTCGTCACCGTGCGCGATGCCGATGGCCAGCTCGACACCTTTACCGATGTGGTGATCGCGGCTCATGCCGATGAAGCTCTCGGCCTGCTCGCCGACCCGTCGGCGACCGAGCGCAGCGTGCTCGGCGGCTTTCAGTACACCGACAATCTCGCCGTGCTGCACGACGATGTCGCGCTGATGCCGAGGCGCCGCGCCACCTGGGGCAGCTGGAACTACATTGGCGCGCGTGGCGACGACGGTGGCACGCCGCTCTGCGTCAGCTACTGGATGAACCGGCTGCAGTCGCTTCCGACCCGCCGCCAGCTGTTCGTGACGCTGAACCCGATCCGTCCGCCGCGGCACACCATCGCGGCGTTCGAGTACACCCACCCGTTGTTCGACGCTGCGGCGCTCGGGGCGCAGGACCGGCTGCACGAGTTGCAGGGCGATCGCAACACCTGGTTCTGCGGCAGCTATTTCGGCTACGGCTTCCACGAGGATGCCCTGCAGTCCGGCCTCGCCGTCGCCGAGGCGCTCGGCGTGCCGGTGCCGTGGGCGCGACATCCGCACCGCATCGCCCGCGCCGTGCCGCACGTCGTGGAGCCGGCCCAATGAGATCGGCGATCTACACAGGCACGGTGATCCACACGCGGCTGCGCCCCAGGCGGCACCGGCTTAGCTATCGCGTCTTCTCCCTGCTGCTCGACCTCGACGAACTCGACACGCTTGGCTCGAAAGTACTCGGCATCGAGAAGCCGGGATTGCTCAGCTTCCGCGCCGCCGACCATGGCGACGGGGTGACGCCGCTCAGGCGGTGGGCGGACAGGCTGCTGGCCGAGGCCGGCATCGACTGGGATGGCGGACGGATCGAGCTGCTCTGCTATCCGCGCATGCTTGGCTTCGTGTTCAACCCGCTCACCGTGTGGTTCTGCCGTGCTCGGTCGGGCGAACTTCGCGGTATCCTCTACGAGGTGCACAACACGCATGGTGAGCGGCACACCTACGTGATGCCCGCCAGGGTGATCGAGGGAGAAGTTCGGCACGAGGCGCCGAAGACGTTCTTCGTCTCGCCCTTCATGCCGCCCGAATGCCTTTACCGGTTCCGCATCGTGCCGGCCGGCGACAAGGTGGTGGTTTCGATGCACGAGCATGACGCCGAGGGCCCGCTGCTCGCCGCCTCGTTCTCTGGGGAGCGCGAGTCGCTCACCGAGCGGGCGCTGCTCGGCCTGCTGTTCCGCTATCCGCTGATGACGCTGAAGGTCGTCGCCGGCATCCATTGGGAGGCAGCCAAACTGCTCGCCAAGGGGTTCCGGGTCTTCGACCACAAACCGGCAGCACGGCGTATTGATCATGGCGCGCCGGCGACGGCGGAGAGCATCAAGGTCGCCGCCGAATGAGCGCGCTCGTCGCAATCGTCGTCCTCGCCGTATTCTGCGCTGGCGCCATGGCGCTCGCCTGGCGGGTAGTGGTCGCCTCGGGACGCTCGGGCTGGGCCGATACGTTCTGGAGCCTGACGGTCGGCGTAGCCGGGCTCGCCGCTGCTCTCTGGCCCCTGGGTGAGCTTACCGCGCGCAACTGGCTGGTGGCGCTGATCGTGGCGGTA
>Ga0123337_10006139_pt1 | contig 11578 bp, 6 predicted proteins | sample frozenSSSSmetaG_FD_89792 | JGI IMG/M metagenome (GOLD analysis project Ga0123337, IMG submission 89792) | Glacier valley bacterial and archeal communities from Borup Fiord, Nunavut, Canada, to study Microbial Dark Matter (Phase II) -... | ecosystem: Environmental > Aquatic > Freshwater > Ice >...
CAGTATCGCTCGATTTTGCTTCAACTATTCTACCTGTCGATGACCCGTTGCGCACCGTGGAGGCATATCACACGCTCTCGCATTCGGTGCAGTTCGCGGGCTATTCGCAAAGCGTCACGCTCCGGCAAAAGCCAGGCGCGAATATCATGACCGAAAGTTGGAACGTGTTTCAGGTCCCACTCGGCGGGGTAGCGATTATCCCGGCTGCGCCGCCGCTCGAAGCAGTCCCCTATTTCGGCGACCCGGTGAGCGATGCGCTGCATCTGCGCGGCGGCGCGATCCGCGTCACGGTGACGGGCAGCCGTCAATACAAGGTCGGCTACAAGGCCGCGCATGTGACGGGCAAACTCGCCTATTTTCAGAACTTGGATGAGCGCCGTTCTGCGTTGTTCATTCGCCATTTCCCCAACAATCCATCATCGGTATATGCGGACGAGCCGCCCGCCACAGCGGGACGCTATGGGCAATCGGTGCATCTCTACAATGGCGGCGGGATGTTCGATGGGTACGGCGAGTTGGAATGTAACGGCCAGACCATCGGCGGCGCAACGGGCCGTCACGAGAGTACGGATACCTTCACAACCTGGGTTTACAGTGGGTCCGCGAGCGCGCTTGAAGAGGTCGCGCTGCATCTGCTGGGCGTCTCTCTGACGGTGTGAAGCCTGTCCATTTCAGAAAGTCAGGAAAGCGTTCAGATTCGGTAGAATGTATGTTTCAAAGACGCTTGCCTGACGCTCGTAAAATGCACTCGATTGGGGTACAATAAGCGCTAGAAAATCGGCGTTCGTGCAATCCGATTTTCGCAACTCATTCACCAATTTGAGAGCATATTACATGGCGATGGAAACAGGGACGATCAGGCCCATCAGGATCGACGACGAGATGCGCGGCAGCTTCCTCGATTACGCAATGAGCGTGATCGTGTCGCGCGCGCTCCCGGATGCGCGAGACGGGCTGAAACCCGTCCACCGCCGCATTCTATACACGATGTACGATATGGGACTGCGCGCGAACAGCGGCTACAAGAAGAGCGCGCGTATCGTCGGTGACGTGCTGGGTAAATATCACCCGCACGGCGACTCGGCGGTCTATGAAGCGATGGCGCGTATGGCGCAGAATTTCTCGATGCGCTATCCGTTGGTCGATGGACAGGGCAACTTCGGCAGCGTCGATGGTGACAGCCCGGCAGCGATGCGCTATACCGAAGCGCGGCTGACGCGCATGGCCGAAGAACTGCTGACCGACCTGAACGCTAATACCGTCAATTTCGGCGACAACTACGACGGCACGATGCAGGAGCCGCTCGTGCTGCCCGCCGGGTTGCCGAACCTGCTGCTCAACGGCACGAGCGGGATCGCGGTCGGCATGGCGACGAACATCCCACCGCATAACCTGCGTGAATTGAACGCCGCCATCGGCCATATCATCGACAATTATCACCGTCTGGATGAAGTCAGCGTCGATGACCTGATGCAATTCGTCACCGCGCCGGATTTTCCGACGGGCGCAACGATCATCGGCGGGCAGGAATTGCGTGAGATGTACGCGACCGGACGCGGCCACCTGATCGTGCGCGCGAAGGCCGAAATCGAGGAGATGCGCGGCGACCGCTACCGCATCGTCTTCACGGAGATTCCATACCAGACGAATAAGGTTTCGGTCATCGAGCGTATGGCCGACCTCGTGCGCGACGGCAAAATAGACCAGATCAGCGACCTGCGCGACGAATCCGACCGCAACGGTATGGCAATCGTGGTCGAACTCAAGCGCACTGCGCAGCCGCAAAAGGTCCTCAACCAGCTTTACAAACACACGCAGTTGCAAAGCACCTTCAGCGTGCAAATTCTCGCACTGGTCAATGGCGAGCCACGTACACTTCCGCTCAAGCGCGCGTTGCAAATCTGGGTCGAACACCGGCGCGAGGTGATTACCCGCCGCAGTGAATTTGAACTCAAGAACGCTCGCGCCCGCGCGCACATCCTCGAAGGCTATCTGAAGGCGCTCGGCAGCATCGACGAGATCATCCGCACGATCCGCGCCGCCGCCGATACAGACGATGCGCGCGCCTCGCTGATGGCGAATTTCGACCTGAGTGAAGCGCAGGCACAGGCGATCCTCGACCTGCAACTGCGGCGCATCGCCAGCCTCGAACAGCAGAAAATCAACGAAGAGTACGATCAGGTTAAAGCGCGTATCGACTTCCTGCTGGACCTGCTCGGCTCGCCAGAAAAGGTCCTCGCGGTGATCAAGACCGACCTCGCCGCGCTCACCGAGAAGTATGGTGATGGGCGACGGACGATGATCGATTACCACGCACTCGGTGAATTCAATGAAGCCGATTTCGTGCGCGACGAGGAGATTTTGATCTCGATCACCGGGCGCGGCTACATCAAGCGCACGCCCGCGACCCTCTACCGTTCGCAGATGCGCGGCGGCAAGGGCGTCAACGGCATGACCACGCGCGAAGAAGACGCCGTGAAGTACCTGTTCAGCGCCAATTCGCTCGAATACTGCCTGTTCTTCTCCAACAAGGGCAAGGTTTACGCCGAACGCGCTTATCAGGTCCCGGAGGCCGACCGCAACGGTAAGGGGACGCCGATCAACAACATCCTGCCGCTCGAATCGGATGAGAAGATCACCGCTATCGCGCACGTCGAGGATTTTGAGAGCGGCTACTTCGTCCTCTGCACGCGGCAGGGGCGCATCAAGCGCGTGGAGATCAGCAGCTTCGAGGCGGTGCGCGCCAGCGGCCTGATCGCTATCGATATGGAAGTAGGCGACGAACTGGGCTGGGTTTACCGCTCGTCGGGGTACGATCATATCCTGCTCGTCACGGCACGCGGCTATGCACTGCGCTTCGATGAGAATGAAGTGCGGGTGATGGGGCGCACGGCGCGCGGTGTGAACGCGATGCGGCTGCGTGAAGGCGACAAACTGGCCGGACTCGCGATCCTGAACGAGACGACGCAGACCGTCCTGATCGTGACCGCCAACGGCTTCGGCAAGCGTTCCCCGGCGATGCAGTACCCCGCGCGTGGACGCTTCGGCTTCGGCGTGCTGACGATTGCACGCTCGGCCACAGAAGGAAAGTTTGGAACGATTGTCGGCGTGGAAGCGCTCAAGGATGCCCGCGCGGACATCACCGTGATCACGCACCAGGGCGTCGCGCTGCGTACCCCCGCGCATGAAATCCGCCTGATTGCGCGCGCAGCGATGGGCGTCAAGGTGATGGACCTCGGACGCAAGGACCATATCGTCAGCGTCGCTGTCGTGCAGAGCGATGATATTCCGGTCGTGATCGGTGAGGAAGGCGAAGAGATACCGATCATCGAGGAGAACCTCGCAGCGGTCGAGAATATCCCGGATGGCGAAGACGAGGCGCTAGATACGCTGGACGGTGCAAACGGCATCGTTCCGGTAGATGAATATGCCGAGGATGATCTCGGCTAGAGCGTACTGTAAGTTCTGGATTGCGGATGGCAAGAATTGTGTCCCTACGAGACACGATCATTCGTAGAGACGCCATTTTTGCCGTCCGCAAACCTGATTCGGACTGCGTTAACATCTGCTTTTGTGAATCCGCTATACTATGCCGCAGAGTCGTTTGTCCCCCTTTGAAGGAGCCACCCATGCGGCGAACCCTGATGCCCAGCGCAGTTATCCTGTTCACCCTGCTTTCGGTCGGCTTCTCGCCAGCGGCATTGGCAGCCACGTCCACGCCGAAGCCACCAACCCGTACTGCGACCACAGTGCCGCAGGCACTCTGTCTACGCTACCCGACCGCGACCATCACGCGCACGCCCACGATCACGCGCACGCCGACCATCACACGCACGCCGATGAATACCCGCACCAGAGTCGCGACGCGCACGCCCGTGGATATTGTGAGCGCGCCAACCGCAACGGAATTGCCATCGCCTACGCCGACGGCTACCCTCCCCACCCCGACAATTACCTTGACGCCATCGCCGATTTACTCCCCGACTGCGCCCGATGCGAATACCGCAATCCCGTCTGGACGCAAACCAGGTGATGCGCTGCTCGCCCTGCGCTACAGCGCGGCTTACCAGCGTGGCGGCGTGGCCTGCGTGGAGATTTACAATATGGAACCCTACGGTCCGGCCTACGTTGCCGGGCTGCTTCCGGGCGATTTGATCCTGCGCGTGGGGACGACGACGATTAGCGAACTGAGCGATTTTTACAATCAGATCGCGAGCCGCACCGCAGGCGACGTGCTGGAATTCACCATTCAGCGCGCCGATCAAGCGCAGAGCGTCAGCGTTACGCTTGGCCTCAGCCCATCTGCGCCGACGCCGGGCTGACCCGCGCGGACTTCAACATCTCGACGAACGCTTCTGCGGTCTTGAAGCGCGCATCGGGGTCTTTGCTCAACGCGGTCAGGATTGCGATAGCCGCGCCATCTGGTAGCTTCGGCACAATAGTGCGTGGGTCAGGAGCGGGTTTTTGCAGATGTGCGAGTAGCAGCGCACCGGGATTGTCACCCGTAAAGGGAAGCTGTCCGGTGAGCATCTGGTAGGTGACGACGCCGAGCGCGTACATATCGACCGCGGGGGTGACTTCTTCCGCAGAGGTGATTTGTTCCGGCGCGATGTAACTGAGCGTCCCCATCACGCCGACGACGCTGTTAGCGGTCCCGCTGCTCAGTAACTTGGCGAGACCGAAATCGGTCAGGATCGCGCGCACCTTCGGCGGCTGCGGTTCGCCTAGCTGCGCGCCGCGTACACTGAGCGGTTGCAGCATGACATTGGAGGGCTTCACGTCGCGATGAATGACGCCTTTGGCGTGAGCGTAATCCAGCGCGCAGCCCATATCCTCGATCAGCGGAAGCGCTTCATCGAGCGTCAGAACGGGCTTCGTATGCAGGTATTCGGAGAGGGTGTGACCTTCGATCAACTGCATCGCCATGTAATAGGTATCGTCCAGCCTTCCGAAATCGAAGACCTGCACGATGTTGATTTGCTGCAAGGCGGCGATAGTCTGTGCTTCACGCTCGAAGCGGCGGCGGAAGTCGTCATCGAGCGCAAGCTGTGGCGAGAGTGCTTTGATCGCTGCGAGACGGTTGAGCGTGAGGTGACGCCCTTTGTAGACTTCGGCCATACCGCCTTGCCCGATCAGGTCCCCGACTTCATACTGGCCGAGGCGGGTTCCCGTCAGCCGTCCTGAATGCTGCCCGGTCGTGATCGGGGTCGCGGTTGGCGAGAGCAGCATGGTACGGTGCGGCATGATGATCCCCAGCCTGACTTCCACCCAGCGCTGTATGCGGCGGCGCAGCGGCTCGAAAATCAGCACGATCAAGCCCGTTGCGCCTGCAATCGCGATGTTCGATTGTGAGCCGCCCGTCAGTAGTTGGAAAATCTGCTGCAAACCGATCACACCGAGGATATAGATCACACCGAGGATGACTGTCAGCACCGCGCCGACAAGCGCCCGGCTGATGATTAGATCGATGTTCCACAAGCGATAGCGGAAAATCGAAACCGCCATCGCGATTGGAATTGTCAGCGCCGGGACGACGACCAGAAGCGGCACGCCGAGCAGGACGAACAGCACGCGCGGCAGCCCGTTCGCCATCGCCTCACGGAAGACGAGAGGTACGATGATGAAAATTCCAAAGCCCGTGACGGTAGTGATCAGCGCGAAGAGAATCCAGCGCGTTTGCAGCCGCTGTTGCGTCGTGAAATCGACGCGGTAGCGATGACCCTGCGCGGCGATACCAATCGCCAGCACAGCCAGCAGAAGCAACAGCCCCACCGCAGTTGAGGCCAGCGCGAGGATGTGCATCCCCTGAAACAGCGGCGCTGCGACCACGTAGGCAGTCCAGACCAGGGCGGGGATTGCCAGCCAGCGCGGTTGGAAGCGGCCATTCGGGAACAGATAGATACACCAGACCGCGCCACTGAACGACAAGCCACGAACCAGCCCAACCGGGATGCTCCAGTTCGGGTCGATTAGCGGCAGCGTCGTGATCGATGAGTTGTAGGTGACGCCAATCCCGACCAGCGTTGCGGAGATGAGCAGCGCCAGCCAGTTATCGGATTTGCGCAGAAAGATGAGCAGCGCGAAGCCGACGAACACACCGAGCATGAGCAGCACCGAACCATCAAGGATGAACGAATAGGCATCCAGAGTGACGCCGATCTGATCGAGTGCGATTTTTTCGAGTGGGGTCAGAAAGTAGTAGGCGCGCGTTTCCCCCGTGTTGATCGTGGTCAGCTCGTGATAATGGAGCGGCATCGAGATGAAATGCAGACCCAGCGCCGCGACCGCGAAGATCACCCACAGGATGCGCGCAACGACCAGTTGCGACGCGCGCAGGTAGGTTGTTTCCGACTCCTGCGGGCTGAGAATTCGGGTGCGGTCTATGTTTAGAAGGGTGCGATCTGCATTTTCTGTCGGGGGCATCACGCCTGTGCTTTCTGGCTTCATGACTCTCGCTCAATTTTTATACTAGCAGGTCACTTGCTGCCCACATCGTATCAAAAGTATATCGGTTGCCAGTCGTAGCCCGGATGTCAGGTGTACGTAGGGTTTGCTCGATGTCCGGATGTTCCGTAATTATGGCTGTGCGGGTTGCTCTTGTCGAAATATGTTTCACGAAGTAAAACATGTGTCCCTTCACTGGTTTTAATGAAAAAGGACCCGACATGACAACAGCACAACAGACAGCGGTCAACCCCGCTCGCACCGTCGCGGAACTTCAGGATCTGCGGACGCTGACCGCCGATGCGAATGGCGCACAACGCCTCGCGTGGACCGAAACATGGCGCAAGGCGCGGGCATGGCTGCGCGAAAAGCTGGCCGCGCTGCCCGTCGAAGTGCAGATCGATCAGGCGGGCAACCTGTGGGCGACGCTGCGTGGCAGCTCCGACAAAGAACTCTGGATCGGCTCGCACATCGATAGCGTGCCGAATGGCGGTTGGCTGGATGGCTGCATGGGCGTTCTGGGCGCGCTCGAAGTCCTGCGCCGAGTCGCCGCCGAAGGCACGCCCGAAATTACGGTGCGGCTGGTCGATTGGGCAGATGAGGAGGGCGCACGGTTCGGCTACAGCCTGCTGGGATCGCGCGCGGCATCGGGCAAACTGGTCATCGATGAGGTGCGTATCCTTAAGGATTGGAAAGGCGTCACTGTCGCGGAAGCGCTCAAGGAAAACGGCGTCGATATGGAACACATGACCGACGCACACGAGCAGTTCAAGAACGGGCGCGCGTACATCGAGTTCCACATCGAACAGGGACCTGTTCTCGAAAGCCTGAATTTGCCGCTCGGCGTTGTCCTCGGTACGGTCGGCCTCAATCGCAAGCTGATCAAATTCACCGGACAGAATGCACACGCGGGCGCGACGCCGATGCACCTGCGGCGCGATCCGTTCCTCGCGGCGGCACGTTTCGCGCTTGAAGTCCGCGAGATTGCGAAGCGACACAACGGCGTCGGTACGAACGGTAACGTCGTAAACGTCCCTGGTATCTATACCGCCGTCGCCAAAACCAGCGAGATTACGCTCGATCAGCGCCACCTCGATGCGGACCACCTCGCGGCTATGCTCGCGGAAGCCGAAGAAGCTGCGGCGCGCATAGCTCAGGAAGAGAAGGTCACGGTCGAATGGACGCACGTTTGGCACGCCGATCCGCGTCCCTGGCATCCCGACCTGATCGCGCTTGCGACGGAAGCCGTGCAGGAAGAAGTCGGCACGGTCCACCATCTGCCGAGCGGTCCGCTGCACGATGCGACCGCCGTTGCGGAGACGGGCATCCCGACGATCATGCTTTTCACGCAAAGCCTGAAAGGGCTGTCGCACACCAACGACGAGGACACGAAGATCGAGCATGTGGAGGCGGGCGTCCGCGCGCTGGATCGGCTCGTGCGCAAGACGCAGCAGTGGGTCGCGCAGCAGCCGTAGGTAGAAGTCCAAGGGAACGGGTCTGTGTCCGGTTGAGAATCTCACGTCGGATGGATTGTAATGGAGCAGGCACACATTCAGAGTGAATGACGAGTCCAGTTACGTTTTCTTTCAGGGTGGGACGCTCGTCCTCAAGGGCTGTCCCCCCGGCTTGCTCATGCCGCCCGCACCATTTCGCTGGGTCAAGGAGCAGTGGCGCTGCGAAGCCTATCACTATCCGCGCATAGTCCCCTGGCTGCGCGAAAACCACGTCCGTGATACCGTGCCGCGTTGGGTTCACCCCAAACTGACGCTGCACGATGACCGTGCGCCGCATGATTACCAGCGCGAAGCGTTGCGCGCGTGGACCGCTGCCCATTATCGCGGGAGTATCGTCCTGCCGACTGGAGCAGGGAAAACCTTCGTCGCGATACAGGCGATCCTCGACGCGGATTGCTCCACGCTGATCGTCGCGCCTACGATTGATTTGCTGCACCAATGGTATGCGCGGCTGGTGAACGCCTTCCAGACCGAAATCGGCGTATATTACGGCGGCGAAAAGATCATCGCGCCGATCACAGTCACGACCTACCACTCGGCGGGCGGGATTGTCGAGACGCACGGCGCAGCGTTCAAGCTGATCATCTTCGATGAAGTCCACCACCTGCCTGCGCCGAACTGGGGCGAAACCGCGCTGATGTCGCCGTCACCGTACCGACTCGGCCTGACGGCGACCTACCCGGAAGAACACGAACAGCAGGACGGGCGCTGGCGCGTCGATGACTTGATCGGTCCAATCGTGTACACCCGGCGGATCGATGATCTGGTTGGGCAGCAACTTGCGGAGTATCGTACCGAACGGCTGCGCGTGGACCTCACCCCGCGCGAGCAGAAGCGCTATGATGCCGATTATGCGATCTATTCCGCGTTCTTCCGGTCGCGAAATCTGGCACGTATACATGGCTCGAACTGGCATCTGGAACTGATGCGCCTGAGCGCTTTCGATGCGGGAGCGCGGCGCGCGTTCCTTGCTCACAAACGACTCTCGGATTTGCTCGCGAGTGCGGAGGGCAAATTCCGCGCGCTGGAAGGGCTGCTACGCGAACACAGCACCGAGCAAACGTTGATCTTCGCGACCAACAAGGCCGTCGCCTACCGCGTTTCACGACAGTTTTTGATCCCGACGATCACGGCAGAGACGAAAGCCGCCGAGCGCAAGCTGACGCTGGATCGCTTTCGCGAGGGACAGTACCGCGCGCTCGTCACCTGCGAGGTGCTGAACGAGGGCGTAGATGTGCCGGAAGCGAAGGTCGCGATTGTGCTGGGCGGGACTTCCGGCGCGCGGGAGTATATTCAACGGTTGGGACGTGTGCTTCGTAAGGTGGAGAACCGCCGCGCGCTGCTGGTCGAGGTGGTGGTGCGTGGGACGCCCGAAGCGAACAAATCCGTCGCACGGGCGCGGCAACAGCGCAAACGCGAGCAGACTGAACAGAGCAAACAGACCGGACAGACCGAACAGACCGAACAGGACGCACAAGGATCGAGTGATGCTCAGTAGCGATCTGGTGAGGCCGCGCGTCAAGCGGCGGGGTGGGTTGGTCGTGGTGGATATGCTCGACGTGAGTGACCGCCATTGGCTGCGTACCGCGCAGGAGATGATCCGGCTGTTTGGCGCACAGCTTGGTAAAGCGTACTCCGATTGGGAAACGGCGCTCGACGAGTACGAGGGCGAGCGGATGGATTACATTGTCGTGCGCGGATTGGCGAAGGTGATGGAAGACGCCGCGACCTTCGAGCCGATCCCGTATCCGGTGCTGCCTGCCGATGCACGCGAACGGCTTTTCGCGCTGGGTCCGGCCTTCGGTGCGCCTGATCTGTTCAACCCGCGCACCCGCGCCGACGCAGTGAAGGCGGTCGCGCGTGAACTCAGGACGAGCATGAAGGCAGTCGAAGGGGCGCTCTATGCTGACCGCGTGACGGCGTATACGTTGCGGGAGGTGGGACAGCTCTGGACGCCGGAAACGCTGCTCGCGCGCTACAACCTCGAACTGGCGCGCGGGGTGCTATACGATGCGTCGGAGATGCGGGTCGAACTGCACGACCATTACAAGGATTTCTGGCGCTATATGAAGCTGTTCAAGCTGATGTTCGAGGCCGCGCCGCTTGCGGAAGGCGGCTACTCGGTGCGGCTGGATGGTCCGATTTCGCCGTTCGTGAACGCGACACGACGTTATGGGCGACAGTTCGCGGCTTTTCTGCCCGCACTGTTTCTCTGTGAACGGTGGCGCATGGCTGCGCAGATCGTCGCGAGCCGCAACGATGCGCCCGCCGTCTATGCGCTCGACAACAGCGCCGCGCTTCAAACTCATTTCAAGGGCAGCGGTCCTTTCGACAGCCTGCTAGAGAAGACTTTCGCGGATGAATTCGAGGAGAAATTCGGCGGGGCGCGCAGCGAGTGGACGCTCACACGCGAAGATGAGGTCGTCCTGATTGGGGATACCGTCTTCATCCCCGATTTTGCGCTGACGAACAAGGCTGATGGACGACGCGCGTTGGTAGAATTGGTCGGGTTCTGGCATCCCGATTATTTGAGGCGCAAGGTGGCGAAGGTGCGCGCGGCAAACATGCGCAACCTCGTTTTGCTGGTGCGGGAGAGCGTTAATCTCGCGCCGGAAAAGCTGGCCGATGTGCCGGGTGAGGTGATTTACTTCCCGAACAAGCCGGTGTTGAGGGATGTGATCCGGGCGGTCGAGGCGTGCGCGTTGTGACAGCGGACGACATACCGGGTCGGTCAAGGATCGCGCGGGAATAAATCCCCGCGCTATTACGGGTTACGAACGATATGGGGATGCAGGACGCGAGCGAGTTCGACGCGAAAGCGACGGGAACGAGTGGGTCCGGCAGCGGGTGTGCGCTGTTCTTATCAGATCGTCTCCATACAAACGCGGTTGAAGACGCTGCGAGAGCATCCGGGACGCGCAGTATTCGAGGTACAAGGCAGAATACCGGGTCGCGCACGTCGCGATCTCCCTTACGCCATACAGTTCGATGCAGGGTCGGTCAAGCCCCCTACAGCAGACGAATGTACCGAGAATACTGATTACACCGAGGATACGGGTCTTGGTCTTTTGATGGACCAAACAACAGACGATACTTGGGACGCGGAAGCACGACGACAGGCTCTTTTTTATGCGGGGGCGCTCCGCGGGTCTCGTTGTGCATTGTGGAGGTGACTATGATCAGTAGAGACCGCCGCCGACGTGGGATTGCTATTCAATTTGTGCTATGGGGATAGTGTAGACCACGTGTTCTTAAAAGTCAAGGCCGGATTGGTATGAAATTAAATATATGTTCGGTTCAGTTTTCAAACTATAGGATGCAAGATTGTTATTAACCGCAGGCCGGAAAAGCTGGTTGAAGGGTGCGATGGTCGAAGCGTGCGCAACGTAGAGAAAAAAGTTCAGGTTTTCTCGTTGTATGTATTTTATGAATTATTGAACGGTCCGCAGTTTGGCTGATCGCAGCCGCACTTCACCTGCACTGAACCACTTAATTGATGTTGGCTCATGTTAACGACAAGTGCAAAAGGTGGTAAAGTGGGAAAACTTGAGAGGATGAGGAAGCGACGATGCCGATTGAGTTTCCAATTGTGGACCTGCTGTCGAGCCAAAGTAGTTACG
>Ga0123337_10006140_pt1 | contig 11578 bp, 11 predicted proteins | sample frozenSSSSmetaG_FD_89792 | JGI IMG/M metagenome (GOLD analysis project Ga0123337, IMG submission 89792) | Glacier valley bacterial and archeal communities from Borup Fiord, Nunavut, Canada, to study Microbial Dark Matter (Phase II) -... | ecosystem: Environmental > Aquatic > Freshwater > Ice >...
AGTAAACAGACTTGCAGAGGAGGAACCAGAATCCGAACCAGCTGTTCTTTCAACCAGCCAACAATCCGCTTTTGAAGAGATCAAGCATCAATTCGAAAGCAAGCAATCTGTCTTGCTACATGGGGTGACGGGCAGTGGCAAAACTGAGATTTACATCCAGATGATTCAGGAAGTGCTGGCTAGCGGCTCTCAGGTTTTACTTCTTTTGCCAGAGATCGCCCTCACTACTCAGATAGTGACGCGCCTGAAAAAGGTATTTGGAAGCAAAATGGGCGTATACCATTCGAAGTATTCCGACAATGAGCGCGTGGAAGTTTGGAATGGCGTATTAAGCGGAAGGTTCTCTTTCGTGGTCGGCGTGAGATCTTCTATTTTCTTGCCATTTGATAGCTTAGGACTAATCATCGTCGATGAAGAGCATGAGTCAAGCTACAAGCAGTTTGATCCTGCGCCAAGATTTCAGGCAAGAGATTCTGCCATTATGCTTGCCTATTTTCATCAGGCAAGGACGCTGTTAGGATCCGCTACACCGTCATTTGAGTCTTATTTCAATGCTAGCCAAGGTAAATTCGGTTACGTAGAATTGACAAATAGATTTGGAAATGCCAGCATGCCTCAATTTCACTTGGCAGATTTGGCAGCAGATAAGCGAAAGAACTTACTCAAGCTAGACACTACGAGAATTCTCAGAGAAAAAATCCAGGATGCACTCGCCAAGCAAGAGCAAGTCCTAATTTTCCAAAATCGAAGAGGCTACTCACCTTATATTCAATGCGAAGACTGCGGCTGGACCGGCCAATGCGTTCAGTGTGATGTGAGCTTGACTTACCATCAATTCTCCGAAGAACTTCGCTGCCATTATTGCGGATATAAGGAAAAAACGCCTAGCTCCTGCCCTGCTTGTGGAAGTACCCAATTGACCACGATGGGCATGGGAACGGAGCGAATAGAAGAATCCCTGAGTTTACTTTTTCCTGAAGCCAGAATCGGCAGAATGGATCTGGACACAACCAGAAACAAACATGGATACCAGCGTATATTGGATGAATTTGGGTCTGGAAATCTGGATATTTTGGTAGGTACTCAGATGATCACAAAAGGGCTAGACTTTGGAAGAGTGACTGTTGTTGGGATTTGGGATGGAGATAGAATTTTGAATTTCCCCGATTTCCGTGCTGGAGAAAGAGCATTCCAGCAAATCACCCAAGTAGCAGGGCGAGCTGGACGAAGGGAGGTTCAGGGACAGGTAATCGTGCAAACCAGAGATCCTGAAACTCAGATTTATGCTCAGGTGATTAAGGGAGATTACTTTGAGTTTTTCAATCATGAAATTCATGACCGTAAGAAGTTTTATTATCCGCCTTTTGTAAAACTGGTAAAGATCACGACCAGGCATACAGATTTCAAAGTAGCGGAAAAAGCTGCGCTGAATCTTCATCACGGCATGGCTGAAATTCCTATCAAGAAAATCGTGCTGGGCCCAGAAAAAGGTATCATCGCCAGAATCAAAAATCAGTATCAGTTTGAGAGTTTGATCAAATTAGATCGCTCAGGAAATACTCCGGTAATCTTCAAGGAGCATCTCTGGAAAATTACAGAAGAGCTCAAATCAAGACCTGAGTTTCGCTCCGTGCGGTTTGTGGTGGATGTGGATCCTTCATAGATTAAGAATTGAAAAATTGTAAGACTGAAAGATTGCATGCAATTTTTAAGACTTGTTTATCAACAAGTTAAAAACGTTTTCATATATTCATGCGTATAATTACGGAATCATACGCATAGATTATGAAATCGAGCATGAAGAAATCGTCATACGGTTGGATGATTATCTAGTATGCGAGATTCCATGTGACCTATAAAAAAATTATACACACATGAAAAAGAGACTGAACATCACCATAGAGGAAAATCTGCTGGATAAGATCAAAACTTATGCGGATCAGAATGACACGAGTATTTCAAGTCTGGTAGAAGAGCATTTCGAAGCGCTAATCAAACCAAAGCCAAAATTGAAAAACGGAATGACCTTGGTGGAATACATGAAATCGTTGCCAAAATCAAAGGTAGATTATCCAGAAGGTCACGATTGGAAAGAAGAAATTTATAAGGAACGTGCTAAAAAATACGGCTTTGAAGATCTTCTTTGATGTCAATATTCTTCTTGATTTTTTCTTGGAAAGAAGTCCAAAGCAAGAATTAATAAATTCAATTTTTGAAAAACTGGACAGGAACCAAATACAAGGTCATGTGACCATCTCAGTAATTCAAACTTGCGCATATTACCTCAAGCAAGCCAAAGATCTTCCTGTTTGCAAAGAAATAATAGGTGTGATTTGTGAAAAGTTTAAGTTACTTGAAGGAGATCAAAATTCAATTCTTTCTGCAATTCAATCCACCCACACAGATATAGAAGATTCCATCCACTATTTCATTTGCCTTAATCACCACATGGATGCTATTGTAACTTCAGACAAAGATTTCCTCAAGCTCTCTAAGCCTTACCTCCCTGTAATCACTCCTGAAGAATTGATTGATAGTTTGGTGAAGTAAGAATTCAAAAATCAATTTTCCTCAATAAATCCCAACACATCTTTATAGACTCTGCCTCCAGTCCATAGAAACTGTGTAATCATGGGAATATGCTTTTTCTTAGGATAGATTTTCACAGTCACATCATCAATTCCTTTCTCCTCAATTCGTTTCATAAACCGCTCTCTCCCCGCTTGAATACTAGGATATGTCCGCTCTCCTTCCAAAATCAGCATAGGTGCTAAATTCTCTTTCAAAAAGTACATCGAAGAAAATTCCTTCCAGACCGCAGGATCATCGGTAAATGCATTCAAATACTTTTTGCCTTCTCCTTCACTTGTTTCTTCTAAATACCCATACATATCCAAACCCGCTGCATCAATCAAAATAGAACCAGCCAACTTCTTTCCATTCTCTGAAGGCTTCAATTCATCCTCCTTCACAGCAATCAAAGAAGCCAAATGTCCTCCAGCAGAATGCCCCGAAACGAAAACTCTATCCGGATCACCACCATATTCAGCTATATGATCCTTGGTCCAATTAATTGCTGCCAATGCTGATTCCTGCATAGTACAAATCTGATAATCGGGAGACAACGGATAATCAGCAATCACAACTATCAAATCCCTTCTAGCTAATCTATTCCCAAGAAAGTGATACATCTCCTTCTTCCCCGACTTCCAACTTCCACCATAGAAAAACACAAGAACAGGAAGATTACTAGCTTTTTTAGGGGCGTAAACATCTAGGTTCTTATTAGGCAAATCTTGTTGAGTGTTGGCGGAAATGTAGTTGATGTCTTTTGTTCTATGAAGTGTTTGAAAAGCGCAGGAGCTCATCAAAAAAGTAAAAATAAGGGCTAGGAATATTTTGCTCATTGAATAAAGTGTTTTTTAAAGAAACGATGCAAAGAGAACTTCTAGATCAAATTCAAAAAATAATAGCTCTCGCAAAGAGATAGAGGAGCAAAGATAAATTCACCTTTGCGCCGTCGCGCCTTTGCGAGAGCCAATTCTTTATACCGCCGGTTCCTGCTGACTCAGACAGTGAAAACTACCAAGTCCCCAGATGATATCTTTGGAATCTACACCTACGACTTTACGATCAGGAAAACAATCTGAAATAATATCCAATGCTTGCTGATCCTTTTTATCTCGGAAAGTCGGAACTACAACCGCATGATTAGCAATGTAGAAATTAGCATAAGAAGCTGGCAATCGCTGATCTTCCCAAATCACCGGATCCGGCATAGGAAGCTCCACCACGTTCAATTGCTTACCGTTTTCCAGACGCATCTTGTGCAATCTCTCCAAATTCTCCTGAAGCAGCTGATGGTTTTCGTCTGACTTATTTTCCTCTACCACTGTCAACACGGTATCTTCATTGACAAAGCGAGTGATATCATCGATATGCCCGTCTGTATCATCACCTATGATCCCATCTCCTACCCAAAGGATATGATTCACTCCGTAATAATCCTGAAGATAGCGTTCGATCTGTGCTTGTTTCAGATGAGGATTTCTGTTTTCATTCAAAAGACAAGCTTCTGAAGTCAAAAGCGTTCCTTTTCCGTTGAATTCCACCGAACCACCTTCCATGACGATTCCAGGTTTGAAGCAAGGAATTCCTAATTCAGCAGCGATTTTGATCGGAATCTGGTTGTCGAGATCGTGAGGCGGATATTTATTTCCCCAGGCATTGTAATCCCATTTCACCAATACCTTCTTCACATCCGCATCTGGATTGATCAAGAAAGCTGGGCCATGATCTCTACACCAAGCGTCATTTGTTGGGAAAAAGTGAAAACGGATATTCGCCAAGTTCACTCCTGCTTTCTGCAAATGTGCCAAAGCAAAAGCCTTCATCGCCTCATCAGCGACATTGATATTGACGATTTCGCCTAGTGCCACATATTTGATAAACTCAGAATACGGAGCGTAAACGCTGTCAAGTTTCCCTGGCCAAGATTCCTCTTTATGAGGCCAACTGAGCCAAGTAGCTGTATGTGGGGCAAATTCCGCAGGGAAATAGTATCCCAATTCGGCTGGTGTCTTCTCACCCGAATTGGCTAAAGCAAAGATATCTGTCATACTCATTATTCTTCGTCCAAATATCGCTTGGTGATCGGCTGATAGGAATCAATTCTACGGTCTCTCAAGAAAGGCCAGTGCGTTCTGTATCGGTCAGATCCAGCGAAATCCAGTTCTTCCACATGTACTTGCTCCTCGTCATGAGATGCCTTGAACAACACTCTACCGAAAGGATTGGAGACGAAAGAACCGCCCCAGAATTTCATATCACCTTCGATACCAATTCTATTTACAGAAACTACCGGAATACCATTTGCTACGGCATGGGAACGCTGAATGGTCTGCCAAGCGCCATATTGCTCGTCATTGGTTAGCCCATCCTGATCCTTGTGCCAGCCTATAGCTGTAGGATACACCAAGAAGTCAGCTCCTTTTAACGCAGTGATTCTTGCTGCTTCCGGATACCACTGATCCCAGCAAATCAATACGCCGATCTTACCGAATCTGGTAGGGAAAACTTTATAGCCCAAGTCTCCCGGAGTGAAGTAGAACTTCTCAAAATATCCCGGATCATCAGGGATATGCATTTTTCTATATTTGCCTAAATAGGCTCCATCCGCATCCAAAACAGCGGTGGTATTATGGTATAAACCTTCGGCTCTTTTCTCAAAAAGAGAAGCCACGATCACCACACCAAGCTCTTTGGCTAGCTCGCCAAGTGTATCAGTGGATGGGCCAGGAATAGCCTCTGCCAATTTAAAATTTTCGTAATCTTCCACGTCGCAGAAGTACAGGGAGCGGAAAAGCTCCTGCAAAACTACAACCTGTGCGCCCTTGGCAGCAGCTTCACGAACACCAGCGATGGTTTTCGCCATATTTTCAGCTACATCAGAAGAGCAACCCAACTGGACTAAGCCAACTTTTACAGTTTTATTTGCCACAATAGATCATTTTGATGAATGAGGTGTAAAGATACTTTTGTGCCGTCCCAATCCCAAACCGAGTTTATGAAATTCACGAATCGATAATCTGGATAAAGCACAGTTGGGATAACTAAAAGAGAGTGAAAATGATTCAGTTTGAAAAAGAATCCTATTAACAGAAATAGCTAATTTCAATAAATAGGTATAATCAACTGATTATCAAATATCAACAGTGATTATTTTTCTAAAATAAAAGAAATAAAGATTACTCCATTAATTTCATTTCCTAACATATTTGTCGCATATTCGTTCATATGATAAATTATATTATCAAATGACAAGACATGGAAAAGACAATTGATAGGTATCAAAAATTGAATGAAGTATTTGGCAAAGACAATTTGAAGGAGAGAGTTGACAGCCCTTTTGACTTCATTACACTAGCGACCAAAGGCATAAATTCTGATGCTGTTGTTCATTTCAGCGTTTATTTCAATCTCTCCAAAAATTTCACCGCTACCTTATTAAACTTATCAGAACCAACGCTGTATCGATTATTAAGGTCAAAGCAGGATCTAAAAAGGAATAGCTCAGTTCAATTACTTGAGGCTGCGGATTTGTTCCTGTATGGTATCGAAGTTTTTGAGAGCAAAGAAAATTTTTTCAAATGGTTACACCTTCCCAATACTTCCTTGGGAGATATTGAACCTCAGGAATTAATTGAAATTCCTGGTGGAATATCCAAAGTGAGAGATGTTTTAGGTAGAATCGAGCATGGTGTTTACAGTTAATCATGAAGGTATATCGAATTGCCGGTAAAAAACATGCTAGTAATATTTATGGATCAGGTGCAGCTATGTTTGGTGGTCGCTGGAATAAAAAAGGTTCGCCTGTACTCTACACTGGAGAAAGCAAAGAATTAGCGCTGCTCGAAATAATTGTACATACTCCACCAGCCATAGTTCCAGCTTTGGATATCTTGACCCTAGAGATTCCTGATGATTCAATTTATGAAATTGAGATAAAAGATTTGCCGGATAACTGGACAAACTACCCTGCTCCATCGATTCTGGCGGAAATAGCGGAAGAATGGATAAACTCCAATAGATCAATAGCTCTTAAAGTGCCAAGCAGTGTGATTCATAGTTCAAGAAATTACATACTCAATTGCAGACACCCAGAATATCATAGAGTGAAAGTCATTGAACAGGTAGAGTTTCGGTTTGATCAGAGGTTGATAAAGTAATAAACAGGAATAATATGTTGATAAAAAGAGAGCATCAAAAACCTGAAACATCATGGGAACTATTAGGAAAAGGCGCTGACGAGAAGGGAACATTCAAGACAGCACAGGACAATCCATGGAGGTGGTTTTCATAACTACTATCCAAATTCCTGTTATGCAAAAATCAAGTTGTTTTTTACTACTACTGATCACCCTTCTCCTTCTTGAAGTACAACCATTGCTTGCCCAAGTCCCACCATCAGCAAGTCCGGGCAAAAGTGGTGGGCCGGGGAAAAACCGGGCCGTCGATCCGGATTCGCCGGTAGTGAGCTTTGGACCCACACCCAAACAGGCCTTGCTCCTGGGCGAGAAGGCTGCGGGCCGTCTGGTGATAATCGATCCCGAAACACTTGAAATTGTGGCGCGTATTCCGGCAGGAGGAAATCTTCACGAAATCGCAACCGACGGGAGGTATGTGTACATCGGCTCGAATCTTCCTGGAATCACGGTAGTGGATGCGATTGCGCAAAAGCGGGTTGAGCCCATTGATATCAGCGCATTTGGAGACCGTCATGCGATTACTTTCGCAGGCAGTCATCTTTACCTGGGCCATGAGACTAACCGCCTGATCACACGTTATGATCCGGCAACCAAGAAGTTTGACGAGGTCATCGGACTCCCCGGTGGATCACACATGCTCATCGTCACTCCCGATGAACAGCGAATCTTTACTGCAAGCAGCAATGGCAGTGTGATTTCTATTGTCGATCGGATAACAAATGAAAGAGGCCAGAAAAATTTTGCTTTCACTACTTTTCCTGGTGACACCCGCATGGAAGGCATGGCGCTTTCACCCGACGGCAACGAGTTTTGGGCCCTTCACATGAATGCTAAAGAGATATCGATCATCAACGTACCGGAGAAGAAACTGGTCAGCACTATTTCGTTTGAAGGCGGTTTGAACAACCGCATTAAGTTTACGAAGGACGGAAAATACGTATTGATGAATGAGCTACAGGGCAACGAGCTGCGTGTCTGGGATGTGGCAACACGTAAAGAGGTGAAACGTATTGACGTAGGTGCCGGTGGTGAAGGCATCTTCATCGATCCGGTACGTCCACGGGCATACTATGCAGTAAGCGCCGGCAACAAACTCGTAGTGATCGACACTAACACAATGACAGTGATCAAAGAAATAACCGACCTTCAGAACCCCGATGGTATGTCTTGGTTCAGTGCGAAATAAACTTTCTTGTGCTTGCGGTCAGCCGATTTCGAAAAAAACGGCCCAAGATTCACTCCTCTACCCAAGTTGGCTGTAGAATGTTAGACGAAACTTAGTCAAAACACCTTTGCTACTGGGTGGGATTTGTAATTTCACCCCAATACAAAGATCATCCCAGCAGGACAGCGGATTGGGCTAATGATCTTCTCCTCCGCCGCGGAGTTTTCGCTCCTACCCATGCCAGGCTCACAACTGACCATCGATCTGGATGGAGCTGTCTTGACACTTCCGATAGTTATGCTCCGAATCTAAAAATCAGAGCGAAAGTAAAGGTTCTCAACCATGGCACTACTTATGTGAAATAGTATCCCTCTTACTAATTCAACATAGAAATTCCCCATTTAGGGATAAAAGTATATGGACAACTCCCAGAAAGACAAAATAAAAAAAGTAAAGCAAGTCGGCTTTTACAGTAAAGGATTAGTATACGCCCTAATGGGAATTCTGGCGGCAATGGTTGCCTTCGGATTGGGTGGAGAAATTAAAGGGAAATCAGGTATTGTTTCATTTCTTCAAGAATTACCTGGCGGAGTAATACTCACTTCAATTGTAGCTTTCGGCTTATTGGCCTATAGCTTATGGCGCTTTTATGAAGCTGCATTTGACCCCAGTGGAGACGAAGATGAAAAAAGGATTGGTCCTAGACTCCAATTTGCCTATTCGGGAATATTTTATGGAGTCATTGCCTTTTCATTTGCGAAACCACTTTTTAGTAATTCAGATTCGTCAGGCGATGAGTCTAAAAAAGCAGCACTGAGCCAATTGCTTGAAAAAGAATGGGGAATTTGGGTTATATGGATAATTGCCGTAGGGATGGCTTTGAATGCAATTTGGCAGTGCTATTTGGGATTTAGCGGAAAATACATGAAGCAGATTGATGAAAATCCCGATACTAAAAATGAATACAACTTGGTTAAACAAAGCGGTAGGTATGGTTATGTAGCAAGGGGAGTGGTTTTTGGAATCATTTCTTTTTTTATAATCAAAGTTAGCCTCGCTCACGATGCCAATGCTCTGGAGGGAACAGAAGGTGCTTTGCAATATTTATTAAGTTTACCGTATGGCAGTTTTCTGATGGGGGCAGTCGCATTAGGAATGCTGGGTTATGGCATCTTTTGTTTCATGGTTGCCCGCCATTCTGATATTAGCGACTTAGTTTAGGCAATACGTTTAAGCGAGAAAATAACATGAATGATTTCATCTATAACCACACAAAATGTTGACAGATCGTATCAAATAGGCTTGACAAATAAAGTGTCTCTCTATCTAGTAAATAGAACACAATTCGATTAATTAAATTATTTCAAAAATGGATACATCGGGAAGTAAATTGCCCATATATGCAGCGATTGCCGCAAACCTTGCGATAGCTGTAGCTAAATTTATAGCAGCAAGTTTTAGCGGAAGTTCGGCGATGATTTCTGAAGGAATTCACTCCCTGGTAGATACGGGTAACGGGGGCTTACTTTTATTTGGAATCCATGAGAGCAAAAAACCCGCTGATGACAATCATCCATTTGGTCATGGGAAAGAACTCTATTTTTGGTCTTTGATTGTTGCCATACTTATTTTTTCAATCGGTGGCGGAATGTCTTTATACAAAGGAATTTCTCATATAGCTGACCCTGCTCCTTTGACGGATCCATTCTGGAGTTACATCGTATTGGGACTTGCCTTTTTATTTGAAGGATCAGCACTGTTTTTTGCATTGAAAAATTTCAAAAAACAAAAAGGAAAAAATACTTATTGGAAAGCTATCAAATTAAGCAAGGATCCCGGGAGCTTTGCTGTGATATTGGAAGATGCAGGCGCGCTCGTGGGTTTGGTGATAGCTGCTACAGGCTTATTTCTAGGACACTATTTTGAAGACGCACGTTATGATGCCTATGCATCTGTTCTCATCGGTCTTTTACTTGCAGTTATAGCGCTGATATTGGCAATAGAAAGTAAAGGTTTACTAATCGGAGAAGGTGCGAATGAAGAAATGTCTTCCAGTATTCTAAAAGTGGTGCATGCAGATGAGGCGGTAGATAAGGCTAAAAAACCGTTAACCATGTATTTTGGTCCGCAAAATGTTTTTTTAGCTATTGACATTCGCTTTAAGAAAAATCAATCTTCATTGGATATCGAGAAAGCCGTATGTAGGCTTGAAAAAGACATTCGACACTTCCATCCTAGTGTAAAAAGAATCTTTATTGAGACGAGTAGCTTTACAGAGCAAAAAAACATAGAATAATAATAGTAGTATACGGAATCGTGCCAGCAGCTATTTACGCTTTGCTTTTGAGCTCGGAATACCGAGGTTGCCTCAATCCCATGGTAGAGCTAGTTTTATGATGTTCCTATATCACTACGTGCAAAAAATCGGGTTACCATAAAAAACAATATACTATTTCTGGTTAGCTGATGCTTCTCATCAATGCCGAGTGAAGTCTTATTTTTGAGTGGCCTGGGCAGATATAAAAAGCTATCGGAAGAATTTCTAGTAGAGCTCATTACGCCCACTAGGTGTAGGTCTGCAAAACAACTTTCTATCTTAGAAAATTTGCAATTCGACGGTTACTTCTTTCACTCTTCAACAATAAACATTCATACACCAATCTCAGATTTTTATACTCTGATATTGAATGATCACCCTTTTCAACTCAACTACAGTTTCCAATTTAATAAACCTCCCCTCCCACCAGCCAAACTTAATTTCTTTACAAATCGAGTATAGTAAAATACAGAAAATCGAATTTATCTTGGTATTCTGATTCGGCTATTAAGTAAGCAGAATCCTATCCTTCATAAGAACTTCAATACAGGCAATTAATGTCTCTGATTCGTAAATCCATCTTCTTTGCTTCTCTGGGTTTCCTGCTTTGCTTTGGTGCTCTAGCACAGGATAAAGCGATACTCAAAGGAAAAATGATGGCAAAAAGATACTGAGGCACCTGTCATGCACCCTTCTCCTTCCCTATTGCCCAAGGCTACTGCCTTGGTGTGGCATGCCTTGCCAGTAGGCAGGTCTCCGCAAACCACCAGTATTTCGGTCTGTGACACAGACCTAGGCGAACAAATCTGTAATAGCATATCCAAAATCAAAAATACCCCTTACTCGCTCTTCAGCGAATTCACTGGATTTGCTGAAGCGGCTTTATAAGCCTGAACTCCCACCGTAATCACCGTAATAATCACCAGCAACATTCCAGATCCAGCGAATATCCATCAGCTGAGGTGGATAAACCCAGTCTCAAAAAAATAACCATCCTAAACCCACTCGGGGTGGGATGTACACTTTACCCGTTTATTACTACCCTCCCGATACTTGTGGGGATGTAATGGGTAAAAATAACAAATCAACGGTCGAGGAGATCTTTCTCTCGACTATGGCGGATCAGGACCACACCACAACCGTTATCTTTTTCAGACTTCAACCTTTTGACTTTAATCTCTTTTCTTGATTCTAGCCTCTTGATACTTTGACTATGCCTGATTTTGGTTGTCACTATTCCGTCTAGTGTCAGGTTAAAGTTTGTGTTTTGGTTTTCTTTCTTGGTTGTTCTGGTGTTCGTGGTTTCAGTTTCAAGGTATAATTGGTCAT
>Ga0123337_10006141_pt1 | contig 11577 bp, 11 predicted proteins | sample frozenSSSSmetaG_FD_89792 | JGI IMG/M metagenome (GOLD analysis project Ga0123337, IMG submission 89792) | Glacier valley bacterial and archeal communities from Borup Fiord, Nunavut, Canada, to study Microbial Dark Matter (Phase II) -... | ecosystem: Environmental > Aquatic > Freshwater > Ice >...
AACGTACGGCGACTTGAATTATGAATGGTATTTAAAGACACTTGATATTTCCGGAATCTCTTTTCATAAAGTTTGCCAAACTGCAGAGAAGACTGATGCTATGAATGAGTGGGGTTCAATTCTCGCGTTGACATACATCGCTTCACAGAGAACATACCCTGATTATTCTGACATGGCACAGGCAAAGGCTGTTCTTGAATCAATCGCCCGGAGCTATGGATATCGTTTTGGTAAATCGAAGAAAGTACGCGTAAATACAATTTCTCAATCACCAACAATGACAACGGCAGGAGCTGGAATCTCAGGCTTCGATGTATTCTTTGAATATGCAAGAATGATGTCGCCACTCGGTAATGCATCTGCAGAAGATTGTGCTAATTATATAACATTGATGTTCTCTGATTTCAGCCGCATGGTAACAATGCAAAATCTCATGCATGACGGAGGTTTCTCTACAACGGGAATTTCAGAAGAGTTGATTGAAAGACTAAAAAAATAATAAAATTGAATGGAGGTATAATTCTTAAAGGATTATATCTTCATTAACAATATGATCGCATTTCCTTTTTGTAAGATCAATCTGGGACTTCAAATACTCAATAAGCGACCAGATGGATATCACACAATCTCAACTTGTTTTTATCCGGTTCTGTGGACAGATGTTCTTGAAATATTACCTTCTTCGAAATTAAATTTTACTCAAACCGGAATCACTATCCCCGGTAAGGCAGAAGATAATCTTTGTTTGAAAGCATATCATCTTTTGCAAAATGATTTTAAACTCCCTCCGGTTGAAATTCATCTTCATAAAGTTATTCCTACCGGTGCTGGTTTGGGCGGAGGTTCCTCTGATGCGGCATTTACACTCAGAATATTAAATACAATTTTTGATCTAAAGATTTCTTCCGAACGGCTTGCCGCGTATGCGGTAGGAATGGGTAGCGACTGTGCTTTCTTTGTTCAGGATAATTCGATGATGGGTAACGGAAGAGGTGAAATACTGAAGCCTCTTGATATTAATTTGAAAGGATATTACTTAATTATACTAAAACCAGATGTTCATGTCTCAACGGCAGAAGCATATCGTGAGGTACGACCCGTTATTCCTAAAATCAAACTGGAAGAACTAATTAAGCTTCCTGTTCCGGAATGGAAGGGTCAAATAGAAAATGATTTTGAGGAATCCATCTTTAAAAAATTTCCTGCTATTGAGGAAATCAAAAGTGAATTCTACTCGCAGGGCGCACTCTATGCTGGTATGAGCGGATCAGGATCTTCTGTTTTTGGAATATTTAAAAGTAAAACGGAGTTATCCTCTACGCTCGCGGATGTTCCCGGATGGTCGGGTCAATTGTAAATTTTTTTCGCATGGCTGGATACAGGAGCACTGCGCAAAGAATGATCAACGTTCCTATATAAAAATTGATGTTCATTGTTTCGCTTTCACCAAAGATCAGCACAGCCATAATAATTCCGTAGACAGGTTCAAGATTAAGCGTAAGCTGAAACGTAAAAACACTTACTCGTTTCATTATCTCAACAGCAGCAGAGTATGCATATACCGAACACAGCCAGGCGAGTAGCGCGATACAAACCCAGTCCATCAACATTGGTGACATTCTCAATACATTTCCATCTGCCCAATAGTGCCCATAAACAGGTAGGAATATGGCAATACTGAGACAAGCGCCGGACATTTCATAAAATGTAATGGTAAAAGAATTTATTTTATGGACAATCTTTGAATTGATTATCGCAAAAACTGCGCAAGTCAGTCCTGACAACACGCCAAGAACCAGTCCTCCTGAATAATTGAAGTTGGATGAAAAAATTACGTACAGGCCTCCTAATACAATTGATCCAAAAATAATTTCAATGGGCTTGATCCTATACCCTTTAGCCAATGGCTCGAGGAAGGCTGTCCATAAACTTGCCGTTGCAAATCCAACAAGACTTACTGAAACATTCGCCACACGGGCAGAAAGAAAAAATGTAATCCAGTGAGCGCCGACAATAAATCCCGTTAACAAAAGCTTTATAAAATCAACGGGTGAAACTTTAAAAGATCCTTTCACGGTAATCAATAGCACTGCCATTCCCACTGCTGCCAGTAAGCTTCTGTAGAATACCATCTCAACAGCCGGAATGGTCACCAGTTTTCCAAGTATCCCGGTAAATCCAAAAAGAAAAACAATTGAATGAAGCCTGAGATTATCAGCAGTTGAAGTGATCATCTCGGTGTGAATGTATAGATACCCAATGTAAGCGCTGAAAATACCAGATTAGGGATCCAGGCGGCGACCACGGGAGGGATTTCTCCCGCTTCAGCAAAGGTTCGCGAAAGCATGAAAAACAATATAAATATAAACGCGAGCACAAAGCCGAGGGCAATTTGTAAGCCCGTTCCTCCCCGGCTCTTTCGCGAAGACACAACAACTCCCATAAAGACTAATACGAATGTGCTGAAAGGTGTAGCATAGCGTACCTGCTTCTCAACCTCATACATTTTGACACCCGTTGCACCCCTGAATTTTAATTTTGCTATATGCTCATTGAGTTCGGGAGTGGTCATTCCTTCATAACTTCTTTCCTGCGCTTCAAAATCCTTTGGTGAAATGGCTAATGTTGTATCAATAGATTCTCCTTTCTTTTCGAGAAGAGTAACATCATCTTTTGATGTTGAATTAAAAATTCCATTTACATGTTTCAGTTTCCAGTAGCTCAATGTCCATTTCTGCTTTGCTGAATCCCACTTGATGTTATCTGCGGTTAGTTTTTCCATCAGTACATTCTTATCAAATTTCTCGAGACTAAACTGGTATCCAATGTTGGAAACATTATTATAGTTCTGTATGAACAGATAAACATCCGGAGACATTTGCAGATGAATGTTTCGTGCTTCAAAGTAGTATCTGTTATTAAAATACTGAAGTTCGAAAGCAAGACGTGATTTTGTTGCCTGGGGAATTACAAACCCATTGAGCGCAAAACTTATTGATCCTATTACAACGGACGCCATCAGGTATGGTAATAAGAATCGTTTGAAGCTTACTCCGCTACTAAGGATGGCAATAATTTCTGTGTGACCCGCCATTCGCGAGGTAACATAAATAATTGCGATGAATACAGTGATGGGTGTAATCAACCCCGCTACCCATGGAAGGAAGTCGATATAATACCCCAGGATTGTTTCAGTGCTAAGATTGTTCTTGGCAAACTTATCCATCTTTTCAGTTACATCGATGACGGTAATGATCGACATAAGAATAAGCACCACAAAAAAGAATGTGGAAAGGATTTTCTTAAGAATATAGCGATCAATAATTTTCATTCGTGTATTTTAAACTCAGATGTTTCGGTTACAGTCTTTGAGATACAATTTTTACGAATCTATTTTTCCATTCAGTGAATGTGCCATCATTAATCTTTTCCCGGGCTTGCTTCACGAGCCAAAGATAGAACGTCAGGTTGTGGATAGAAGCAATTTGCGCGCCTAATATTTCTTTGCTCACGATCAGATGTCTCAGATAGGCCTTTGAATGAGTTGTGCTAACATAACCGCCCAGCTCAATATCGATCGGAGAAAGATCATCTTTCCACTTTTCATTCCGGATGTTGATGATCCCCTGGGTAGTAAACAACATACCATTACGGGCATTTCGTGTTGGCATAACGCAATCAAACATATCCACGCCCAGTGCAATAGACTCAAGGATGTTTTCAGGAGTTCCAACGCCCATCAAATACCGTGGCTTATTCTGCGGAAGGATAGTACATACCAATTCCGTCATGGCATACATGTCTTCATGCGGTTCACCAACAGAGAGTCCACCGATGGCATTGCCTGGTTGATTTTGCTCAGCAATAAATTCAGCCGACTGTTTTCTTAAATCAGGATAAACACTTCCCTGAACAATGGGAAAAAGAGTTTGCTCGTACCCATACAATGGTGGAGTAGCATGAAAATGGGTTACGCACCGCTTAAGCCAGTCATGCGTGATTTTCAAGGATTTTTTTGCGTAATCGTATTCACATGGATAGGGAGTACACTCATCAAACGCCATGATGATATCCGCACCAATCGTGCGCTGAATATCCATTACACCTTCTGGACTAAATACATGTAATGAGCCGTCGATGTGGGATTTGAAGGTGACGCCTTCCTCTTTGATCTTTCTGTTGGCAGAAAGAGAGTAAACCTGATAGCCACCACTATCGGTAAGTATTGGCCTGTTCCATCCATTAAATTTGTGGAGGCCGCCTGCTTTCTTTAATACGTCCAGTCCCGGGCGCAGATAAAGGTGATATGTATTTCCAAGTATTATTTTAGCGTCAATATCATGCTCCAATTCACGCTGATGAACAGCCTTCACAGACCCCGCTGTTCCGACAGGCATAAAAATTGGCGTTGGAATGTCGCCATGACTGGTTGAAACTAAACCAGTTCTGGCGTTGGAGTGCGGGTCTTTGGATAAAATTTTAAACTGCATCGGGCGCAAAGATAAAGAAATGCGTTGGCCGTGAGTAAGTGCAAAACATTCATTCTTAAATACACCAATTCCTATATCTTTACCGCTTCAAAAAAGTTAAATTGCTTATTCTAACGATCACCGCCTGGACTATACTTGGTATTCAACTAATCTACCTCATCGTTTTTTTTATTGCCTTTTCAGGAAAAAGAAAACAACCGGAGGGAAAAGAAGTAGTTCCTGTTTCGGTAATTGTATGTGCTCACGATGAGGAGGAAAATATCAAGGCATTGGTTCCAATGTTGTTGAATCAGAAGTATCCTGCTTTTGAAGTAATCATTGTTGAGGATAGATGCAATGACGGAACGTTTGATTACTTGCTTGAAGCGACCAATAAAAATACAAGATTGAAGATGGTTCGTGTGCGGTTTCTTCCAGAGCACATGAATGGAAAAAAGTATGCGCTTACGCTGGGGCTCAAAGCTGCCGCGAATGAATGGGTCTTGTTGACGGACGCGGATTGCAGGCCTTTGACGGATCAATGGATACAATCAATGGCTGCGTATTTTCAAACAAATAAAGAGATTGTGATCGGCTATTCGCCATATTTTAAGCTCCCAACCTATTTGAATTCATTCATACGATTTGAATCGCTGTTGACTGGGATACAATTTATCGGTGCGGCACTTTTAGGGAAGCCATACATGGGTGTCGGTAGAAATCTAGCGTATCGCAAAGATCTTTTTTTTAATAACAAAGGGTTTAATAAGCATATGGGTATTACAGGTGGTGATGATGATCTTTTTGTAAATGAGCATGCCACGAAACGCAATACTGCTGTAAGTCTGGGAGTTGATACACTTATTCCATCTGAGGCGAAGAAAACCTGGAAGGAATATGTATATCAGAAGCTCCGTCATCTTTCAGTTGGGAAGCGTTATAACCTCGTGGATAAAATTTGTCTTGGGCTGTTTTCATCTACATGGGTGATGAGCTGGATAGTTGTTGTGCCTTTATTATTTTTTTTGCCGCCGATAAAAGGATTTGTTTGGATAGGCTTTTTAGTACGCGAATTCCTCTTAATTGCGTTAGTTTATAGGGCGTCCAGAGTTTTGGCAGATCCATTTGAATCCTGGAAAACGCCTTTTTTAGATTTTAATTATGCCATTTACTATCTTGGAACGGGTGTGGGGGCGTTATTCTCCAAACGAGTACGATGGAAGAAATAGAAAACAGATTTTCGTCAAAAGCACTGGAAGACTTCCAGCTTATCGACCGTGCAGTAAGCGGTGACGAGAAGGCATTTGCAAAATTATTGCAGCGGTATAAAAGGCCCGTGTATCATATGATCCTTAAAATGGTTCGTAATGTCGACGATGCAGAAGATCTAATGATAGAATCTTTTGCCAAAGCATTTAAGAGTCTGCATCGGTTTAAGAAGGATTTTACATTCAGTACCTGGTTATTTCGCATTGCTACCAATAACACGATCGACTTTATCCGTAAAAAGAAAATAAATACACTCAGTATTGAGAATACCTATACGGATGATGATGGACAATCTGTTTCGTTAGATGTGAAGGATCACAATCCCGATCCGATGGAGGAGGCAATAAAATCTCAAAAAGAGGAATACATCCAGGTGTTTGTGGGCATGTTGCCAGCAAAATATCAGAAGCTCGTACGCCTTCGTTACTTCCATGAGCTATCATACGAGGAAATTGCCGTAGAACTTGAGGCTCCATTGGGAACAGTGAAGGCCCAACTTCACAGAGCAAGAGAGCTTATGTATGATCTTGTCAAGAATAAGAAGGAGCACATCTAATCCATATCATTTGCTCTGTTGAGGTTTATATTATATCGTAAGATAATTATCTCTTCAGTATAGGATCTCAATTTGGTCATAGTGAGTAGTGAGGTTTTCAATTGAGTTATTTATTTTTTATAATCATCACGCTGCCTTGCCAGTCGGTCATTTCGAAAACGTTTTCAGGAATGGTTTTTACAAATTCATCCACTGCTTTTGTGACACCTTGCCAATTGTGATTGTAATCGTGGATAATAATTATTCCGCCAGGAGATAGTAGTGGATAGAAATAGTGAAGTCCAGAGAGAGTTGGTTGATACAGATCTGCATCGAGGTGCACCATAGCAAACGTTTTTCCAGTAAGATTTTCAGCTGTCGCCGGGAAATATCCTTTATGGACATGAACGTTATTATTGCCTTCGATAAATTTGATCACCGCGTCAACCGTTGTATCTGAAAAATCAATGGAATGATTTGATTTTACTGAATCTTCTTTTGATAAATCTTTCTGATCAAAACCTTGAAACGTGTCAAATAAATAAAATAAACGTGTTGAGTCCATTGCATGAATCATTCTTGCTGTTTCGCCTTTGTAAACACCCACTTCTGCAAAGGCTCCTTTTATTGATTCCTTCTTTAGTCTGTTAATCTGAAACCAGAAATTATAAAAACGTACTTTATCACGGTAGAATCGCTCGATCTTTATGAGCTTTTTTGAGACTTTATTGTCTTTTACAGATTCCTCCCAAAAGTTGGGCTTACTTATTCTATACGACCATGTTATCTCAATGAATCTAAATCCAATAAAAAGTAAAGCGCCAACGAGAATGATATTGGCCAGTTGAAGTAGGGTAATAGTCAGCAGCACGGGTTATGATTAAGTATGCAAGTTACGATTGAATAGCTGTTTAATCATTTTGAATTAAATTTGTGATAAATTTTATACCGTTAATCTAACTCACGTGCAAGATTCAAGTATTATAAAAAATTATTTCCCAGATCTAACTGATAAGCAATTGAAACAGTTTGCTGATCTTGGAGCGTTATATAAGGATTGGAATGAAAAGATTAATGTGATCTCACGAAAAGACATTGATAACTTGTATATCAATCATGTTCTTCATTCGTTGGGAATTGCCAAAGTGATCTCATTTCTGCCCAAAGCAGATATTCTTGACGTTGGAACTGGTGGGGGATTTCCAGGGGTACCGCTTGCGATACTTTTTCCTGAGACGAATTTTCATTTGGTGGATTCGATTGGGAAAAAAATCACCGTTGTAAGAGAAGTCAGCGAGGTACTTGGATTGCATAACATATTAGCTGAACAAAATCGCGCGGAGCAATTGAGAAGGAGGTACGACTTTATTGTGAGTAGAGCTGTCACTCAGATGCAGGAGTTTTATGGTTGGGTGAACAATAAGGTGAAGAAGGATTCACTACACGAGCTTGACAATGGGATACTCTATTTAAAAGGCGGCGATCTTGATGAAGAGATGGAAAAATTAAAGCGCCCATACAGCTTTTATGATCTTCCGACTTTCTTTCAAGAGGATTTTTTTGCAACAAAAAAAGTAGTCTACATGCCTCTATAACGATTTTCCAGCCTAAAAACAGGGATTTATAGTTAAAGTGTTGCATGAATTGATAAATATTTCCTATCCTTGCAGTGATGAGAAAAGCTGTTGCCTTATTTTTCCTCTTCATTATTACGCTAAACATAGCGGGATACTATCTCGTTTTTGAAGGCTGGAAACTCCATAATGACGCTTCATGGGCATTTGATGAAACGGTTTCCAATGGACAAGAATTTATCGTAGAGGTTCCAATGAATATTCCATACGCAACCCAGGAGAAAGATTGGGAAAAGTCGGATGGACAATTCAAATATAAAGGGGACATGTACAGAATAGTAAAGCAAAAGATCACTCTTAGTGCTGTTTTCATCGCATGTGTGAAAGACAGCAAAGCGAATTTTGTCAATCAGCAACAGGAAGATTTGGTAAAAACTTTTTCTGATAAACCTGCTGATGCAAAACAAAGTGTAAAGATGTTCCCTTCTTTCATTAAAGATTATATTTCAAATGTAATATCAGTCAAGCCTTCGCTGGTTGGCTGGTCATCAGAGGTTGCTAAGATCTCGGCAACTCAATCATTAATTGAATCTTATTCATCTTCGATCGTTCATCCTCCTGAACATATCGTGTAATTAAACATCCATTTTACTTATAATTTTTTTCTGGTAACAGAAAATTCATAAGAGATAATGATGTTTTGACAGCAAGCTGCTGCCTCCTGTACATTTCAATTTTTTTAACTGATTGAGATAACAGACTTCCCTGAAACCAATTTTCTATCAATATATTATGAAGCGTTATTACCTGGTTATTTTTTCACTTTTTGCCATTGGAGCACAAGCGCAGTCGCTCACTGACGGCTTGCTGATGCCGAAAGGCGCCTTTTGTACAGGATTTCTGTACACTAACGACCAATGGAAGGATTATTGGGAAGGCAGTTTGAAGCGTGACAATGCAAACATTGGAACGGTAACGACTCAATGGATGACGTACATGGGAAACTATGGTGTAACAGATAAGCTAAACATCATTGCGATGCTTCCTTATGTGAAAAACAATCTTAGTCAGGGTACTCTCACTGGCTACGAAGGACTTCAGGACATTTCCCTATCTGCTAAGTACCGCTTTTTTGCAAAAAATTTTACCGCAAGTGGACTACGTTTTTTTGGGGTAGGGACTTTTTCGACTCCTGTTCAGAATTATGTGATCGATGCACTTCCTGCAGCACTTGGAATGGGAAGTACAAATTTCACAACTCGTGTTACAGGTAATTACCACCTGGAAAATGGGTGGTACATCAATGTCACTAACGGATTTACATTTAGAAGTAATGTCAAATTGGATCGTCCATCCTATTTCACTGACGATCGTCAATTCAATACGAATGAAGTATTAATGCATAATGTTTATGACGTTATGGCAATGGTTGGCTATTACAAGAATGGAATCCAGGCGGAAGGATTTTATTCCCGACAAAATACATTAGGCGGAAGTGATATTCGTCGTCAGGATATGCCATTCGTTTCGAACCGGATGAATTTTGAAAAAGCCGGAGCACTGGTAATGTATTATTTGCCAAAGCCGAAAGGTCTTGCGCTTCGTGCTTCTTATTCCTACACAATAGACGGACGAAATGTGGGACAATCCAGCACTTTTATGGGCGGCATTCTGTACACTTTCCATTTTATTAAAAACGAACAAATTATCCCACAGCCATGAAATCGAGATCAACCATCATAACCGTATTTTTTGCTCTGGTCCTCGTTCCATTTAGTTGTAAGGACATTCGGGACAACGAAAAGTTAATAGCACAATCCGCTCTTAGTGTGGATGCGAATGCAGGAACATGGAAGCCTGTATTTCTTAATCCGATCAGCCAGATTGCTGTTCCAGTACCAACAGATATTAATTCTGATGCATACAAGGCAGAGCTTGCTACAATAAAAGATCTTCAAAGTAAATTAAATGCTGGTCAACGCGCATCCATTGAATACTGGAGCGTTGGCGGTATTCTTAGATGGAATCAAATCTTCCGTGAGCTGGTAGCGCGTTACAATCTTCCTCCAGCACCATTGGCTGACGGAAGCTATCCTGCACCAGATGCAGAGAATCCTTTTGCTGATCCGGGATTTCCTTTTTCAAATCCTCCATACGCTGCACGGGCCTATAGCTATGTTTCAGTAGCACAATATGATGCTCTTAAAGCAGCTTGGTACTATAAATATTTACCAACACATAAACGCCCGGCACCATATGTTGTTGATAGTGGAATCAAGTCATTGATGCCGCAAAATGACCTTCCGGCATATCCTTCAGAAGAAGCAGTAATGTCCGGTGCAGCGGCGGATATGTTAAAAAGTCTTTTCCCTGCAGCCATTAAGGAAATTACACTGAAAGCTGCTGAGCAACGAAATGCAGCACTTTGGTCTGGTAAAGCAACACCCAGTGATATTGGAGCTGGTCTTGCATTGGGTAAAGCCGTTGCAGCATTATTTATTGCGCGCGCGGGTGGCGATGGTATGCGAAACGCGATTGGAAATAAGTCACAGTGGGAAGCATTGAAAGCAAATGCAACGTCACGTGGTGATGTTGCATGGTTAAGCCAGGATCTTCCGGCACGTCCTCCCATGTTGCCGTTTTTCAGTGGCGTGAAGGCGTGGAACATGACACCACAAAATGTTATTGACTCACGTCCTCTTGCGCCACCAGTTGCGGGATCATCAGAACTTACAAAGGACCTTCAGGAATGTAAGTACTTCGCCGACAATTTTGATCGTGATCGCATAGCGATTGTTCACAAATGGGCTGATGGAGCTGGAACGTATACACCCGCTGGCCATTGGAATGATATCGCAGAAGAATATGTTCGTGATGCTCGCTTCAGTGAAGTGAGAGCTGCGCGTGCTTTTGCATTGATCAACATGGCTCTTCATGATGCTGCGATCTCATGTTGGGATTCAAAATATTTTTACTTCAATGCCCGTGCTTCACAACTTGATCCAACGATCAAGACAAGCACCGGATTGCCAAACTTTCCATCTTATGTTTCCGGACATGCAACATTTTCAGGATCAGCAGCAACGGTATTGACATACTTATTCCCAACCGATGCACAGAATTTTAATGCGATGTCTCAGGAAGCTGCGATGTCGAGGTTATATTCTGCAATTCATTATAGGATAGATTGTAATGCAGGAACGGAATTAGGAAATAAAGTTGGTGCATTCACTGTAACGTTCGCGTTAGGCGATGGTGCGAACTAACTATTAAGGATATTTTATCCGTTTCGGACACGGATAGAAGAGATAATTAAGTACAGATCGTGTTTAGTTATTCTAATTGGGTAAGCGGAGAGGGAGGGGTCCTTCTCCGTTTTTTTTCTCATCCCAGCCCTTTTCCTGGAGGAGTAGAGAGTGGTTTCGGATCAATTAGTTCAACTCATATAACTAGGTCAGATTGATTCGCCAATGAACAAGCCGCAGTAGGTAGCTGCTACACAGAATAATAAGCTTCCGAAGATGTAGAGCATCAACGTAGTTGTTAAACCACTTTGCAATAGATGTAGCAGTTCATTACTGAACGTTGAAAACGTACTGAAGCCTCCGCAAAATCCTACAGTCCAGAACAATCGCGCAGCAGGGGAGATAAGTTGCTTATGATCCGCAAGACCTACAAGTAATCCAAGTATAAAACATGCCAGGATATTCACCACGAATGTTTCCCATGG
>Ga0123337_10006142_pt1 | contig 11577 bp, 8 predicted proteins | sample frozenSSSSmetaG_FD_89792 | JGI IMG/M metagenome (GOLD analysis project Ga0123337, IMG submission 89792) | Glacier valley bacterial and archeal communities from Borup Fiord, Nunavut, Canada, to study Microbial Dark Matter (Phase II) -... | ecosystem: Environmental > Aquatic > Freshwater > Ice >...
ATTAGTTTTTACGCTGCTCTTACCTTGATATTTGCCTGGAACCCTATTATAAATCTTTCAAGCGGTACTCCTGGCAATTTTCCAGTTGACCGAAATCAAAACCTTTGGAATCTGTGGTGGTTTCAACGTTCTTTGCTGGAAACTCACACTAATCCTTTCCATACCGACCTACTTTTCTACCCATATGGTGCAAATTTATATCTGCATACTTATAGTTTGTATAACATGCTGGTGGGTTTACCGCTCCAATCACTCTTTGGGCGGATTATAGCCTTTAATATTCTGGTTTTATTAACATTCCCTCTGGCTGGGTATGGTGGCTATCTATTAAGTCGCTATTTGTTGGGGAATGTCCCCCACCGGGAGTGGGGCGCATTATTGGCTGGATTGGTTTACGGTTTCAGTCCTTACCACTTTGTGGAACTACATTTTGAACAGACAGATTCAATTTCCATCCAATGGATGCCGTTCTTTGTTCTTTTTACGCTGAAGCTGGCACAAGCCGAAACCCGTCGGGCTATTATTCAGAATGGTTTGCTGGTTGCCCTTTTCTTTTTCCTGACCCTGCTAACCGATTATTATTACGCCCTCTATCTGGTGATGTTCGTCGGCCTGTTTTGGCTTTGGCAGGTAGGTCAACTGGGTTGGCGTTTTTTGCAGCAAGCCCAGCAGAAGAAAGAACAGGCTACCAAAGTTGGCGGGCTGACTCTTAAATTGGTGGGGGCATTGGCACTTGGCACATTGCCCTACAGTCCAATATTATTGAATACTCTCCGCGATATAAGTAGCGGAAAATATCCTACCCTGGATAATAATTTAACTGTCTTGACTAACAGTAGTGATTTAGTTCGGCTATTTTTACCAACAATGTACCAACCCTGGTGGGGCAGTAACTTTGATTTATGGAAAAATCTAGGCATAACGCGGCTGGATGATTCAGGGGCAGTGTTAGGTTATGTGGCCTTGATATTGAGTCTTTATGCCCTGATAAAAATTCGAGGCTTGTGGTTCTGGGGCTTTAGTGGTTTGTTTTGGCTGATAATGAGTTTAGGGCCAAATTTGCGCCTGAACGGGAATAGTAGTGATTTCCCCCTACCTTATAGAATTTTGGCCCAAATACCGCTACTTAATATCGGGCGTTTCCCCGAACGGTTTATTTTAATGGTGCAACTCTCGCTGAGTATTCTGGCGGGCTTTGCTTTGGTTCGTTTGCTGGGACATTTCCGGGAACGGCGAATTTGGTTGGTTTCAGCACGTCCCGCTTTTGGCCTAATAATATTAGCTCTATTTTTTCTGGAAAGTTGGCCTGGTATTTTGCCGCCGCCTACGCCTATCACCCCTCCGGCTTTCACTACTGTTATTGGCTCAAGAAATCTCTCGTCAAACGTTCCAGCGAATAAGGCAATTTTAGAGCTGCCCGTCACCAAGCATAATGACCAAGATAGCCTACGTATGTTTTACCAGATTTATCACCAACGGCCTATAGTGGGTGGTTATCTTAGCCGCAGTCTAATTGACCCTTACCGCATTGCTAATGACTATATTCTTTACAATTGGGTGGAGTTTTTAAGTCAAACAAACCCCGATATTGTGCCCGCCCTGTCACAGTCAGAGTTGCTGGGTTTGCTCAACTATGCCGGAATTGGCTATGTAGTGGTCTATCCCGCCGATTTCAATGGCAACGAGCAACGCCTGAAACAGGTGCAACGGTTGATAAATGAAACTTTTAGTGTCAATCCCAATAGTTCGGCAGTGCCATTTTTCCAGGATGCTCTAGCCACAGTTTATCGCGTTGATCAAGCTAAATTAGTTAAGCCAATCTTTGTGTTAGAACGCGGCTGGGATGGGGTTGAGACAGTTAATAAGACTTTGGGAATCTACCAACGTTGGATTGCTAAAGACGCGGTGGACGCACGCGCCATAATAGCGATTGGGCCAGAAACCCCTCTGGCGGATAGCTATAGCCTTGAAATTGAAGCCTCCGCGCCTGATAAACCCCGCCATCTGCAAGTTTTTCTTAATGATGCCTTAATTGGCGATGTTAAAGTAGAAACCCCTGAATTAGTAAAAGTTGGTGATGTTACCGTTGGCAAACCTACTTTAATCCGTCTTGATAATCTAAAGTTACGGCGTGGCGATAATGTGATAAAATTATATCCTGACCCTGCCGATGGCTATTTTATACCAGCTTTGGCGGGTGGTGCACAAAATGATAAGCGCGAACTACGAATAGCAGTGTTATCTATAAAAATAAAACAGTTAATAGGTCAAAACTAAAGCACAATCTTGCGCCCTTCGTGAATAGATTGCAACAGAGCGCTACAGACCCGCGCATTTTCCACCGAGTCACTCAAGGGATAGGGGATGGGTTGCCCCGCCAGAATAGCCTGACTAAAAGCCTCTACTTCTAACTTGAAATGGTTGACGGGGGCAAATGGAATAGTCGTCAGCCCCTTCTCATTCCTGAGATAAACATAAGCCTCCCCATCGGGCTCTTGCCACATATTTTCCACCGACAGCGTTCCGGCAGTGCCAATTATTTCGTAAAAGCTGCGTCGCCCATAATTCAGGCCAAAGTCCATTAGAGCCCGCCGTTGCTCCCCGAAATCCAGAATTACCGCCGTGCTAATATCCACCCCTTGCTCAAGGGTAGCCTCGGCATAAACCGAAATTGGCTCCGAACCTAACATCCAGCGCGCCACATTTACTCCATAACAACCGACATCCCAAAGAGCCCCGCCGCCCAAAGTCTGGTCTAAACGAATATTATAATTCCCGGTAACCATCGGGAAAGCAAAACTACCCCGCACCACCCTGGCCTCACCAATAGCCCCTTCCGCCAGCAACTCCCTGACCCGCCCCTGTTGCGGATGAAAGCGATACATAAAAGCTTCCATCACCTGAACTTTATTAGCCACCGCCGCTTCCATCACCTTTGTAACAGCTTCGGGGGTCAGGGCTAAGGGTTTTTCACATAAGACATGTTTGCCAGCCTGAGCCGCTTTTATGACCCATTCAACATGCAGGGCGTTGGGTAAAGGGATATAAACTGCCTGAATGCGGCGGTCATTTAACAAAGCCTCATAGCTATCGTAGGCTAGTTCCGCTCCCCATTGGGCGGCGGCTTGATGGGCTTTGTCGCGGTCACGGCTGGCAATCGCTACTAATTCGGTATTATTAGACTGTTTTAATCCCGGAATTAACCGCCGATTTATCCGGGCCGCCCCCAAAACGCCCCAACGCACTTTCGCTTCTTGCTGGCTCATCCTGTTCTCCTTTTTGATATTTATAAGACCTGAGTGATATTAGCACAGTTAAGCCAAACTCGTAGAAGCTCTTAGCCACTTCTTATTAACCGTTCACAGGACTAAATAAACCTCTTGATTTTAGGCCATAGCTCTGCCAAGGAAGTGTTTAACCCTTTACCTACAAATACCGGGCGGTCATTTTGATAATCTATACAAAATTTACACTTGACCATGTTAACCTGTTCAAAGCTAGTGAAATATTGGCGCATTTCCGCTACTCCGCCGGGATAACCTACCACAATTACTATATCCGCCGCAGGATTAGCCGCACCCCACAGCCAATAATTGTTATGACCGCTACTAGCAATGGGCAACTTATAGGCTTTGCCCAGGAGGTTGAGGGCACCTGCCTCGCCGTAATTCCCGGTGATAATGGTGGTGCGGGCCCGTTCTTCCGGTGTTAGCTGGTTATAGACTGTGGCAATCGTAACCGTCAGTTCAGGCCAACCAAACATATCCGCGAAATATTGGGGCAGCGTGGCGGTATTGCCCTTTTCCAATGAAATACTACTGAGGCCCATCGCCTGGGTGATGCTGGCGGTAGTGGCGGGCGAAAGCAACGGCAAACCAGTGGGTAACACCACCATCAGCCCTACTACCATAAGTCCTAACGACAATACCCGCCCCCACCGTCGCTGAAGGGTAAGTTGCTCTAGCCAGGTTGCGCCTGCTGCCAGTAAAATCGGGTAAATCGGGGTCAGGTAATCAGGGCGGGCGGCTTGGGTTGCCGCAAAAACACCAAAAGTCAGCAAATAGGTCAGTCCCAACAGCCGATACACCCGTGAAGTCAGTAGATAGCCCAACCCTGCCAGCCATAAGGGGGCACTAATGGGATTAACCGCCAGCACTTGCTGTAGAAAGAAGGCGAGGGGGTTAACCTCAGCGTTTTTCTGGCTACTGGCATTACGGGTAAATTCCAGCGTGGGAAAGCCATTCTGAAACTCCCACAACAGATAGGGTGACACCAATAAACCTGCCAGCAACACCCCCGCCCATAACCAGGGACTTTTCAGGTATTTACGGTTAGAAGTTAGTAACAGGCTCCCGGCTAACCCTATTGCCAGAAAAGTCATATTATTCTTGGTCAATAGGCCAATCCCCACTACGCCGCCAATTGCCAACCATAATCTTGCATTGCCGCTTTTTAGCAAAACAACCACCAAATAAAGCGTCAAGGCCCAGAAAAAGTGGTCAAATGGCACGGTTGAAAGCATATTGCTAGTTACCAGATAAACCGGGGCCCCGATAACTGCCAACCCTGCCAACGCCTGAGCAAAGAGCCTACCACCTAACTCCCGCACTGTGAGGATTGTTAGCACCACCGTTCCAGCCCCTGCCAGTGCTGGGAGAAAGCGAATTGCCACCAGCGAGTCGCCAAAAATAGCGCGGCTACTTGCCGAAATCAGGGCAATCAGGGGTGGGTGGTCTACATAGCCAAAGGCCAGATGTTCGCCACAGGCCATATAATAGAACTCGTCGCGGAAGTAACCAAAGGCAAAAAAGAGGTTAGAGGTCAGGTGTAAGGCGAGTTTAAATCCCGCCAACCCGATAATCAGGGCAAGGGACAATTTGTTAGAATCCATCCGATGCTTCTCGGCAAAAGCAGACTTTTCCCCAGGTTCAGAGTTCAAATCGGTTAAGCTAATCATCTTAAAATTTCCCTTCACTATGGCGACCAAAATTGTGTTGTGCTATCAGCATAATGAAAAAAACTCACTTTGAGATGTGCCAGGAGAGCTATTCCAGGTCGGAACAAATCGGCGTGGATTAGCCAAAGGTCATATGCCTCCTGGCTAAACCAAAAGTTCAAGATCTGTCGCCAGGTAGATTGCGTAGCTGAAAATGTTTTGCTATCTTCTAAGTAGCAGATATATTTTCTAGTCAAGGTAAAGGGGTCGAAATGGGCGGAGAAAAATTAGAGTTTGCACCGAAAGAGCGAAAGTGGAGGGAGCGCGGCTGGCGGAGCTGGCTATTGCCGACTTCCTTTGATGTGGTGCTTTCTGCTAGTTATATTGGGGTACTGATTTTATTTTATATATATAACAGCCAAACCTCCTGGTTTACGGCATTTTTTGTCACGTTAGTAACCCTGGCTCTGTTAGCCATAGACCGAGTGGAATACTGGTTTTTTGGGGAGGAAACGCCCCCTAATCCTGCCATTGGCCTGTTAATAACCCGTTTTGGCCTGATTGAAATTATTGCCCGCCTGGATGATTTTAAATTCTCCCCGGTGCTTTACTTTAATCTGCCTTATCTTGCGACAATTTATTTTGGCAAGCGCATAGGTTATTGGTTCTATTTTGGAGTGCTGGTTATTCGCTTGTTACGGCTGGAATGGGATTCGTATAATCCCTGGTACAATGAACCCGACGAGGTGAAATATTTTATCGTCTGGCTGGTGGGAATGACTTTTATGATAACAATGACGCGGGTAGTAATCAAGGAGCGGGAAAGTCGCGCCCAGGCTGAACAGCTATTAAGGCAACTTGAAGAGTCTAATCGTCAACTAAAAGCCTATGCCGAGCAGGTAGCCGAGCTTTCCACTACTAAAGAGCGCAATCGTCTTGCCCGTGAGATTCATGATAGTCTCGGTCATTATTTGACGGTAATTAATATTCAGCTTGAAAAGGCCCAGACTTTCCGCCTCAAGGAGCCAGAAGAAGCTGACCAAGCCGTTAGCGATGCCAAGCGGTTAGCCAAAGAGGCTTTGCGGGATGTACGTCACTCGGTAGGCACGCTACGGGGACAAACCCAGGAGCTTTTCGCTTTTCAACCCACCCTGACCACGTTAGTCAAGAATTGCAGAACCCCCCAACTTGAGGTGGACTTAAAAGTAGAGGGGCAGGAGGAAGGCTATTCAATCCAATCGTTGCATACTTTATATCGGGCTATTCAGGAGGGCTTAACCAACATACAGAAACATGCTAAGGCCAGTCTGGTCAAAATTTCCCTGACTTTTGGGCCGGAAGAAGCCCTCTTGTTAATCAGTGATAATGGTGGCGGTTTTGACCCGGAACTTAAAATGGGAAACGGCTATGGTTTGTTGGGAGTAGAGGAACGATTAGAATTAGTGGGCGGAAGCTTAAAAATTCATAGTCAGCCTGGTATTGGCACTCAACTCATTATTCGACTGGCTAAAACTACCTTCAAAACAATTCAGGTGGGTTTAAACTAATGACCAGAGAAAATGAACCAACCGTACGGGTGCTGGTGGTGGACGATCAACGTCTAATGCGCGATGGTATTGCATCATTGTTAAGAATTCAGGAAAATATTGAGGTAGTGGGACAAGCCGCCAACGGACTGGAAGCTCTGGAACAGGCCAACCTGTTACTGCCTGATGTTATCTTGATGGATGTTCGGATGCCCAAGATGGATGGAGTGACGGCTACCGCCAAATTGCGCGGCCTTCTCCCTACCTGTAAGATTTTGATGTTAACCACCTTTGATGATGAGGAATATGTGCTGGAAGCCTTGAAAGCTGGGGCCAGTGGCTATTTGCTTAAAGATATTCCCGTCCAGGATTTGGCGCAAGCGGTGCAAGCGGTGCATAAAGGGATTTACCAACTAGACCCCGGCGTGGCTAGTAAATTATTAGCTAATCTGGCGGGAACTAACAAACGGCCTGACCCCCCACCCTTATTAGGCGATATTACGGGGCGAGAACGGGAGGTTTTGCGATTGGTAGCTCAGGGCGCAACTAATCGGGAAATCGCCGAGAAGCTAGTGATAAGCGAAGGCACGGTCAAAAACCATATCTCAAACATTCTTGGTCGCCTCGGTTTGCGTGACCGTACCCAAGCGGCAATTTTCGCTAGAGAGAACAACTTGCTATAGAGGTTTTAACCCCTAACTTTCCCCCGGCTGACGAATGTGGCGCACCGCTACTCTTACCAACTCCTGAATATTAAAGGGTTTGGAAATAATATCAGCTATCTGGTTTTCCGCCATTTTGGCAGGGTCTAACTGTTCGCCCCAGCCTGTTACCAACACCACCGGGATTTCGGCCCAACGACTATGCACCAGCCGAGCGACCTCCCAACCACCCATCTCCGGCATACCCAGGTCGCTCAAAACAAGGTCGTAGGGGCGCGCCTGATTTATAATAGAAGCCTTTTCCAGCATCGCCAGAGCCTCTGCCCCCGAAGCCGCTACCTCAATATTAAAACCGCTCGACTGCAAGGCCCTTCGCACCACGCTCCTAATACCCGGCTCATCATCAATCGCCAGTATCCTACCCTGATACTGCTTTAAAACTGGCTTTACCACTACTTTAGTTTTTGCCATCGAAGCTTCCTCTTGATTCGGCTCGGCGGCTGGCAAGCGAATGGTAAAAACCGTGCCTTGCCCAACCACCGAATCGCAACTTATTTCGCCCTTATAGCGATTTATAATACCGAAAGCAACCGATAGACCCAGACCCGTACCGCGCACACCTTTTGTAGTAAAAAATGGCTCGAAAATATGGCGACGAACTTCGGGCGACATCCCTTTTCCCGTATCCGCTAACTCAAGCACTACCCAATTATTCTGATAACTTGTCCGAAACCTTAATTTCCCACCAGTGGGAGTCATAGAATCAACCGCATTGTTTATAATATTAATAATAACTTCGCGCAACTCAGCCGCCTTGCCCCGAACTAAAGGAATCGTTTCAAACTCTCGCTCAATCTCAATTTGCATGCTATTGAGTTGAGCATCATCCCGCCAACGCGGACGGCTTAAATCTATCGTCCCTTGCACTATTTGGTTTAAATCAAGCAAATCAAAATCGGTAGGGGTGCGCTGCCCGGTAAACTCCTGAATCCGCCGCACCGTTTCCGCCCCATCCCGCGCTGATTGAGCGATTATTTGCAGAGTATTTAGAATATCTTCATTCTCAATTTGAGTTTCCAGCAATTGGGCGTGGCCTAACACATTTGCCAGGACGTTGTTAAAATCGTGAGCCACCCCGCTCGCCATCTGGCCTAAAATCCGCATCCGTTCATTTTCTTCGCTGCGTTTGCGGCTAGTAACATCGCGGCCTATACCCTGAATCCCCACCACCTTGTTTTCGTTAAAGAGTAAGCCAAAGTTAAATTCCAGGCTCAGGGGCGTACCATCCCGGTTGAGAATCATAAGCTCGTAGGACGATTGGCTAATCCGATTAATCTGTTTCTGCTGCTCCTCGGTTCTTAACGACTCAAAAACAACATAGAAAGTATTCAGGGCATCGGGCGTGAGAAAACGTTGGATACTGCTCCCGATAAGTTCAGCAGGCTCAACACCCAACATAGAACGAGAACGCTCGTTGATAAAAGTTATCGTTCCTTCTGCATTAACCGAAACAATTAAATCGTTGGCTTTTTCGGTAATTAGGCGATAGGTTTCCTCTTTACGGCTTAAATCACCGTATAATCTGGTATTTTCAATTACTACTGCCGCTTGATTCGCCAGATTAGTCAGGGTATCCAAATCGTAGGAGGTAAAATGCTTATCAAGCTTACCCACCGACACCGACAATACGCCGAGGTGTTTCTGCCCAATTGTCAGGGGTACACCTGCCATTTCCCTAATTTTATCGGTGGTAATATTTTTTAACCGCCATTCCGAGTTCTGGTAATCGCTAATCAAAACGGGCTGGCCTTTTGCCCGGACTGCTCCGCTAATCCCTTCGTCTTCAGCAATTAACATACCTACAAATTCAAGGTTATAATTTAAGGCACTCAGGCAACGATGACCCTTGTTCTCTTCCTCCCATAACATCAAATAGGCCCATTCAGAACCAGTCAAATCTCTGGCTGACTTAACAATTTCGTTGGCAACGGTCGTTAAATCCAGGTGCAAATTAATTAAGTTGGAAATCCGCATTAGTTCGCGCAGGTGGTTATTACGATTGTAGAGTTCCGCCTCAGCCCTGCTAAGGTTAAGCAATAGTTTGAGGCGAGTTTGTAATTCTAAAGGGCTAATCGGTAAAGTAAGAAAATCCGCCACGCCCGCCTCAAAAGCCCGCTCTTTATCCTCGGTTGTGCCATTTTCAGCTACAAAAATAATTTTAGGGTTGGCAAGTTCAGGTGTGTTTTTAATATTCTGGCAAAGGGCAAAACTGGCAGGGTCAGGCAAAGTAGCGGTAATTAGCAGGAGGTCATATTGACCTGTCTGTAATTCAGGCAATACCTCCTCATACCTATCCAGAAAAGTGACAGACAACCCAAAGTCAGCCACAAGCGTCTGGAGTTGCTTGTTGCTCTGGTCTACTACCAATAATTTACCGCTCAATTGAGAATCAGAGTTCAGGGTTTTAGATTGTGGAAAGCTTTGCTGCATAAAATTCGGCTTCCAGGTAAATCTAACAGTTCTTTCAAGTAGAATATTGGGGGGAAAGGGGGTTCAAAAGTTATAAAGGCACTCTTAAACTGACCCAAATCAACCAGAACAAGGGCTGAGCCAGTTTTAGGCGACTTTTAACCGAAGATTACTTGTGGTCAGTGTAATTCTGTCCCGACCCGGAAGGTGGAGGATAGCCGCTACCCGGCGGTGGCACGCTTGCTCCCATTTTCCGTAACTCTTCTTCAATCATTTTTCGCCGGATGCTTCCGCTATTATCGCCCGGAAAAACAAACACACCCAAGAAATGAAATAATAACCCCACTCCCCATCCTGCCATCGTCCAAACAAACCAGGGGTAATAAAACCCCGCCGCCAGGGTAGTTAAAAGATAAATACCAATTAGTAAGCCATTGATAATTAGGTAAACTGCAAAATGCCAATAGAACCCTAATTTTGCTTTAACCCTGCGCTCTGCCTGACGATAGGCTTCCCGATATTCCGCGCTATTTACATCATAATTATACATAGCTTTTCCTCGTATAGTGATTAAAATTTTTACCCCCCTATTATAGCGCGTTTATGGTACTCTTTGCCAGATTTTTACTATAATCAGCCGTTTTGGTTCTGGTAAAAGCTGATATAATAATCAGACAACCCGACCAACCCAACTAATTTTGTCCAGCATTCAGGCAGGAATAAAATAGATGCCAGATAACCCCTTGCTTTGCCCTATAGTAATTGGCAGAATGGCCCAGCTTGAACTCTTGCAAGAGGCGATTGCCAGGGTTAGAGCCGGAACAGGCCAGATTATTCTATTAACTGGGGATGCCGGGATTGGTAAATCGCGCCTCGTCAGTGAAGTTAGACACGCCGCCCTTGAGCAGCAGTGGCAAATCTTGCAGGGGAATTGTCTGGAAGTCATTCGGACGCTACCCTATGCCCCTTTGCTAGATTTATTACAGGGCGGGGTAAATAAGTTGAGCGCGGCGGAAATTACCCACTTACTTGGCTCTGGTGTGGTTGAACTGCTTAAAATTCTGCCGGAACTTGTCAGCCGTTTGCCCGAAATAGAATTACCACCCTATACCGATGCCGACCAGGAAAAGCAACGTTTGTTCCAATCCTGTACCCTGATTTTTTCGCAGCTCGCCAACCAGCAACCGCTAGTGCTCACTCTCGAAGATTTGCACTGGATTGACCCCAGTAGCCTGGAATATCTAACTTATCTAGCCTCAAAATTAGTAAATTTGCCCCTATTGTTAGTAATAACCTGCCGAAATGAAGAACTTTCCCCGGCTCCCAAGAGATTCCGGGCCTGGTTGGAACGGGAGCGGTGAGCCACTGAACTCAAACTGGAACGGCTTTCCCGGCAGGATGTGGAAATGATGCTCAGGGCAATTTTCAAGTTGGAAACTCCCATTCGGCTTGAATTTCTCAATACTATTTATAACTTTACCGAAGGGAATCCCTTCTTTGTCGAGGAAACCTTAAAAGCTTTAGTGGCCCAAGACCCTTTGCTTTTTTCCAGAAGTGGGGGGGAACTGGAAAACTTTGCCAGATTGTAAATCCCCGCCACCATTCAGGATGCGGTGGAGCGGCATACCGAAAACCTGAGCCCTTCCGCCAGGGAGATTCTGGAATTGGCGGCGGTAGCTGGCAGGCAGTTCGATTTTTCCTTGCTGGAACGAATTACTAATTTAAGTGAAACTGAGCTATTAAAAGCCATAAAAGAATTAATTGCCGCCCAACTGGTGGTGGAAGTGCCAGGAGGTGAATTCGCCTTCCGCCACGCCCTTACCCGCCAGACCATCTACACCAAACTTCTTATTCGGGAGCGCAAAGCCCTTCATCATAAAATTGCCCGAACGCTGGAGGAGTTGAGTGCGGATAAACGCCCCGGCGAGTTGGCCTATCACTATTACGAGGTAGAGGATTGGGCGCGCGCGATAACCTACTCCAC
>Ga0123337_10006143_pt1 | contig 11576 bp, 16 predicted proteins | sample frozenSSSSmetaG_FD_89792 | JGI IMG/M metagenome (GOLD analysis project Ga0123337, IMG submission 89792) | Glacier valley bacterial and archeal communities from Borup Fiord, Nunavut, Canada, to study Microbial Dark Matter (Phase II) -... | ecosystem: Environmental > Aquatic > Freshwater > Ice >...
CTGGAGCTGAAGAAGCTCACGCCATCAAGGCGGCAGCTGCTGCGGATTTTCATGAGCAGCTCGACCGACCCGTATCAGCCGCTTGAAAAAGAACACCAAATCACCCGGCAGTTGCTGCGGGTGTTCACCCAATACAAAGACCTGGATCTGCTGGTGGTGCAGACCAGATCGCCGCTGGCCGAGCGCGATCTGGCGCTCATGGCCAACATTCCCTACCTGTGGCTCAGCATCACCATCGAGACCGACGACCAGGACAGCCTGGTTCGGCTCAAGGGTGGCCCGCCGATCGCCAAGCGCCTGGCCCTGGCCAAGAAGGCGGTGGGGATGGGCATCAACGTGCAGATCACCGTCAGCCCGTGCATGCCCTACTCAGGCGCCCACGATTTCACGCAGACCCTGCTGGACACCGGCGCGCAGCGCTTCGTGGTGGACACGTTCAAGAGCGGCGACGGCGACAAGGGCGGGCGCACCAGCCGCAGCGGCTACGCCCGGGTGGATCCCGATTGGGAGAGCGAGGATGCCGGCAGCGCCCTGTACGAGCAGCTCGTGAGCGCCGACGTGGACGTGAGCTGGTCGACCGAGGGGTTCTGCGGCATCCCCTACCGCAACGCGGCCGCGCACGAGGCCAACGCCGCCGAGCAGGCGGCGATGTTCCCGATGGACACCGGCCGGCCCGTCGAGCTGGAGGAGACCGAGCAGATCGTGCTGCACTTTGGCCGGCCGGGGCTGCCCAGGCAGCGCCTGCGGGGCTACACCTATCTGTGGGTCAAGTATGTGGTCGGCTTCGACGCCCGCTACCACTGCGCGGCCGGGCTGAAGGTCGCCGCGTCGGCCAAGAACAACGGCTACCACTGGCCGATGGGGGCGCAGCAGTTCAGCCCCAGCAAGCATGTACTGAACAGCTACCCCTACCAGTACATCTACCTGTGCGGGGTGGCGCAGACGCGCTGGGCCGACAATCTGCACATTCCGATGGAGCATGCGCCGGGCGAGACGATCGAGGATGTGACCTACCTGGGCGTGCCGATCCTGATCCAGAACGCGCGGCAGCTCCATATCCCCTGGATCGCGGATGGGTGGAACGGCTTTCCGCAGAGCTTCACCACCTGTCGGAACTGGCAGTTTGGGATCCACTACTACGGGTACAATGGGGAGCAGCCGGCGCAGAAGGATTTCGTGCGGCATAATCCGGAGCGCAGCCTGGAGGCGCTGGCCCGGGCGAAGACGCCGCCGATCAAGAAGCCCAAGCCAAAGCCCAAGAAAGGCAAATCCTCAGAGGGGAGCGCGTGAGCGGCATGTCAAGCTTTGGAAACCTGTTACGCCAGTTTCGCATGCGTGCGGGCCTCAGTCAGAAAGAACTTGCGCGCCGCTCCGGCCTGAATAGCAGTTATCTCAACCGCATCGAACGCGGTCGTGTGGATACGCCAAGCCGCGAGAAAATTGCGGCGCTGGCCGCGCAGTTGGGACTTGCCGATGCTAGAGAACGGTCGGCCCTCTTTCTTGTTGCCGGGCGCGCGAATGCTACAGACGTGAGTCGTGATGCGCCCTACGGCGGTGCAGACACGCTGCCTGACCATGAGGAAATCGCCGTGGAACTCCGCGGTCTGTTGCTGCTGGCCTTTACGGGAAATGACTATCAGGAGACCCTTGCGCTCGTGCGCTCCTTTCTTGACTGGCTCCGATTTCGTGCGGCTGAGCCGGAGCGATCCCAAGAAGGGAGGGAAACACCAGGAACATCGGTGGAGGCAGCGCGGAAGCATCACGCTGAACATGGCGACATGGATGGACGTACCTGCTTACTCAGTGCGTGCGCGCTGCATTATCCGAAAGAATAGCCCATCGAATAGCCAAGAAAGGCACCAACCCAAATGAGTGAACTCATCCGCCTCGACGAGGGCGACAATCTGTCCAACTGGATGAAACAGGTCATGCAGGCCTCCGTCGGCGAGGGCGCCGAGTCGCGCGCCATCCTGGCCGCGCACAACGAGATTGTGGCGCTGCAGCGCGCCGCGAGCCTGACCGACGATATCGGGCCGACGCTCGACTGGAAGGGCGCCGACCCGATGTGGGAGGCTGCCGCCGGCGACTTCACCGCCGTGGTGGTGACCGACGACGACGAGGCCAGCCCCTACAGCTACCAGGCCTGGTTGTCCGGCATGGGCGCGACGGGCACGCCGCGCGCGGGCTGTGGCCCGCAGGGCTGCTACACGCTGCGCGGGGCGCGGGCCTGGTGCACGGATCGGCTGACCGGGTTGCAGGAAGTCGCGCCATGATGCAATTTCTTGTCCCGAGCGGCTCGCCGCGCCTGGCCGTGGCGGCCGACCGGCTGGCCGAGGCCTGCCTGCTCCGGGCGCTGCGCGATCGAGCGCGCGCCGACGCGGATGCGCTCGCGCTGGCCGCTGCGGAGGCCGCCCGCAAGCTGGCGCTCCAGCGCGAACTCGTGCATAGCGACCTGGTGGCCTGCTTCGGCGTCAGCACCCTGAGCTTGCTGCACGCCGTCATCGTCGACGCCCCCGACCCCCGACTCGGCGGCGCGCGCGCGATCGTGACGTATCGCTACCGCTACGAGCTGCGGCCCAGCCGCGCGGACAGGCAGTGGCAGCTGACGCTGCTGGACGCCGACGGGCGCGCCGCGCTCGACGCGCATCGCGTGCCGATCGTCGGCACCTTTACGATGGACACCCACGGCGACGCGGCCGTGACCGAGCTGTGGTGCCAGATTGCCGCGCTCGCGCAGCGAGGCCCGCTATGAACGCGACCGCATGCCCGCGCTGCGGCGGGTCACTGCGCAGCATCTCCGGGAGCTACTTCAACACCGAGATGATCTGCACGACATGCAAGGCGGAGGAGACGCAGCTGCCTGGCTACGCGGTCGCCTATGCGACCGAGGTGGCGGAGGTACAAAAGGGCAACTACCGGTATGCGGGCGTGGGCCTGAGCGAGGAAGACCGGCGCGTGATGCGAGAGCTGATCGCAAAGAGAAAAGGAGAGCAGGATGCCTAAGCTCGCGCTGCGCGCGGCGCTGTTCACGCGCTACGAGATCACCGACCAGGAGGCGCGCGAGATCAGTATTCTGCTGCGCGCTGCGGCGCAAATCCTCGCTCCGGACGCCGACGAGCAAATGAGCGCCTTTATCGCCGACAGCGACTACAGCCGGCAGACGGTCTATAGAGGCTGTATAAATAAATTACTTCACTTCATGGCCATTACCGCACAAACATGGCATTTGCCATCGTAGCGGACTGCAATGAAGAGCAAATTCTTGTTCTGGAGGCGGTCAGACTGCATGCGCGGCTTGGACGGGGCAGCCACCGCCGCCTATCTTCTGCAACTCCTGAACGGATACCCGAGCCATAATTATAGCGCAGTCAAATGGCTCACCACTTGCTCCGGGCTAGACAGGAATGGCGTGGCGGTATACATTTTCTTCTGCAAGGTTGGGGTCACTCCTTTATCCTGGAGTGTTTCGATGTACACGCGCGACCCGGCCAAAATGCTCATCGCTCGTAGTTGAGCCAGAGAATTAGGCCACCAGCGGAAGACCGATAGCCGCAAGCGTCGGCCCGTGTGAGTTCAGGACACATCAGGACGACCAGGACGGCACGGCACGACCGAGACGCACGAACTCACGCCAGCAGCTGAGCACAGGCCCACACAGCATATTGAAGAACCTAAAGAAGGGCAAAGACAAGCCCCTGGTGATGAGCCAGGGGCGCTGTGGCGTTCGGAAGATTTCCGCCCTACGGATGAGCGGGTTTGGCTGGCTTGGCTGGCTTCGCCGCGTCATCCGCATCCTGCCCCGTGTCGTTGCCATTGGCGACCGTAAGCAACACTGGCAGTGGCTGAGCGAGCATACGCCGCCCCGCGCGTACCTGCACAACACCGCCTTGGGTATGCGCCTTGGCTGGCATCGTGACCGTAAACGTGACCGTGGTAAGCGTGCCAGCTTTGATGTTGGTGAGCTTCGCCGTATCCGCTTTTAGAACCTTGCCGAGCCCACCAGGTATGATCAGCGTTGCTTCAGCAATGTCAGCACTACTCGTGAAGGTTGCTGTGAGCTGGATCGTTTGGCCAGCGGTGACAGCCTGCGTGATACGGCCAGGTGTCCAGGTCAGGCGCGCGGGCTTGCCTTTGTCGGCTGGCGGCTGACCCGCACCGTGCGGCAGTTTGGGTTTGTCAGTAGGCTTTGCAGCGGCTGCACCAAAGGTGAGCAACAACAGGGCGACGACTCCGAGAGTGACGATCAGCTGACGGTACCGGGACATAGGTGCCTCCTTGTGAAATGGACTACGACGACGTTGTACAGTGGGCATAGAATAAACCCTTCGATCGCTGAAATAGTTACCAGTACCTTTGTCCTGGCTTCTAGGGCGGGCTATGCCATAGATACAGATACACAGTAGAAACGGCCTCAGCAGCGTGAAGTTACGGCCGATTAGGGCAGAATTTGTTCCAAGATTGAAAGCCCCGCTCCTGCCGCTGAATGAGCGCCTCGGCAAGCGCCACCAGCTCGGGTGTGGTGAACTGCTCCGGGGTGTCGCACAACCGCCTGGCCAGCTCAAGCTGCACCGCGCGGAGCGCCTCGTAATCGGCCAGAGCGTGCAGCTGCTCAAACGCCCGTACCCGCTCCTGCCAGCGAAACGCGCTCGACCACTCTTCCAGCGTGTGAAGGCGTGTGCTCGGCGGACGCTCGCCGCCTACTCACGTTTCAGGTACTGCTGGTGCAGCTCCCGCAGCGAGCGCCGGCAGCCGCCCAACCCATCAGCGCGTAATCATGCAGCGCTCGCCAGAGCAGCGCGAGTTTGTGGTCCAACCGCAGCGTTGGAAGATCGAACGCACCTTTGGTTGGCTGGATTGGAGTCGCATTCTCAGCAAGGAGTATGAACGAACCACTGAATCGAGTGAAAGTAATATTTACCTCGCTTCAATTCGGTTAATGTTGCGAAGATTGGTAAGCTCGCCAACGTGAGATATTTTATTTATACAGCCTCTATACGTGGATTCCACGGATCGTCTTCCTGGTTCTGTGGATGCTGCGCAACTTGCCCGTGGGACGGCCGAGTCCGAAGATGGCCGCCCACCCGCTCTGGCAATTTATTAAAAATGCTACAATGGAGCCGACCGACGCAGAAGGAGCGTAGTCACCATGGCCGTGTTCCCATCGCAGGGCGCGGAGATGCACTTCGAGCCCGATCGCTACCCGATCTACACCGCCGACGACTCGCTCGGCGACGTTATCAAAGACCAACAGCGCATCCGCGACGCGGCGCTTAAGGTCCGCGGCATGCAGATAATCCAGGGCGCGCTGATGAACATGGGGTCGAACTTCGACCCAATCGGGCGCGCGGTGGTCGAGCTGCTTGTCGATACCTCCGGCAATCCGGAGCTGCGCGCCATGCTCGACGCGGTTCGGCGCTCCCCACGGCCGCTCGATATCCGAGTCTTCGGGCAATGGACCGTCACCCGCTCGGAGCCGCACTGGCTGGCGCTGCTGTACATGAACCTGGAGCACGACGATCTTGGCGTGGCCAAGTACCACCTGGCGTTCGACCTGCGCGACGAGAAGCACCGCACCATCATGGGCCAGATCGAGCGCACGCAGCAGCTCACGATCGTGGATGCCGACGCCACCGAGAGCCCGATCTACCGCATCGCGCCGATGCCGACCAGCACGCTCGAGCTGGCGTCGGGAAAGGCGCGCGCCGGCGTGGTCGAGCGGCTGCGCGGCCTGATGATCGAGGTGCCCAGCACCCTCGTCAGTGCCTTCTCCTACGCCGAGCTGTTCCGGCTGGCGGTGATGCACGCGCCGGATCTGGACACCGCCTGGCCGCGGCTGCTGCACTTCGATAGCCAGCTGAGCGCGGCCGAGCACGGCGGCGCCTTTGCCCCGCCGCCGCTCGACGAGCACGAGGCGCTGATTGGCACTCGGCACGTCGCGCTGTACCTGTCGTACTGCTCCTGGTACGGCAGCCCGATGGCGCAGGGCTTCGGCGGGGTGCAGTTCCTGATCGACCGCGGCGTGAGCGCGGTGGCCAGAGAGTCCCGCGGGGGCTGGCAGCAACTCGCGTTGCGCGGCGAGAATGTTGAGTGGCTGAAACCCTACGCCGTCCCGGCCTGGGAGATCGTCCTGACGTGGCGCAGCTCCAGCGGCGACCCATTTCCGCTGCTGTTGGAAGGTCTCCGGCATAAATTTGATATTGTGCCGGTCGACCTGGTGCCCATGCTCTTTTACCTCGGTCAGATGGCGCGCCAGGGAGATCTCACACAGGCGCGCGCCTGGATCGACGCGGTGCAGCAGTACCAGATCGGCCTGATGCCGCTCGTGCCGGCGATCGTCGATCTGTGGGCCGCGCACGACCCGGCCCGCCGCCATCACCCGGCGCTGAGCGCGATGCAGCTCTCCGACGACCTGCAGGCCCGCGTGAACGTCGTGCAAGCGCTGCTGACCGCGCTGCATGTCGATCTGAGCTGGGTGCAGACCTGTGATATCGAGCATATGGACAGCGCCATCCTGCGCGCGATCGAGCAGCTCGCGCGGCATATCTGGCAGACCGACGCGCGCGGCATCGTCAGGCAGCTGCTGGACTCCTCGGAGCCGGATCTGGCGGCGCTGACCGGGATCGGGCTGCTGGACAGCCTGGTCTGCGCCTCGGCCTGGATGGCAGATCCGCCGAACCCACTCGCGCTGCATCTCATCCCCGCGCCGCTGCTGCCCTTCAGCTGGTTTCAGCACCAGCTGCTGCAAACCTTCAAGCTGCCACTCGCGATCGACGCGCTGCGCTACCTGACGCACGACCTGGTCGATACCTTCGAGAATCCGACGTTTCGCCACCGGGCGCTGCCCTGGCAGGGCATCGAGCGCGATAATCGGCCCAACGCCGAGCGCGAGGAGCAGATCGGCGCGGCGGTGTTCTGGCTGATGGATCAGGTCACGCGCGCCGAGGCCAAAGGCACCGCCCGCCCGGCGGTCGGTCGGTTCGAGGTCGAGGTTCCGGCCGGCTTCGACGAGCTGACGCGGTTCGGCGTGGAGCGGCTGCGCATCCTGGCGCTTGATGGCGTGTGGCTTGTCCGGCTGGTATTGCGCGATGGTCTGGGCGCCTTGATTCTGCCGTGGATACCGTCCACGCGCGTTCCGGCCGACTGGCGCATGCTGGTGCCTGAGACCCTGATTTGGGAATTATTGCTCTTTCTCAGTGCCGTCAACCGCGATATCCGTGTTGAAGGCCGCGAGCAGGTGCTGATCAGTCTGCCGCAGCGGCACATAGAAAGCGCGCCGGCACGCTCGCGCGGCCGCATGGGCAATCAGGCGCTGCCGCGCAACGTGGTCGAGCGGGTGCGGCTGGGACGCGGCCACGCTCCGCTGAGAAACGGGCAGCGCCACGAGTGGAGCACCGCCGAGGAGCGCGAATACATCCAGCGCCGCAAGCACGGCGTGAAAGGCTCGGTGGTCAAGCTGCCCAACGGGTGGCGCGCATCGGCCGTGCAACGAGCGCTCGTAGCTTCGCTGGGCTTGCCAAAACTGCCGGAATATGGTCTAACATACCGGAAGCCGCACCCGCGCGGCGCCGATACGCCTGAGACGGTCGCCAAGCCAATCCGGGCGAAAGGATTACTCATCGCCATGGGAGTGCTTGATAGCATTCGCCAGGACAGAAAGGACACCGAGGCATGAGCTACTACGTGTTCGTATGGAACGACGCCGCCGGCTATGTTGTGGGCCAGGCTGGCAGTGCATCGGTCGCCGACGCCATCCCCGTGAGTCTTCCATATCCCTCGATCGCGCTGGCGCATGATAATATGCTCCACCGCCAGCATATGCCGCTGACCGCGCGGCAGCGCGCCGAGATCGAGGCGCTGCAGGCGCGCTACGGCGCTCGTGCGGCGCGCGGCACCGCGCGCAACCAGGCCTTCTTCGACGCGCTGCTGAAGGAAAATCGCTGGGCCGCCGGCGAGACGCGGCCAGGATCTGCGTGTCTGCAGGCCGTGCTGGGGATCATCGCGCCACCGAAGCGCGCGGCGCAGCTGCTGGAGCGAGCGGTCGGCGTGGGCGGACAGGCGCCGCGGCTCCAGATCGGCGTTCTACCACTACAAGAGCGCGGCGGCCGGCTGCGGCAGAAAGGTGGGAGCGGGTGACCGAACGTGAACGCGAGGTTAATGCGCTGCCGGCGCAGCCGATTACGCGGCCGTTTGTTCGGTTGGAAGTCCACTTTCGCGATGGCGCGGTCTATTCTCCACGCTGGGCAGCCGACGACGAGCACGCGCCGCAATGGCGCGGGGCGTACGCGAGCAGCGCGCCGCCCGGCTTCGCGCTGCTTCGAGACAGCCGACCGATGTACCAGGTCGGGCTGCTTGCAAGTACCGCGCTGGGAGCAGCGCTCATAGCCGAACACGGCGACATCATTAGCGCCGTGGCGGTGGAAATGGTGACCTAATGCCAACGATACCGATCAACGATCTGGCCACCGACCCACAGAACAAACGCGCGCCGCAAGAGACCCTTGTGGCCGGGCACCATCGCCGCGCCGCCGAGCGCCGCGCGCGCACCGGCGTGGTCGAGCAAGTGCTGGCCGACGTGCCGATGCAGGCGATTATCGACGGCCTCCTGGTCGAAGCCGTGCTGGAGGGGAGTGACGCGGCCGAGGGTCAAGCGGCGCTGCCAGCCATCCCTGTCGGCATTCTGACCGCCACGCAGCGCTCGCCGCGCCTTCCGCGCTCAGTGCGAGGGGGCAAGCGACGGCTGAAGAAGAAAGGCCGATGAGCGCGCCGATCGATCCGTTCGACAAAGACGCCGTGAAGGCGCGCCTGGCCGACCCTGCGCAGCGGCAGCGCGTGCTCTCCGAGCTGGGCGCGTGGGTGCTCAACACCTGCCTGCTCGCCGGCACGGAGAGCGCGACGGCGTTCTCGGTGGCCGGCACGTTCGTGCGCGGGATTGCCAATAGCTACGAGCCGCCGATGCCGCCGCTCGAGCAGCTGCTGCGCGGCGGGGCCTTCGCCGGGCGCGGGCGCTATAGACGAAAGAAGAAATCGAATGCAGATGTACCAGAGCAGCCTGGGCCTGACGGCGGGGATGCGGCTACTCACTGAGCGCGGCGGCCCGTACCGGCTGCTGGGTATCAGCGCGCCCTTCACGTTCCAGATTATGGGCTTCGACATGCTGATTATCTATCATCAGTCGGTCGTGGTCGTCAGCATCGAGTACATCGACGAGCCGCACAGCCTCGGCCACACGCCGTCAATCAGCCCGATCGGCCGCGACGACGACGGGACGTATTGGACGGAGCAGAACGACCAAATCTGGCCCTCGGAAGGAGATCCCGGCCTCCAGCTGGACATGTTCCGCTTGGAGCCACCGCCGGCACGCGCGTACGCGTTTCAGGCCGGGGTCGACTACGACGCGGCCGACAAGCAGATCTGGCATTGCGCCATGTGCGGCCACGATTTCAACACGACTGAGCCGGCCCGGCCCGTTGCTCCGCGTTGCCCTGCGTGCAAAGCCCCCGACCTGGCGTTGCAAATCGTGATGATGCGCGACGTGCCGCGTGACAAGGCCAAGGCCAGCTCCTACCAGCGCAAGCTCGGCCTCACCGACGACCGGCTGGTCAAGGTTCCGCCGCCACTTCCAGGCGCCGATCTGAACAAGGACATGCTGACGCGGATGGGCGAGATGATCAGCGCCGGTCACTGGAGTGCAGCGCAGGCGATGATAGACGCGCTGCCCGAGGGCGCCAAAGGCGCCCGTACGCTGCTGGCCAAGAAGCTAGCGGCCGGCCGCGCCTCTGCCGAGCAGCCCGAGGTTGCCGTGTGACGAGCGATGGCTACCAGTTTGGCCGGCGCGATGGCGCGAGTGCGCAGTGCTGCGGCACCTGCGGCTTCGCCATCCTGCACGGCGGTCGCGGAACGAACGCCGTCAGGCGCTGGTGCAAGCTGCGACAGACCTGGTTGCCATTCAAGGAGCGCGAGCGATTGCGCGCGTTCGGGTGCAACGGACACCAGCGCGATACGGCATCCCGCGAGTCGCTCGCTCTGTGGGAACGGCTCACGCCGACGAATGCGCCGACAGCTGACCAGCCCGACGCCGACGGCTGGATCGACCAGGACTTTGAGGGACTCCGATGATCGACGACCGACCCATGGGCAAGCTCAGCTTCCGCCACTGGCTCGTCCGCGTGGCCATCCAGACCATCTCCACGCCGGAGTACGGGCAGGAGCTTATCCGTAGTGCCGTGCGCTCGCGCACCCCGCTGCCGCTGGTCATCTGCCGGCGCGCTGAAACCCTGGCCGATAGCGTCGAGCGCTCCCTGCTGCTTGACGCGGAGGGCCGGCCCGATGATGGCAGCGCGGCCGCCCAGCGGCTCTGGCAAGCCTACGACCGCTACGCCTCCGGATAACCCTCTGTCTAGTGTTTTTCGTTCCTGTATGGCATTCTACTGCCCAACGGCACACCTCGTTATGCGCTAAAACTTGACAATTATCTAACGATGTGCTATAATTTAATTGGGCGCAAATAGCGCAGGAAACCCGCAGTAGGAGCACCACCGTGCCAACACAACTTGACAACAGCGTCTACGAGAACGTGATAGTGGGCGAGCTGAATGGGGTTCGGCTGTACCGGCGCACCGAGGGGTCGGAGCCGGGGTTCACGCTCCAGGTGGACGGCAAGGTGAGGAAGTTCGTGCGGGCCACCCGTGCCTGGAAGGCCGAGCAAGTGGCGATCGTCGCCGAGGCCGAGGCGCTGGCCGGCGGCACGCTCCAGCCACCTGTGTCGGGGCTGCACATAAAGATCACCGGTCACACCAGGCCTCCGGAGAACGATGAGACGATGCGGATGCTGGGTCACTTCCACGCCGACATGCACCCCACCGTAGCCGCCTTCGAGGAAGACCTGGGCCAGCGCCGCCGGATAGGGCCGCTGGGCGCCGATGCGGAGCAGCTGGCATGAAAATCCGGATTATCGAGTTCGAGGGCACCGAGCAGGAGTACCAGGCGGTCGCCGAGATGCTGGCCGGGAGCGCCACTGCCACGCTTCCCCTTGACGGCGCGCGAGCGGGCGCTGACCCGCTGAGCGTCCTGCGGCGGGCGCTGAGCCGCATCCCGCTGCCGGACACCGCCCGCGACGTGATGGAGGCGGTGATCGCGACCGGCCCGACCGGCGTGCTCCTGACCGAGCTGATTGGCGTCCTGGGCGTGCAAGGCCCCAATCCGGAGCGGGTGGTCACCGGCCACATCGGCGCGCTGGGCCACCGGTTCAATGCCACGCCGGGCGGCGGAGGCCAGGGCGTCCGAATGATCTTCGTGTTGGACAAGCGCGACGGCGTGCCACACTACACCATCCGGCCGGAGATGGCCGCGCCACTGACCGCGATCCTGAACGGCATGCTACGGAGGAAACCGAAGCCATGACCATCTCCCTCGACACGGCGTTGCAATTCCGCAGCTCCGGCGGTGGCACCGAGGACGGCCCGAGCCTGTACGACTACGCGGTCGTGCAGGCTCCTGATTTCCTGCCCGATATGACCGCGCTGCGCGAGGCGCTGCCCGAGCTGCTCGATGGGCTGCTCGACCAGGAGCAATTTATC
>Ga0123337_10006148_pt1 | contig 11569 bp, 12 predicted proteins | sample frozenSSSSmetaG_FD_89792 | JGI IMG/M metagenome (GOLD analysis project Ga0123337, IMG submission 89792) | Glacier valley bacterial and archeal communities from Borup Fiord, Nunavut, Canada, to study Microbial Dark Matter (Phase II) -... | ecosystem: Environmental > Aquatic > Freshwater > Ice >...
GTTGGTGGTGGCAGCACAGAACTTACTCTTATTCAACAAAACAAGGCCCTAGTCTCAAAGAGTTTTAATATCGGCACTGTAAGGGCTAAGGAAAAAAAGATTAAACCTGAAGAATACGATAAGTTGCATGCCTGGATTAAGGAAAATGTAACCTGGGTGCCTAAATTAAAGGGTGTTGGAACAGGTGGAAATATTCACAAATTCGGAGAGCTTGCTAGTATTCCTCAGGGAGGTTACCTCAAGTTGAAAAGACTTGAAGAACTGACGGAGGATATCGAAGCCATTGATTTGCATGAACGCGTGTACCATTTAAAACTCAATCCTGACCGGGCAGAAGTGATTGATTTGGCGGGTCGTATATATCTGGATATTTTTAAACGCACCAGTATTACTGAAATTATGACGCCATATCACGGATTAAAAGACGGAATTATACAGGATCTTTGGGAAAGATATTACGAAAATCAGAAGGATTAAATGATTGTGTCCTCGTCATAGCACTTTTTCAGGGATTGCCTTTCATAGAGAATACCTTTAAGTCAATCGATTTACCTAAATATTATTGAAAAACGCCGGGTTTTTAGCGTCAAAAAGCTTATCTTTGCACCCGTTTAAAAAACAAGATATTCACCATGACAACAAATAGAACATTTACTATGATTAAGCCCGATGCCGTAGGCAACGGACACACAGGAAAAATTATTGATGACATTATCAGCGCAGGTTTTACTATCAGAGCGATGAAATATGTACAACTTTCTCAGGCACAGGCAGAAGGATTTTATGCCGTGCACAGCGAACGCCCATTTTTTAAGGACTTAGTATCTTTTATGGTTAGCGGACCGATTGTGGCTGCAATTCTTGAAAAAGACAATGCTGTTGAAGATTTCAGGAAACTGATAGGAGCCACTGATCCTTCCAAAGCAGAAGAGGGAACTATTCGCAGGAAATATGCGAAGAGCATTGATGCCAATGCCATGCACGGCAGTGACAGCGATGAGAATGCAGAAATAGAAGGCAGCTATTTTTTCTCAAGTTTCGAAAGATTCTAAACGTATTTAACCATACATATAAAAGGATACCTGAACGGGTATCCTTTTTTTATAAAGCCTTTTGCAACACATTAATTTTTAAATGCTATCGAATAGTCATAAATTTGTATTCCGTTCAACTGCTTATATGATATCAGTTTGCAACGGAATGAATCAAGCAGAATAAACAAGGATGAAGATAGGATTATATGCCAAGGTCATCAACACCCCCAAGCAATTAGGATTGATTGAGGAAATCATTGATTTTTTATTGTCTGAAAATGTTGAGGTATTTATGCACCAATACGTCGCTGATAAATTTAAGCCGAGGTATGCCTTACCGGAGTTTGATTTGTTGACACAATACCACAAACCGGTAGATTTTATTATTTGTATAGGTGGTGATGGAACGATACTGGATGCCATTGAAATTACAGGAGATAGTCAGATTCCCATCATTGGCGTCAATACGGGGCGATTAGGGTTTTTGGCCAATGTTTCAACGGATGGTTTTAAGATTGCATTTAATGAATTAAAAAACGGAAGTTACAGTATTGATAAAAGGACCTTGTTGCAATTGGAGAGTAATACAGAGTTATTAAGGTTTAATTATGCTTTGAACGACTTTGTACTGCATAAAAAAGAAACCAGCAGTATGATTACCGTGCACGCCTTTTTGAATGGTGAGCCACTTAATTCGTATTGGGCGGATGGATTGATTATAGCCACACCAACAGGGTCATCCGGATATTCGCTGAGTTGCGGCGGACCTATACTTTTTCCCAAATCTTCAAGTCTGGTAGTAACTCCCATTGCACCACACAATTTAAATGTAAGGCCTGTTATTATACCTGATGATCAGGTGCTAAGTTTTGAGATTGAGGGTCGCAGCAGTACTTTTCTAGCCTCCTTAGACAGCCGTTCCGTTACCATTGATCATTCTGTGCAAATAGCGATTCGCAAGGCAGATTTTTCTATTAATCTGGTGCGTTTTGAAGGTGATACCTTCCTGAAAACATTGCGCAATAAAATGCTTTGGGGTATGGATAACAGGAATTAATGCATCTTGTTTCTCAAGATGTTTATCTTTATGTTTGTTGTTCAAATTGAATTATTTTATGAAAATTATTACATATAACGTGAACGGTATCCGTTCAGCGGTAAATAAAGGTTTTGCTGATTTTTTGAAGCAAGAAGATCCGGATATTGTGTGCCTTCAGGAAATTAAGGCCAATGTTGAGGATATTGACGAACAGTTGTTCAGAAATCTCGGGTATTTTTGTTATTGGCTGCCGGCGCAAAAGAAGGGTTATAGCGGGGTAGGCATATTGTCTAAAAAGGAGCCGTTAAATATTGTGAAGGGTATCGGGCATGACACATTTGATTTTGAAGGCAGGATTCTTCAGGCGGACTTCGATGGTTTCAGCGTGCTCAGTTGTTATTTTCCGTCAGGCACAACCGGAGATATCAGACAAGCAATCAAATATGAATTTCTGGATTTTTTCCATGACTATATTGCCGGACAAAGATTAAAACATCCAAAATTACTGATATGTGGCGATTATAATATTTGTCATCAGGCTATTGATATTCACGATCCTATAGGCAACAAAAATTCCAGTGGATTTTTACCGGCTGAAAGGGCATGGATGGATAAATGGTTTAATGGCGGAATGCTGGATACATTCAGGATGTTAAATCCGCAACCGGATGCCTATACCTGGTGGAGTTTTAGAACGGATGCAAGATCGCGCAACAAGGGATGGCGCATTGATTACATTTCGGCCACCAACAACATGGAAGAGCAGATCATTGAATCCGGTATATTAAGCCAGTATGTGCATAGTGATCATTGTGGCTCTTATGTAAAACTGGGTCTGTGAGCATTAAACAATATATACCGAAACGCCTGAAAAATTTCCTGTGGTTCTTGTTGAAGTCGCCCCAGAGAAAGTGGATAGGATATAGCAGTATTTTTACGGATTTGCGGGGATATTTGAGTGTTGTGTTCAAAAGGCGCGAGTATGCCCGGATTTCTGTGTGTGTTGGGGTAAAAAACAGGAGTTATAACCTTGTGGAATATGTGGTGCGCTCGCTCAATAAGTGTGAGTTCAGGGGTATGATAGAATTGTCGGTATATGATTGTGGAAGCGATGATTTGCCGGATTTGGGTGCGGTTTTGTCACGTGCCTGGAAAGGCAATTTAATTTACAAACGGGTAGAACAGGATTTTGCCAGAAGTGTGGCTTTTAACGCCGCGGTGGAGCAGGCTACCGGTCCATATATTTTGGTATGTGATGCGGATATGAGCATACCATCGGATATTCTGAGTAAGGTGTGCCGGTATTGCAGCCCCTATTCTGCCTGGTTTCCAAAGGTGTGGTATAGTGGTGAGCGCGGCGGTGGCCGACTGTATACAGAGAGTACAGGCATGTTTGCTGCGCGCAAAGTTGATTTTATGAAGACAGGAGGATATGATGAGCGTATCAGGGAGTGGGGTAAGGAAGACTGGCTCTTGTATTTTGAGTTTTATAAAAAGGGCATAGCGTGCAGGCGAACGGAAGAACCCGAATTTATTCACCACTATCATCCGAGTTTAAAACCGGATAATTTTGAACCTTTGTTTTAAACATTTGAGAATCCTATTTTAGAGGGACATTAAATGTAATTATTAGGGGCTTTTGCGCCCTGAGACCGGAGGCAGCACGCAGCAGTCGTGCTGGTACGCCAAGGCGTACGGTACCCGGAGGGCGAGGATAAGGCGCCCAAAATCTTCAAAAAGTAAATATATGGATAAAAAATGTGGGTCAACTTGTTTGACTTTATTCTTTCCAGACGAATTTAATGAGTACCAGACCTAAAAATACAATGAGTATATCTAGTAGGGTTAGCAGAAGTATTTCAGGGAGAAAACTACTGAAACCAAGTCCGTCTATGGCGTTTTTTCCTGCTTTGACACCTATAAGCAGCACCGGAATAATGACAGGAAAGGTGAGGACGGGGAGTAAAACGCCGGGATTGTCGGTTTTAACAGCCATGCTGCTGCTAATGGTAAAAATAGATGAAATACCGGCTCCGGTAAAGATGGAAACGATTAAAAAATGCCATCCCGTTTCACTCACAGAGCCATGAATAGTGGTGAATACAATATAAGAGAAGAGGGTAAATACCAGCATTAAGAGGAAGGAGCTGATGAGGCGTGCCCCTAAAAACACGGTTGGAGAGATCATTTGCTGCCAGAAAACAAAACTTCCTTTGCGCATGGTGATAAAGGCTCTGGAAATGCCTTGCAGTGTGGTAAAGATGACGACAATCCAGAATATGGCTGAAAAATGCGGCTTGTCCATACCCGGCAGAGCTAAAAAGGTGATTAAAACAGCGGTAAAGATGTGCAGGAACGCGCCCGCAATGGCATATTTGCCTTTCCATTCTTCTAAAAGAAAAAATTTAACTGTTTGAATCATTGTTGCCAAAATAAATTATATTATTTTTGCGCAAAAGTAATACAAACATTTATATGCACAGCAAAATTGAACATTTATCAGCAGGAGAAAAAAAACTGGTGATAAATGCACCTATACTTGTTACAGCACTGATATCCGGTGCAGATGGAGAATTTCACACAGATGAGATTAAGCAGGCGGTAAAGATTATACATATCAAGACTTATTCTGAGACGCGCGATGTGAGTGGGGTATATAAATCCATTGACGGACACAGTGAAGAAATGATAGATGATTTGATTAATCATTTGCCAAAGACCTCATGGGAGCGCAATAATATCATCGTAGAAGAGCTTAAAGGTCTCAACAGGATTTTTCCAAAGCTGGACGAGGAGTTTGCGCATGAGTTGTTCAAAAGCTTGAAGGAGTTGGCTTATTATGTAAGCAATGCCGGTAATCTTGGAATTGATTTTCATTCAGAGCAAGAAAAAGAGTTTGTAAAGCTCGATTTTCTGCACATATAAGCGCTCATCGGAGTCTTTCGTTTTTTGTTTGTGGTTTTAAGACTGCCGAAAACAGGATGTCTTAAGGTTTACAGGTGTAAATATCCTCTTTAATTTTGTATCATTCAATCTGAGGGGTTTTGGACTTCAGCTAAAACAAACCACGTTGATCATGACATGTTTAATAGGCGTAATCTGCAAGGTATTCGTACTCATGCGTGAGTTTACCATCTTTGCATATGCTTGCTTTTTCAATCACCTGACTTTCGCTTTTCAGCAATTCAGGTATCACATATTCCAGCAGCATGCTGCCAAAACCTTCGCTGGCATCTTTAGGTAATTCTGTCGGTAGATTGCTGACAGCCATGATATCAATTCCGTTTTCAGTATATGGTGGGCATTCTTGCATGGTATTTGGATCGTATCCGAAAACAGGGTCAAATATCTTGGTATCCTTAATGGTGATGGGCACACTGCCATTCACATCGCAGCTGATATCTGCAATTACACGGATGTTAAAGGTAGGCAATCTGGTGTCGTTTTCGGAGAACAGGCGGTCCATGCGCGTATCCCAATATATACCATTCATCAGCAAATCGCAAGTAGGCAGATAATACCTGAATACACAGCGGTATCTGGTTGGGTCGTGGTGGAAATCACTGCGGTCATAGGCCTTGCCATCAATTCTTTCGTACAGGTTTTCGGTGAGCAAAACTGAAAATACGGGCTCTGCATAAATTTTTGTCAAGATATCTGCAGCGGTTACTTCCTTAATGCCTGCTTCTTTTAGGAGTTCAAGCGCACCAAGTGAAACTCTGCCATTACCTGTCAAGATAATTTTTATAGGGGATAGTTTAAGTTTTTTAAGTTCGTTTTTTACCTCGGTATAATCGTGGCATAAATATGCCGGTTTTAAGTCAAAGGTCTTCATTTTTTTGCCCCATGTGAGTAGGCCATTATAGGCTCCTACGATACCTGCAAAACGGCCAAAGCCTATAATTCTATCACCGCTTTTCCACCTCAGCGTCTCATAGTCTATCAGCGTCACTTTTTTGTGAATCAGTGCCTGCATCAGGGGTTTGTTATGGGCTTGTTTTTTGATGGTGTGCGAGAAAAAAAGGTATTTTTTGCTTTCAATCAGTTTATCAGGTGGAACCTCTTTAATGCCTATCAGGTAATCACAAAAGCTGATATCTTCGGTGATGGTAACACCCACTTTGGCATATAAGTCATCGGCAAAACAGCGGTCAGCAGAAGGCTGAATATAGATATCGAGTGAAGGGTGTTGAGATTTGAGCTCCACGCATTGCGCAGGTGTGAAAGCGACGCGTTTGTCGGCAGGTAATTTTTCTTCGCGGAGAATGGCTATCTTGAGGTTCATGGGCGGGTGCAAAGATATTTGATAGAAGCTATTTTAAATAATGAAAAAAAAATGTATTATCTTTGTGGTCCAATTTTTTTAATTGGGACAACAGATTGGGGCTGACTGGAATTGACGGGTAGAGCAACTGGGGTGTAAGCATGTGGAGCTTTGTTTGCTGGCTCTTGAATCCTAACATTCAAAATTTTAAGAGGCGAGAATAACTTCGCAATGGCTGCCTAATCCAGGATTAGACAAATTCCATACACTTACGGTGCCCTTGTTCGGGCCGGCGCCGGCATTAAGTGTTCGACATGCCCGGATATGTAACAGGAGTGGTAACGGCTTGTTGCATTACCAAGTTGCATAAGGTCATGGAATGGTAAGCGGTGAACCGTCTTTGATCCGACAATAATTACAGCTAAACATGTAGAAAGCGCCATCATTTCCTACTCCGGACCAGGGTTCGACTCCCTGCAGCTCCACCAAATCGGAATAATTGAAATCAACCTCAGTTGTTCCGATTTTTTTTTGGTCTACAACCTGCTTCAGATGCAGGATGTAGGAAAATAAGGGATTTGTTTTTTCTGTTAGACACTCGTCTTTTTTCTTGAAATATCGAATACCGGAAGGGAATACGAAGTTTTGCAATTTTACCTTACCCTCATAATTGCTAGAACTCCACAATATCCTCAGTTTAGAGGCCAATGATATCAAATCCTCAACGGATTTTTCAAGGTTAGACACCTTTATGGTGCTTTTTTCAATTTGTTTGTAAAGTTCAGTCCTTTCAATCTTGAATTTTTCGGAAAACTTTACATATTGCTCTTTTGTGATTTCCTCAAAAATGAATCTTTCTTCCAGTCTGTCGAGTTTAGAGTTAATGTCGAGCAACTGGTTTTTCATGATGGAATTTTCTTCTTCCTTAACCTGCAATTCCTTAGACAGGGTGAACATGAGTTCTTTTTGAACAAGTTGTTTAGTCTTTACTGTCAGGTAAAGCTGGAAAGGCTCCAATAGATTCAGGAAGACATTATGGAGAGCTTTTGCACTTTTGTTGTTGCAGCATCCAATGGTTCTACATTTATAATACCAAAGCCCTTTTTTCTTTACAGCGTAGCCCGGCATGCTATTTCCACATTGACCGCATTTAACAAAGTTTTTCAAAGGGATTTCCTCATTCTCATGTTTTACTGTATAACCTTGCGCATTCTTGGATAAGAGATTATTTACTTTCAGGAATATCTCTTTTGAAATGAGCGCTTCGTGATTTCCTTCAATAATCTTTCCTTCCAGAGCAGAATGGCAAATAAGGCCGCAATAAAATGGATTACGGAACATGGCAGATATCCTTTGGGCAATTAAATTAAAACCTAATGCTGCTAATTTGTGCCTTATTTCCTCATTGGACATGTCAAATTTGGCTTTCCACAGAAAAGCTTTTCTCAATAACTGTCCCTTTTCATTGACCACAATTAGGCGTTTCCCATCCTTTCTTACAATGTCATACCCTAAAGGTGCTGCATGACACCATTCACCTCTGAGCAGCGCCTCTTTTACGCCTGACATACATTTTTCTCGTCGGAGCTGATTATCATATTCGGAGAATATGTATTGTATGTTTTGTTGCAAGCTGCCGCTAGGGGTTGTTGAGTCGGTTGGCTGCGTGACAGATACTACCATAACCCCAGACTTCCTGAGTTGCTCAGTAATATAGATGGCATTTGCTCCACTTCGGCTGAAACGGTCTACACTATACACAATAATGTATGATACCTTTTCTTTAGTTTTTTTAACAAAGGCAAGCATCTTGTTAAATTCTTTGCGTTCATCAGTCTTAGCGCTCTCATAAGTTCCCCCAAAACAACCGGTAACATTATATTCATGTTTTTGAGCATAGAGTTCACAGGCTTTTTTCTGCGTTGTCAGGCTCATGTTGTTGTCGGCTTGCTCTTTTGTAGATACACGTGTATAAATAACACAGTTATTACTGTACCCGAAAGTTTGTTTGCTTCCTTTTCTAAAGATGTCAAAAGCATCCAGTTGATTTGTGTTTTGTGTTGTGGGTTTCATATAGTTATGGTTTTAAGCGGCTTCTTTAAATATGTCGTTATCCTGCTCATCAGAATAACCGGTTAGGTTTTTATGCTGGCTGGCAAGGATTTCACAAAAGGCAATAATTGTGTCTAAAACAAATTGTGCTTGCTCATCATTTAGATGGGCAAATTCAGGACAATCCTTTATGTCTTCGAGGGTAATATGTTGAGGTTTATTTTGAGTATTCATGATGTAAAGTTTTAGCGTCATTTGAATTTCATAAACCAATTTATATACATTGATAATCAACTTGTTACAAAGTTAAAGTATGAAATTCAGATTGACAAATTTTTGTTTAAATGATAATGAAATTATTTTGTTTGAATTGTTTGGTTTGGAAATCAAGGGGTTAGAAAAAGTGTAAAAGATTGGAGAAAAAGTTTATATTTTTGCGTCTATGAAAACAGATGATTTGGAATATAAATTTCTTGCTTTGGTAAATAAGGATGATGAATACTATCAAAATATATTAGGCCATATAAAAGAAAACCATGCAAGTATTATTGATAAGAATGAACTTGATACTGGTGTTGAGTTCAGACTTAAATTCACAAGTGAGGAGCAAAAAAAGGCATTTGTAAAAGCCATATTTCCTAAAGATATTGTGACTTTAGCGGCAACAGAATAATATCAACTAAAGATATTCATTTCCCCTCCCTGATTAAACCTTCCAAACTGAACTGCTTTGCCTTTTTCAGGAACTTCTATCACCACATCCACGTCATGCTGGTATTGATTAGCCCCTCTGAAATTGCCTTCTTTGGTGGTCTGGAAAACAAAGATAAAGGACTTAGCAGGATTTTGCCTTTTAAGGGTTTCAAGGTCTTTAGGTGATAGTCCAAGTTTATTTACGCTATCTAAAAATATAAAATCATAGCTTGAAAGGTCATCGGGGATATCATCGGCCACACTTAAATTCGGGTGTTTGACATTCTTGTCGTTTAGCTTGGTCTGAAGGGTATAGTCTAAACCTTCTTCTTTGGCTACATAAAGCGCATTGCCGTGATTTCTGGCAAGGTATCCTGCAAAATCAAAACAGAGATACGACTTGCCAAATTTGGGTTTCCCGAAGACCATTGCTGTGAAGTTTCGGGAAGGGTCGCCAATCAGGTTAAACCATTTGCCTTTTAGTCCAATGGTATCAAATTTCAAGCTGGCAAAATCCATGCTGTTCATTACCCGTGGCTCATCACCATTGTCATTATCTTCTTCTTCAAAGTCGTTACCCTTATTACTAATTCCAGACAGTGAGGAGCAATCACATTCGAGTATTCCATTCAGGCCGTTTAATTCTGTGGACTCAATTTGCAAGGTTTTTACAGCAGGGTTTTCTATAAAGTCTAAAAGATTTTCCCACGCTTTTTTCAAAGTGCTATAATATTTATCTTGGGTTGAAATCTTACTAGAAGAGATGGCCTTTTTTATTTGTTTGGCCAGCACTTCTGCCTTTTGCTTGGTTCCTTTTTTGCCATTCAGGGATATATACCTTTTAATCAATTGGATTGAAGGGTATACTTTTTCCTGCTTACTGAAAACAGAATATTCTTCAAGTGTTTTAGGGTTAATTTCAACTTTTATGCTTTTACCCATATTTTCAAAGGTCTTAATCAGGTGAGACTGGATGTAAAGGATCTGTTTGGCATATTCTGAGGTCTTGCGAATGCGCTTTTCAAGTATCGCTTTTTGCAAGGCATTGATAAAGCGGAGCATTTCTTCATTGGTTTTGACCTTGCCATGTAGATTGATAAAACGTTTAATAAAGCGTATTTCTTCCGGCATACGCTCAACGAGTTCCGTTTTAGAGGTCACATCAGGTTTTTTTTGAGCCTTGCTCTTATTAACCTTTTCAGGTTTTACTACACTTTGATTTGTCTTTACCTTGGCATGTGGTTTTAAAGGCTTCTCAGGTTGGATATTGTTTTGCTCGATATACTCTGAGAGTTTCTGGAAATAATTGTTGATGACTTTTTGAATCGTCTGGCTCTGTAAATAGTCATCCCAACTACTTCCGTTTGAAGTTGTCTTGTCTACAAATTCATGTGCTTTTTTTAGGGCTGTTGGCAAAGTATCGAGTTGAATACTTTTGATGGTCTGATAATAATTGTCTTTGGTAATCATGATGGTTGTTTTATGCTGCGAGTTCAAGTTCTAATAAAAGTGCTTCGGCTTCCAGTTCCAATATTCTCAGTCGCTGGGAATCATCAAAGCTGGGAGGTAATTCTATTGGTTTACGGTTATTGGTTTTGGAGGCAGTTGAATTGGTATATTTAAGTTGATGTCTGGGCAAAGCAACACTGACTCCAATTTTGGTCTGCAAAACTTCAATGGCTTTTGATATTCTGTCCCCGTCAATTGTTGCAGTCATTTTATCTGAGACGCTCTCAAATTTATGATAATGCACCAGTTTAAGCAGGTCGGGTTCAAGATATATAGCACCGCCCCTTGACCTAGATAAAGGCACAATGAATTTGAAATAATCTCCAATTCTGTAAATAGACAGGTCATGGCTCATGTGCAAAGCGTGTCCATTTACTAATGATTTAATTAGCGGTAGGGCTTTAATAATTGGAACGACTACTTTGTCCTCTCCTCCTTCCTCGCTCGGCGTCCAATTCTCGGGCATTAAAATTCCTTTTTGGGTCTGTCCATCCAAGGTAGTATAACTGACTAGTTTTCCTTTAAAATCACTGAAAGCCTGAAGCAGGTTGCCGGTTATAATGTGGCGAATAGTACGGTCTGAGCCGCTGCTGGCTATCAACGTTTCCCACTCACTGATTAATGTTTGAGTATCAACTTGCTTAGTATCATTACTAGCCCCAATAATGGCCATTATATCCTCAGAATAAGAAGCTGGTATAGCTATATATTTACTGCTACTTGCAATAGCAAAGCGCAATTTTATAGCACTAGGAGCAAATGGGTTTTTCTTTTTGCGGTCAATAAGAAATCCTAAGAAAACAGCGCTGACAATTTCCTGCCCCATTGCAAAGGACTGGATTGGATATTCAAGTTTACGTCCGATGTGAAAAAACTTAAATAACCTCTCAAGGTAAAGCTTGCGATTATTATGTGTTTTTTCAATCAGACTTATCTGGTCTTCCTGCGCTTTGAATAATTCAGCTCGCCTGTCTTCAA
>Ga0123337_10006149_pt1 | contig 11566 bp, 8 predicted proteins | sample frozenSSSSmetaG_FD_89792 | JGI IMG/M metagenome (GOLD analysis project Ga0123337, IMG submission 89792) | Glacier valley bacterial and archeal communities from Borup Fiord, Nunavut, Canada, to study Microbial Dark Matter (Phase II) -... | ecosystem: Environmental > Aquatic > Freshwater > Ice >...
ACGTGATCGAGCTCATCTTTGAGAAAAAGGAGGCCGCCCGATTCATGGCGAACAAGCTCTGGGAGTTCTTCGTTTATGAAAAGCCCACGGCCGCCGCCCTTGAGATCCTGACCGAGAGTTTCCAAAAAGCGGATTTCCAAACCGGCCCCCTGCTTCGCGAGATTTTTCTCTCCAAGGAATTCTACGCCGAGGCGTCCATCCGCTCACAGATCAAGTCCCCGGTTCAGTATCTGGTCCAAATGCTCAAGCAGCTCGGGATCAGTGATCCGCCGCTCGGATTCCCCATCACCGCGCAAATGCAGTTAGGCCAAGTGCTCTTCATGCCGCCCAACGTCGCCGGCTGGGACTGGGGCCAGGCATGGATCAATACCAACACGCTGCTCACCCGCTACAATCTCGCCGGCTTCCTCACCAAAGGCGCGGGCCCTGCGGAAATGAAGATGACGGATGATTCCATGAAATCCCCGGGCATGGCCATGGCGCGGCAAATGGGCCGCGGCTGGCTGGGTCCTAACTACGAGCAAATCGCCCCCCGCCCGCTTCGGGAAACCCCGGCCGATCTGGTGGACTCGCTGATCTTCCGCTTTTTCCAGAGCCCGCTGCCCGACAAGGCCCGCAGCTCTTTCATCGAATACGCCGTTTCCAAAAAAGGCGCGATCCTCACCAACAGCGAGACCGCCGAGCTCTGCCACCTCATGCTCAGCACTCCCTACTATCAACTCTGCTGATCCACCATCCGGTTTCTAATTCCTCAATCTCCCACCATGAAAACTCGCCGTGATTTCCTCCGCTCCACCGTCCTCGGTGCTTCCGCCGCGTGGACGGTGCCCATATTCGTCGAGCGCACCTTTGGCCAGCTCCACGAGGCGGCCCGCGATCTCGCCGTGCAACCCGTCACCGGCAAGGACGACACGATCCTCATCGTTCTCCAACTCGCCGGCGGCAATGACGGGCTCAATACGCTCGTCCCCTATGCCGATGACACCTACCACAAGGCGCGCCCGCGCATCGGCAAGAAGGAGCAAGAAATCATCAAGCTCAACGACCACGTCGGCCTGAACGGTGCGATGCCCTTCCTCGGCTCATTGTTCAAAGAAGGCGACCTCGGCATCGTCCAGGGCGTCGGCTATCCGAATCCGAACCGCTCCCACTTCGTCTCCACCTCCATCTGGGAGACCGCGGACACGACCAATCACTCCGCCACCGGCTGGCTTGGACGCTACTTCGACAACGCCTGCCCCGGCGCGGATCCCACGGTGGGCATCAGCTTCAACAAGACCCAGCCCGAGAGCTTCGGCGCCTTGAAAAACCCTGGCGTCTGCCTCAACTCACCCGAACTCTACCGCTGGATCCACAGCGGTGGCGACAAGGACCAAGCGGAACAATTCTTCGCCGATCTCAACAAGCCGAGCACCGCCCCCGATCCCGAGGAGGACGAACCTAACCAAGGCGGCTCCATCGCCATGCCCGCAGGCGGCAAGACCGGTGGCATCACCGGCGAGGGCAATCTCGCCTTCCTCGAACGCGTGGCCCTCGACGCCCGCGTCAGCTCGAAAAAAATCCTCGAGCTCGCCGCCAAACACCGCACCAGCGTCCGCTATGACGGCAGCCCGCTCGCGCGAAATCTCAACCTCGTCGCCCGCATGATCGCCGGCGGCATGCCCACCCGGGTTTACTACGTCAGCCACGGCGGCTTCGACACCCACAACCAACAGGTCAATTCCCACGACCGCCTGCTAGGCCAGCTCGACAGCGCGCTCAAGTCCTTCTTCGCCGATCTCAAGGAGCAGGGAAATGACAAGCGCGTCGTGCTCATGACCTTCTCCGAATTCGGCCGACGCGTTTCGGAAAACGCGAGTGCCGGCACCGACCACGGCAAGGCTTCCTGCCTCTTCCTCGCCGGTCCCGGCATCAAGGGCGGCCTCCACGGCACCCACCCCAGCCTCACGGATCTATCAGAAGGTGATATCCAGCACACCGTCGATTTCCGGAGTGTCTACGGCACCCTGCTCAGCGACTGGCTCAAGGCCCCTAACCTCAAACCCATCCTCGGCGCGAATTATCCGAAAATGGGCCTCATCGGGTGAGTGTTTCGTTCCGGAGGTCGACAATGAGCCACCCGCGTGCTTGAATCCCGCTGATGATGGATGGCTCACTGCTGGTGCTCGGGATTTCCGGGCCTGAACTTACCCCGGATGAGGCGGCGCTTTTTCGCAAACTGCAACCGGCGGGATATATTCTTTTCACGCGCAACATCGTCTCCGCGAGGCAGACCCGGAAGCTCACGGATGACCTCCGCGACTTGTCCTCGGAAATCCCGATCATCGCCATCGACCAGGAAGGCGGCCGGGTCACGCGGACCAAGGATATCGCTCCGGCAGCCCCCTCCGCTCCCGCGCTCGCAGCGGTCGGAGACATGGGCAAGATCGCCGATGCGGGAGCCTTCACCGGCGACCTTCTTCGCCTGCTCGGTTTCAATTTGAATTTTGCGCCGGTCCTGGATCTCGACCATTTCCCGGAGACCCAAAACGCCTTGCGCGGCCGCTGCTGGGGGCGGGACGCGCAGCGGGTCATCGACTACGCAGGCCATTGGAACCGCTGGATGCGTAAGCGTTCCATCGCCGGCTGTGCCAAACATTTCCCCGCCTGCGGCCGCGCCCAGTCCGACCCGCACCATGATCTGCCGTCTTCTCCGGCCACGCTCGAGGAGCTCTTGCGCGAGGACGTGATCCCTTACACTGCGCTGATGCCCGAGCTGGATGCGATCATGCTCGCGCATGTCGAGTTTCCTAACATAGACCCGCACTTTCCGGCTTCTCTCTCCCCGCGCATGATCCGCCGGTTTCTCCGCGACCAGCTCGGCTTCGACCGGCATCTCGTGCTAACCGATGATCTCGACATGGGTGCCATCACCCAGCGCTACGGCCGCGGTCAGGACGTCAAGCTCGCCATCGAGGCAGGCAATGATCTGGCGCTCATTTGCCACCGCACCGACACCGCGGAAATCGCCGCCGCCGCCGTGGCGGAGCTGCCCCACTGGATGACGGAGGAGGCGCGCGACCGGGTGGAACGATTCCGCCGGAAGCTCCACAACCCGCTCGAGTGGTCGGACAAAAAATGGCAGGCCGCTTGCGACGCGCTGGCGAAACTCGCCGCCGAGGTTCCTGAGATCCAAACCCGCCAAGCCAACAGCCCGGTGGCGGACTATTGATCCGCGCTCGTGACACCCCGGCAGGTGTCGCAAAAATCCATTTGCCCCCTTTTCAAAAATCGAGTGAATTTTTCTGCGGATACCTTCGTCGGACGGGATGACATTGAGTCACCAACACCACCATGAAATTCAACATTTCTCAACTCACCATCGCGGCTACCGCCTTACTCGCTGCGGTCAGCGCCGTTCCTGAAGCCAAAAGCGCCGACCTCACCTTGGACGGTTATGGGTCCTACAATCTCGGAGATTTCGACCGTTACTATCCCGGCGGCACTCGCCAGGGCGGACGCTACCGGAACTTGGGGGCCGACTACTACCGCTCTGCAGAGATTGAAATCGATGCCGTGCAAAACCACTCCAGCTACCGCTCGGGAGCGTTGAGTTTCGAGCTTTGGGCAATGCCCTATTACGGGGCGACCAGCGGCTCGGTCCTGATGACCAACAGCCTGCGATACCTTAAAGCGGGTCGTTTTTTCAACGGCGTCTACTGCCGCGGCACGGCGATCTCGCTGGATGAGCAAGCGTTTCCGGAACTAGACCTTTGGGAATACACGAGCAGCGGTTGGTCCTTTCGCGACGCTCTGACCTTCGCCGACGAGGAATGGCTCTGATATCGCCATGAAGCCCCTCACCCAGCTTGCCTGCGCCGCCACCATCGCCCTGATCAGCGGGGGTGGCGGGTATTGGCTCGGTAAAGCCCAGCCCGGACTGACTCGCGCAGCGCAGGGCACGACCGGGGCTGCGACCGCGGCCCCCGCCGCCACCGCAAGAAACGAAGTGGCCGCGCTCAGCATTTCCGATCTGCGTCTCAAGTTAGATGCCGAGAAGGATCCGCTCGCCCGTTTCAAGCTCGCCTTGCAACACCTCGAAGGGTGGGTCGCTCGAAACCCGGCCGATGCGCTGGACTGGCTCGTCAGCCAGCCGCCCAGCCGCCGCAGGGACGAAGTCGTCCGGATGGCTTTGAAGCAATTCTCGGAAACCGATGCCCGGGGCGCGGCGGAATGGGCGATGAAGAACCTCAGTGGCGGAGATTTGAACAACAGCCTCATCGCCATCGCCAACCAATGGGCGAACGAAAACGGGCAGGAAGCCGCTGCGTGGTTTCTCAAGCTGCCCGCCACCCGCGAGCGGGATGCGGCGGTGGAAAACATGTTCTTCGCGTGGGCGTCTAACGAGCCTGCCGCGGCGCTGGATTTCATCGGCGCGAATCCCGACATCGGCACCCTGTCACCCACGCTCCGGCGCGCGGCCCTCGCAGGCTGGGCGAAGAGCGATCCGGAAGCGGCTGTCACCGCCAGTCTGGCGACGGCCCGCACTCTGAATGATCCGGCGCAATTCGCAAACACCCTGGCTAACTGGGCGACGATGGATCTGCAGGCAAGTTCGCAATGGCTGCTCGCCAAGGTGCCCGCCGGGGATCCGCGGACTGCTGCCGCCCGCGAGTTGGCAGCGATTTATGCCCAACAAGCGCCTGCCGCGGGAGTCACCTGGCTGGAGAAACTCGCCGCCGGTGAGGAGCGCAATGCCGCAGCCAGCACCCTCGCGGCGGAGTGGGCCCGAGTCGGGCCGGCCGAGGCAGCCAAGTGGGCGGGCACGCAGAACTCGAGCGTTTTGACACCAGAAGCGGTTAGTGAAATTTCCCAGAACTTTCTCAGGAAGGATCCCGCTGCATTCGAAGCGTGGCGGGCGGCCCTTCCCCCGGGGCCGACGAAAGATGCCGCGGACCAAGTCGGCGCGGGTCCGGAGGAAAAATGACGCAGCTCGCCCCGGTTCGTGGCGACACTCCGCGTCATTTCCCGAGCACCCAGGAAACGTGTGGAGTATAAAGATCCGGCTCTAGCAGGAACGAGTCATGACCCTTGTCGGAGTGCACGATGATGTGCATGACATCCACCTTGGCCTCTTCCAGGTGCTTCACTAACTCCGCCTGCTCTTCCGGGTAAAAGCAGAAGTCCGAATCGATCGAAAACACCAGCCAGCGCTGGCCCGCCAGACGGGCCCGCTCGAACAAATCCGCGGGCGTTTCCGCATCACCTTCCTGGGTAGCGTCATAGCGCGACCACATGTCGATGATGCGGAGGTAAGTGTTCGCATCGAAGCGGCGGACAAACTTTTTCCCCTGATGGAGCATGTAGCTCTGGAACTGGTCGCGCACGCGATACCACGCCAGCACATCATCCGGCTGCACCACGTCCTGCCGCGCGCGGCGCTCGATGGCATCGAGATGGACGAATGTTTTGTGGGAAATCATCCGGGCGAGAACGAGCCCGTAGAGCGGGGCTTCCCCCTCATAATAGTCACCACCGTTGAAATGCGGGTCGTTTTCGATCGCGAGGATTTGCTCGAACAAAATCAGGCGGTTGAGGACCGTCGTTTTATACCCCGAGGCAATGACGATGACGTTATGAACCCGGTCCGGAAACCGCGTGGCAAAGGTCAGCGCGATCAAGCCGCCGACTGAGGGGCCGACCACCGCATTGAGCGCGGCGATGCCGAAGTGATCGAGTAGGTGGGTGAACACTTCCACCTGATCCGCGGCGGTCACCGCGGGGAAGGACGCGCCCCAAGGTTTCCCGGTTTCCGGGTTGATAGAGGCGGGGCCGGTACTGCCGTAACAACCGCCTAGGTAGTTCGCGCAGACGACAAAATATTTGTCCGTATCGATGGCCTTGCCGGGTCCGATCATCGTCTCCCACCAGCCGTCATGCATTTCCGGCTGCCACAGATCGCCGACGCCTTCGATGCTGGAGTTCAGTCCGACTGCGTGGTGGGACCCGGAGAGCGCGTGGAAGAGGAAGACGCCGTTGGTGCGTCCGGCATTGAGCTCACCCCACGTTTCATAGGCCAGCGTGATTCCCGGCAAAAGCCCGCCATCGCGCAGCCGGACCGGCTCGGCTGGGCTTCCGGTTTGAAAAAATTGCGTGCGGTTCTCGGCGGACATAGCGAGAGCCTAGACCCCGGCAGGCACCCAAGGCAAGGGCGAGCTAAACGCTTGAACCTTGCCTCGGAGTTTTGCCGCGGTCGGTGATGGATTGCTAGGCCAGCGCAGGCTCCGCGAGGCCGGCGCGGACCAGGAGCGGTTCAAGGTCGGGATCGCGGCCCATGAAGCGCCGGTAGAGTTCGTCTGGGGCCACCGAGTTGCCCTTGCTCAGGATATGCTCGCGAAAGGCGGTGCCGGTTTCCGAGTTGAGCACCCCGTCGAGTTGGAAGCGGGTGAAGGCGTCCGCATCGAGGACCTCGGCCCACTTGTAGGAGTAATAGCCCGCCGCGTAGCCGGTGGGACTGCTGAAGAGGTGGCTGAAGCGTCGCATGATCGAGGGCGACTGGGTTTTGAGCGGCGCCAGATAGTCGGCAAGGACTTCGTGGTCGACGGCGTCAAGGTCCTTGCCGATGAAGTTGGTTAGCCGGATATGCAGTTCCAGATCGAGCTTGGCATTGGCGAGCTGGCGCATGAAGGCGGAAGCGCTGAGGTAGTTCTTGGCAGCGATCATTTTTACGAAAAGCGCCTCAGGGATCGGCTCGTCGGTTTCGAAATGCCGGGCGAAGAGATCGAGCGACTGCCGGTCCCAACAGAAATTCTCCATGATCTGCGAGGGGAGTTCGACAAAATCCCAAGGGACGTTGGTGCCCGCCAGCGATCTCACGGCGACTTCGCTGAGTAGGCCGTGAAGCAGGTGGCCAAATTCGTGGAAAATGGTTTCCACCTCGCGGTGCGTTAGAAGGGCGGGCTTGCCATCCACCGGCGGGCTCATGTTGCCGATGATCAGCCCGAGGTGCGGCTCGCCAAGGGCGCCGGTGTGAAGCGAGTTCATCCACGCCCCGCCGCGCTTGGATTCGCGTGGGTGCCAGTCGGCATAGAACGAGCCGAGGTGGGCGGCGGTCTTGGAATCGTGGATCTCGTAAAACGCGCACTCGGGGTGCCAGACTTCGATTTTGGATTCTGGATTCTGGATTTCAGAGGATGAAGGAGACGGATCGATGAAGATCGTTTCCAACTGGCGGATGGTGATGCCGAACAGGCGCGAGGCGATTTCGAACATGCCGGCCATCACGCCATCGACCGGGAAATACGGCCGCAGCGCTTCTTCGTCGAAGTCGTAATTTTCCTGACGTTGTTTTTCCGCCCAGTATGCAACTTCCCATGGTTCAAGCGGGCCGACCGGCTGGCCGGATTTGGCGGCCTTGTATTGGCCGAGTTGCTTGTATTCCGCGAGGAACGCGGGGTGGATGCGGGTGTGGAGATTCTCGATGAAGCGCAGCGCCGTGCCGCCGGTTTTCGCCATGCGGCGCAGGATCGTTAGATCGGCGAAGTGCTCATGTCCGAGGATGGTCGCCTTCTCGTGGCGGAGGACGAGGATGCGCCAGACGAGCGCGGTATTATCAAACTCGCCGATGGCTCCAACCTGCGACGAGGCTTCCCAAACCTGATGCCGGATCGCGTCGTCATGCAGGTGCTGCATGATCGGGAACATTGAGGGGAATTGCAGCGTGAAGCGCCAGGCGGGCGCGTCGTGGCCCTTGGCGCGGGCATTCGCGGCGGCTCCAGCCTTGGCGGAATCCGGCAGGCCGGCGAGCTTCGCTTCGTCGGTGATGACGAGCTCCCAAGCGTTCGTCGAGTCGAGGACGTGCTCGGAATATTGTTTGGTGAGCTGGGAGAGTTCCGCCTCGATGGCGGCGATGCGTTCTTTCTGCGCGGCGGGTAGATCGGCACCGGAGTTGCGGAAATCGGCGAGAGTCTCCTCGACGAAACGCTGCTGGACGGCAGACAGCGTGGCGATTTCCGGACTTTCCCCGACGGACTTGATCACCGCCCACAAGCGGTCGTTGAGTGCGAGCGACGAGTAGAAATCCGTGACCATCGGCAGCATGTTGCCGAGCGCCTCGCGCTGCGCGGGCGAGTCGCAAACCGAATCCAGATGGTTGAGCCGGCCCCAGCCGTCGTTGAGCGCCTCACTGGCATTTTCAAAGGCGAAAAACGTCGATTCGTAGGTCGCTTCGGCAGGTTCTTGGGCGCAGATCGCCTCGATGTTTTGTTTCGCAAGATCAAGGGCGTGATGGACGTCCGGCTCGACAGCTTCGGGAATGAGCGTCGACCAGCGGATATGAAAATCGGGAGCGAGGAAGGGATGCATGAGGTGAAATGACGAGTTATATGATAGATTGGGCGGCTGTGCTCACTTGAGCATTCTCAGGAAATCGGTGGGTGAGATGGCAGGAACCGGTGAACGCCGGTAGTCGGGAAGATTCCGGGTGACGATGAAATCCGCGCTCCAAGCAAGCGCGGCGGCGGCTTGGAAGGCATCCTCGACGTCGGACATCGGCAATGCAAGCGCCCGCCGGGCGTCAGCAGTTCCCGCCGTGGCGACTTCGACAAATTTCAACAGTTTACCAAGGAACGGTTTGCCTCCTTTAAGCAAATAGGCGCAGTTGGTGAGGGAGTGCCATGCCACTGCGGCAACGCCCCCTTCTTGGGCCCATCGCAATACCGCAACACTGCCGTCAACATAGGGTTGTCGGGCGAGGGCCACATCCAGCAAGACATCGGTATCCAGAAAAATCCTCATTCCCGAATGTATTTGGCCTGCAACGAATCATAAAGCGGATCAGTGCCCGGAGCGGGTGACCGAAGGCAATCCATACCCGTCATGCTTGAGACCCAATCTTCTCCCGAGCGAGCGCCTTCCACTTGCAGCAGTGACTCGATCAAACCGGATACCGTGGTGTGCTTGTTCCGAGCCGCCTGCTTGGCCAGACGGTGAACATCCGGATCCAATGTGATGGTAACTCGCGCCTTCATGAGTATGCACTTAATTCAGATCATGCATACTGTCAAGGGGCCAGAGGGCACCACTTCCCGATCAATCGCTTTGCCGGAACGAGTGCCGGTGGATCGCCTATTCAAATGCGGTTTTGGAAAATGACATTTTGGCAGTGAAGAAGGAACAAGGTGCCGCCCTTAAGACTCGTCGACGGGTTCATTTTCCTCCGTTGAAACATCAACTTGCGGCGCGGGCAGCGGCACAAACCCCGCCAACGGCCGCACCAGATTGGTCGGCAGCGGAAACACGCGATCATAGATGCCGGGGGCTATTTCGTTGGATTGAGCGTAGGCGTCGCGCAGCATTTCCATCTTTGCATCCAGATTGTCGATGTAGTGGAGAGCGAAGGCCTCCGGCGTGCGCGGAAGCACCGGCGAGCCGAACTCGTGCTGCCCGTGGTGGCTCCCGATCAGGTGGAGCAGGTGGAGGCGGGTCATCTCAGTAGACGGCTTGAGTGACTTCCAGTCCTCGGCCTGCGGGCTCGCGACGAGGTCGTTCCAAAGCTTGTTAACCAGCTCGATGCCTAGAGGGATGTGGCCTAACATTTCTCCGTGGATGCTGTGGATTTGCGCAAAGCCGTCTTCCGGATAGGAGTTTTCCCACAGTTTCCCGCAATCGTGGAACAGCACTCCGGCGAGCATCAGATCGCGGTTGAGCTCGGGGTAAACCGGGCAGAGCACGGCGGCGGAGCGCATCATCTGAGCGACGTGCTCCACAAGTCCTCCACGACGGGCGTGGTGGTTCTTCTTCGCCGCTGCGGTGCGCCGGAAGCGATCGCCCATCTGACTGAGGAAATGAGCGCAGAGCGCGTGCAAGCGCGGGTCGCTCATCGACTCACACAGGTGCACGATGTCGGCGTAGTCGCGCTCTTGTTTCGCGCGGATCTGGTAGTCTCCGGCGAGGAAATCCGCGATCGCGTTTTCATCGAGGTGAAACCAGGCGAGGTGGTTTGGATTCACGCCGTATTGGTTCTGGGTCCACTCGGCTTCGAGACGGACGATCGCGTTTTCCGCAAGCTTTTCCGCCGCATCGTAGTGGGGTGAGTCCGACCAGATTTTCAGCGAGAAATTTCCGGTCGAGTCGGCGAAGGCGAGCTCCAGATAGGGCTTGCCGCCTTTGGTGGTGCGGGAGTTGCGCGACTGCAACTGGGCGAGAATCGCGGCAACAATTGGAACTTCTCCGGCTTGTTCTTTGACGGCAGCAATGGTGATCGGGCTCACGCGCGGGATGGGAAGGGTCGAAAGTGAAGGGTGGAATGGAAAGCCGGAGTCTGGCGGATCCCGCTCTCCCTATCAACCATCAACTTCAAACGGCCACCTACTCATGGCGCAAGGCATCGATCGGGTCGAGTCCGGCCGCGCGGCGGGCGGGCATGAAGCCAAAAATAATGCCGATGGCGGCGGAGAAGATGAAAGCGACCATGTTGATTTTCGGATCAAACAGGAAGGGCGCGCCGACCACTTCGGCGAGGGTGGAACACAGGCCATAGGCAAGGGCGATCCCGCTCACCCCGCCGATGCAGGAAAGGGTCACCGCCTCGACCAGGAACTGCAGCAGGACCTCCCGCGCCCTCGCGCCGATGGCCAGCCGGATGCCGATCTCACGGGTGCGCTCGGTGACGGAAACGAGCATGATGTTCATGATGCCGATGCCGCCGACGAGCAAGCTCACTCCCGCGACCGCGCCTAACAACGAGGTCATCACCTTAGTGCTGGAGCTGATCACCTCGGCGAGTTGCTGCGAATCGAAGACGTTGAAATTGTCCTGCTCGTTGGCGGTGATCTTGCGGCGCTCGCGCATCAGCGCGGCGACGTCCGCCACGATGTACGCGCTGGGGTATTCTTGTTCGCCGGAGATCATCACCTGGTTGAAATTCTTGCCGCCCTGGCGGCCCGAAAGGCGATGGATGACGGTGGTGTAGGGCGTGATGACATTGTCGTCGAGGTCATCGCCGAAGCCGCCCTGCCCTTTCACGGTGGTCACTCCAATCACTTCGAGCGTAATGTTTTTCACCCGGACTTTGGAGCCGACGGGGTCCACGCCTTCGCCGAAGAGTTCCTTACGGATGGTTTCCCCGATGACGCAGACGGGTGCCGACTCGTCCACCTCGGCTTCCGTGAAAAAGCGGCCGGTGCCGACGGTCCAGTTCGCGATCGAAAAGTAGTTGGGCGTGGTGCCCTGGACATCGTAGGTCCGGCTTTCATCCTGATAGACCACCTGGGCGTTGTTGGAAACTAAAGGCGCGACCGAAGCGACGCCGGGAACCTGGGCGCGGACGGCATCGACGTCCTGCAGGCTGAACATGGGCGCGCCGCCACCGCCCCAGCCTTGGCCAGGGCGGAGGACGAGCAGGTTGTTGCCCATTTTGGAAATATTCTGCTTCACTGTCTCGGTGGCTCCGCGGCCGAGGGTGACCATGGTGATGACGGCGGCCACGCCGATGACGATCCCGATGACGGTGAGGAAGGAGCGCGTCAGATTCCGCCGGATTTCCCGGATGGCGATGAGCAGCGCGTTGAAGGACATTGCAATCATG
>Ga0123337_10006150_pt1 | contig 11564 bp, 7 predicted proteins | sample frozenSSSSmetaG_FD_89792 | JGI IMG/M metagenome (GOLD analysis project Ga0123337, IMG submission 89792) | Glacier valley bacterial and archeal communities from Borup Fiord, Nunavut, Canada, to study Microbial Dark Matter (Phase II) -... | ecosystem: Environmental > Aquatic > Freshwater > Ice >...
CTGGTAAGTTTTTGAAGGTTACGGAATTGGAATCAGTAACGAAAATCCGTGAGGATTTACCATGTTGAGGATAGTTGAGAACTCCCAATTCTCCACCAAAAGCTTCAACGATGCTTTGCAGTCCTAGACAAACTCCGAAAATGGGAATTTTGCGATAAAGAATAGCGCCAACAGTCTCTGGAACCCCAAAATCACTTGGTCTACCAGGACCAGGAGATAAAACAACTAAGTCAGGTCGTTCTGTGTCAAAAATTGATTCGGAGAAACCATGACGGAGTGTAGTGACGCTTGCACCAGTTTGGCGAATGTAATTAGCTAAGGTATGAACAAATGAGTCTTCATAGTCTATTAATAAGATGCGTTTGCCAGGTTTTACAGCTGGGATGCATTTACTTAATTTTATGGAACTGGACTCATTAATTTTCTGACTTGTTTGCTTAACACGACGAATCGTCTCAAATAAAGCGGCTGCTTTAGTAATTGTTTCTTGTTCTTCTGCTTTTGGTATGGAGTCATAAAGGACAGTAGCACCTACTCGCACTTCGGCGATGCAGTCTTTTAATCGGATTGTCCGTAGAATTAATCCAGTATTTAAATTGCCATTGAAATTTAAATAGCCAACTGCACCACCATACCAACGTCGAGCGCTCTTTTCATGCTGTTCAATAAAATTTATTGCAGCTCTTTTGGGTGCGCCAGTGACTGTAACTGCCCAAGTATGGCTCAAGAATGCATCTAAGGCATCAAATTGCGATCGCAGTATACCCTCAACATGATCTACTGTATGAATTAAATGGCTGTATAATTCAATTTGGCGACGGCCAATCACTCGTACTGAACCCGGTTCGCATATTCGGGATTTGTCATTGCGATCGACATCAGTACACATCGTTAACTCAGCTTCATCTTTGTGGGAGTTGAGTAACTGACGAATTTGCACGGCATCATCAAGAGCATCTTGTCCCCGGGTAATAGTGCCACTAATGGGACAGGTTTCTACTCGCCTACCTTCAACCCGCACAAACATTTCTGGAGATGCACCAATCAGATATTCTCCACCTAAATTAAAAATAAACCCATAAGGACTAGGATTTATTTCCTTTAAGGTTTGAAATAGTTTACTGGGTTCCTGTTCATAACCTTCAAAAAAGTTTTGACTAGGCACAACTTCAAATAAATCCCCTCGGCGGAAATAATCGAGTGCAACCTCAACTTTTTTGGCATATTCGCCTACTTGATGGTCAGCTGTTTGATTTGGTAGAAGATGTTTTCCGCGATAATCGACAGATTCACCTGTTCTAGGCAGATTCTTCGTGTTGCCGTGCGCTGTTTCAAATTCATATTGGAGACGAAATGCACGTTGCTGATAATAGTCAACAACTATCAATTCATCAGGCAGATAAAGCACTAAATCCCGCTGATCTGTAGGACGTTCCAGACGGGGATTAATTGGTTCAAATTGAAAAACTAAGTCATAACCAAACGCGCCGTACAATCCTAAATGCTCGTCTTCTTGGCTAGAAAAAGTATGTAGTAGTTCGCGGACAACTGTAAATGCTGAAGGTTGTTTGCTACGTTCTTCTTCAGCAAATAATTTTTTTTCCGGTTTAACAAAGCCTACAAGATGGTTATTATCTTGGGTAACTTTTTCAAGTTGTTTCGACTTGGATAAGCACTCTAGGAGTAATGGTAAAAGGACTTGACCTCGTTCATTTAACGCTATCAAAGTGAAAGCATTCTCCTGTGTAGTCAATTCCAATGGTGGATTGACAAATCCGATCGCCCATCTTTTGTATCTGCCTGGATATTCGTAGCTACTCCTTAGTAAGCCTCCACGCTGAGAATTTAAGTGGAACAGAATATCTTCGAGAGCAGTGTCGATCTTAACTTCGGTGATCGAGCGAGAAACACTTACACCGCCAAGGGTTTTGTAGGAACAGGAATCAAAAATCATGGGTAATTTCTCTATACTAATTATTAGTCAATCATCTTACTTAACTCACTTTGAGTTATTCTCGTCTACTTAGTTAGGTATTTTTAGATAAACAACAAACTTAGATGATTTATTGCCAATCTAAATCAACCTACTTTCATCAACCTATTTTTTTAAAAGATGTAATTAAAACCTTTTTGCTTCTTACTTAAGAGTACTAGACATCAAGCATATAATATACTGAATAATTTTTCGATTAGGTGTCAATTTATTCGCTTTTTATACTGCTTTTTTAGTACGCTTGATAATAAAAGTATTTGAAAACCTCCACCTCCCTCAAAAGTAGTAGATCATCTCATCAAACATCAGGGTTACTCTACGCTTGCTTCAGGTACTTAGAGCGTTTAAAACTTAACTCTAAATTCGCGCAACAGCGATATTGCTTGCCTATACAAAAACAAATCCACCTTGTGAACCTCAATTCTTTTTCCAATCCCTTGTAACAGCGTCAAAGTTAACTCTCCTCCCAAATGTTCACGGAATTCAGTTAAACCTTGAAACAAACAATCAGGATCTTCTAGCTGTGATAAATTCTCAGCGAGTTCTGGCACATACAACGTGAAACCCAACGCCAAGAAAGTATTTAATATCCGTTTCAACTCTGAAAAATCTAGCAGTCCTACTAAATAAGAATAGGTGCTATCCAAAGCAACACCGATCGCAACGGCTTCGCCATGACGCAAGCGATAATTTGTCAAATGCTCTAGTTTATGAGCCGCCCAATGTCCAAAATCTAGGGGACGAGACGAACCCATTTCAAAAGGATCGCCGCTATTGGCAATATGTTCTAAATGCAACTGGGCGCAACGATAGATAACTTGTTGCATAGTATCCATGTCTCGTCGTTCAAGGGCTGCGGTGTGAAAATAGATAAAATCAAAAAATGAAGCATCCTTAATCAGCGCCACTTTGATTGCTTCGGCGATTCCAGAACGCCAATCGCGATCGTCTAGAGTTGTCAAAAAGGCGGAATCATTTATAACTGCATAAGGTGGCGCAAATGTGCCGAGAAAGTTCTTTTTACCAAAGGCATTGATGCTGTTTTTTACGCCAACCCCAGAATCATTTTGCCCCAATACCGTCGTCGGAACCCGAATTAGACGAATTCCCCGGTGAGCAGTTGCAGCAGCATATCCTACCAAATCTAATACCGCCCCACCCCCGATCGCTAATATGTAAGAGTGGCGACATAATCCGGCTGCTTCAATGAGTTGGTGGATTTGCTCTAATAAAGTGGGATCGTTTTTGGCAGCTTCTCCTCCCGATATTATCATAGGTTCAGCTGCGATCGCTAGCACCTCTGCATAAAACTTGGTATACGCGACTAATTGGTTCACCAATTCCGGTTGATACTTTAATATTCCTGCATCTACCACTGCAACTAGTTTCTTCGGCTTTGTCTCCCCATCTGCTGGAATCACTTGCGCTAAAGTGGGATTTTTCAACTCAAATAAATTTTGGGTAAAGTAAACCTCGTAGTTAAAAGTAACCGAAACCCGTTGATGAAGTAATCTACTTTTTTGCTTGATGTCAACTATCATATTTTTGCAGGTATATCTAAAAGTGCAGTACGATTCAAAGTTTCTAGAAACACCTCTACCGAGTGAGAACCATTTAGCTTGACTTTGTTATTGATGATGAAAAATGGCACGCTGTTGATCCCATTTAAGCGAGCAAATGTAGATTCAGCAACAACTGCATCAACCAGATCACGATCCTTTAATTGTAAATTTAAGTCACTATGATGCATCTGATATGCTGTACCAATGGCAACAATAACGTCAATATTTCCGATATTCAAACCATCTTCAAAGTAAGCTTTATAAATAGCTTCTACGACATCGTTTTTTACGTTTGCGGGTGCAAGTGCAATCAGTTGATGAGAAAGCTTAGTATTAACAGCTAAACGAATTTTGTCAAAATCTAGCTTAACTCCAGTGGCCTCACCTGCTCGTTGCGTATAATCAAACATCTGTTGGATTTCTTCCGCTTTAATACCTTTTCTATTTTGCATAAAGCTCCGAAATTCGTACCCGTCAACAGGAACAGTATTGTCCAGAAGAAAGGGATGCCATCGGATATTTACTTCTTGTTCTTGCCATTGTGCCAGTGCATCAAACAGATGTTTTTTCCCAATCCTGCACCAAGGGCAAACTGTATCATGAAAGATATCTATCAGCATAGTTTTTGTTACTCAAATGCTAATATTTTTGTTACTCAAATGCTAATATTTATGTGCATTTGTGGTTTAAAAAGAAAGAATTCCGAATTTAATTTTGTGTGGCTGGTGGATAGCGTAGCAGTAGCGAGTCAGACGCGAACGCTATCGAGCGTCTGAATTATTCTTTAAAATCTCCTTGAAAAGCCCTTGTATTTAAAGGCTGGATAAAAGTGTTAATTTTCTCTTCAAAAAAGCTTTGAGTATTTTCAAATTCTTTAATTAATGCGTCTCTATCTTTCCTCGCTACCAGTCTGGCCAACCGGCTGTAAGTCTTAGCTAAAAAGCTAATTGCATTACACCTGTCTTCTGTAGCCAACATAATATCAACACATAAATTAGGACTCTGAGAAAACAAACGTTTAACAATATCAATCTCTTGACGGTAGTTAGGAGTTGACATTGTTAAACTCTGCTCTATATCAATTATTGCTTCTGCTAAGAAAACGCCAAGACTAAATCTACAGAAATGCTGTGTTGCTTGAACAATAACCATTATTTTATCGTGTTGTTCAGGCGTGGAAACAATTAACTCTCCACCTTGACTTTTAATCAAGTCTAATAACCATTGAAATGAATCATGGTTCCGGCCTGGACACACCACCACTTTTTCTCCAAAAAATGATTTAATATTTGGCCCGAACATTGGGTGTAAACCCATGACTGGACCTGAATGGTGTTCGAGCATTGCTTGAGTTGGCTGTGATTTAATACTTGTGATGTCACACAAAGCAGTATTTGGGGCTAGATATTTAGCTGCACGCTTGATAACATCAATTGTATATTCAATGGGAACGCTTACTAATACTAATTCTACCTGACTCAATAGTTTATCTGCATACTCCCAATCTTCGTGTTCGAGAACGCTAACATTGTGACCTACTACTGAAAGCTGCTCTTTAAATAATCTTCCCATTCTGCCCTGTCCACCGATGATCGTAATTTGTCGGGGGCTGACATGATTTGTTGGATATTTAGCAATTAGAGTAGCATGACAACTATTTAGCAGACTAGCCCAAACAGACTCAGGAATACCAGCTTGAGCGAGTAGGGGAGCTACATCAGCCAGTTGTTCATCTAAAGAAGGTTGTTCTGATGCTGCTAATAATGATATGCGATCGCAAAGTAAGGCAATCAAGTTTTGGTCAGTTTTTTTAAGCCGATCTGAATAAGAGGATTTCAAAAGCATTTTTCCTGTCCCCAATTTTCAAATATCAACAAGTGATTCCTTAGAACTCATTTCCGGCAAGATATCCAAAGTTGTTGCTCGTTTAATAATCACATCAGAAAATAACTCTTCATACCGATCTAGCGCTTGCTCAAAGGAATAGTTTTCTACCGCAAATTTTCTTCCTTTGCACCCTAATTGTGCTGCTAATTCCGGCTGATTATATAAATCCAATACCGCAGCAGCTAAAGCATCTGCTGACTCTGGCTCAACGATAATACCGCCGCCACTTTCTCGGATAGCTTTGGCAGCAGTACCCACAGAGGGAACTGAACCCACAATTGGGCGACCACTAGCTAACAACAGTGGTATTTTAGAAGGCATATTGAAGGAAATTATATTGCACTTTTGCACAATCAACCCGATATCGGCGGCTGCTAACATTTGCGGGAGTTTTTCTCGCGGTTGCAATGGTAAAAGCAAAACGTTATCTGCCCCACAAGCAAGACAGTGTTTTTGCAATCTTTTGAGAGCTTGAGATTCTCCGGCTACGACAAAGACAATTTCTTTTAGATGACGCAAGCGAGCTGCTGCTTCTATTACTGTTTCCAAACCTTGGGTAAGAGCAATATTACCTGAATAAAGCACTACAAATTTACCATCAAGTTGATGGTTAGCTCTCCAAGAGTTATTCTCTGGCGGTAAAGGGCGGATAAAATTTAGATTCACCCAATTTGGAATACAGGCAATTTTATTAGCGGGTACACCTTTATTTATTAAATTATCTACAAAGCCATCAGCAATCACGCTAATGCTATTTGCAGTTCGGTAGGCGAATTTCTCTAAAGCTTCTAGAGCGAAAATCATCAACTTATTTTTAATTAGCCCAACACGCACAGCAGCTTCCGGGAGGATATCTTGCACATTCAGCACAACTGGGCAGTTGTATAGCCAAGCTATTAAGGTTGCAGGTAAGCAAACTAGTAACGGTGGTACTGTTAAGAGAATTAAATCAGGTCGCTCGCCCTTGAGAGCTTGTGGCAAACTTGTAAAGACAAAGCTCAACTCTAGCAGTAACCTGTCTAGAAGGTTAGGTTTAGACTTAATCCGCAGGTAACTACGCTGAATGGTCACACCATTTTTCTGTTCAGTAACGTATAACTTACCCCGATAGCGATCGTAAATCTGACGCTGAGGATAGTTAGGCATACCTGTGATTACCCGCACTTGGTGCCCTCGCTTCACCAACCCTTCTGCTAGTTCAGTCATCAAAGGTGCAATACCAATTGGCTCTGGATGGTAGTTGTATGAATAAATTAAAATTTGCATGAACCGTTAATGTCCTGAAAGCACCTTGATAATGTTGACTTTATTGTGTTACTGAATTTTTATCTCCCTTGCTCGGAAAATTTCGTAGGGGAGCGAGTAGGGTGTGTTACCGCAAAGGGTAACGCACTGAAATTATTGAGATGGTGCGTTATGCCCTTGGCTAACGCACCCTACAAAACTGTTATTCAAGCATCAGAACTTAGCACTGTTTTTGCAGTTTATTCTCTAAGCTGAAACTGACTTTTGTTGCCCACGTTTCTTCAATGTAACGGTAGCAGCCCCAAATCCAAGCAATGCTAAACCCAATATTGAACTAGGTTCTGGCACTTGCCTTCTGTCCTCTACGTTTAAGACTTGGACGCGGCCTTGGAAGAAATCGCCCACATAAAGCTTGCCATCTTTGTAGCTTGTGCCACCTGTCCAATTAAATCTGCCGGGAGTGAGGTCGAGGGGATTGCCAAAAGGAGGGCCAGTTAATGCTGGAGGTGGTACAGGATTACCTGATGCATTTAGGGCTGGTTTACCGTAGGAAGTCAAGAATTTACCCTTTTTATCAAATACCTGAACGCGGCTGTTGATAGAATCAGCTACATAAACATTCTCTTGGTCGTCCACTTCGATGCCAATTGGCTGAAGAAGCTGTCCAGGTCCGCTACCTGTTGAACCAAATGCCAACAGAGGCTTACCATTTGGATCGAGTACTTGAACGCGGTTGTTATACTGGTCAGCTACAAAGATATTTCCACTAACTGGGGAAATTCTTACACCTGCTACACCTTTGAATTGCCCAGGTGCAGTGCCCACAGTGCCACCAATGACACCAATTTGCTTTCCGTCTGATGTGAATTTAAGGATTCTTTCGCCGTTAAAATCACCAACGTAAACGTTGCCAGTTTTGTCAAATGTTACACCAGATGGCCCAAAGAAAAACCTACCTGGTATGAGACCGGTAAATTTTCCATTCGCAAAGGATCTAATAAACTTACCCTGAGAATCGAATTGATTCACGCGGTTGTTGTAAACATCACCTGCATACAAATCCCCTGTTAGGGGACTAAAGTCTACAGTTGTTGGCTCGTCAAACTGTCCGGGTCCTGTGCCGCCAGAGCCAATTGCTCCAATATACTGACCGCTTGGACTAAATTTTTCAATTTTGTCACCGAGGTTGTAGTTAGGAGTACCATTCGGGTTAACACCGCGTCCGTTAGCTATGTAGGTATTCCCTTGGTTATCCACCGCTATGCCTTGGGGAACAAACAGTTGCCCAGGGCCGAAGCCGGGACTACCAATACTTCTGTCGTAAGTTAATGTTACAGCCTTGGCTTGGGCTGCTGTTGCCAATACTATTAATCCAGTGCCGAGAATGCCGATTGAGAAATTTTTGACTAATCTCATGAGTTTTAAGTCCTAGTTGTATGGGTTATACTCGTTCCTAGACTAATTTTGTTCCCAGTCCCAGTTTGGGAACTCGGAAATTTAGGCTGCTGCCTCCTCTTTGAAATGCAACTTTCTATGTGAGGCAGCAGCCTATTCTGTAACCATTTCCTGACAGAGCTAGGTGACGAGGAATTAGACAGTGTGTGCTTTAGCTAATTCTTTACTGCCTTTACGCTTCAGCATTGAAGTTGCACCTAAGATACCGACAGCTATCAGACCTATTGAAGAACTAGCTTCGGGAACTACTTTGGTATCCACTCGAACAACCTCACCTAGTCCTCGACCGACACCGCGATTGGTAATATAAATCTTGCCATCAGGACCAACAGCAATTCCATCAGCCGAATCTAGCCCTTCACCTGCTGCAACGAGTGTTGTGCGAGTGCCGTCAGGAGCAACTTGGATCAGAGAACCAGGTAGATTTGTTATGTCACGCCCTAACTGGGACTTGTCGCTGAACTGTAAAACCAGCAAATTACCCTCCTTATCAAAGGTTAGGTCTGTGATGTGCGTAAACCCATCCAGAAAAACTTCTGGCTTATCATCCTTACCGATGCGGAAAATCCGGGATTTACCTGCTGGATAAGGAAAACCCGTATATTCGCCAACGTATAAAGCTCCATCTAGGCCAATTGCGCCACCTGTGGGCACTGCTTGAAGTGCAATTTTTCCTCCTGGAAGCTCCTCTAATAGTCCAGGAGGTAGTTTTAATCCTGGTGGTAAGACGGAGTTACTAACGATGAGTTTAGGAATTGCGATCGCCGTGGACTTACTTCCGTCAAGTTTAATTTTATAAGCTGCGTTCCCACCCCCGTCAACAACATAAGCACTATCACCATTAACCGTTAGGCTATAGGGATTGGTAACGACATCCCCCTGATCGGGATTTTTGGTGATTTCATACTTGGCAAAGTCAAAAATACTTTTGAGATCTCCCGTCTTCAAGTCAACTTTGAACAGTTGTGCTAGGAGCGGTGTATTCAAAAGTTTATCGGGTGTTGATGGCGGGAAAGTAGCAAGTTGCTGTGGTGGGAGTGGGAATTTAGAACCAAGGTCATGTGCTGCTAAATCACGGTTTCCTGGATAACCAGCAAACCCAGTCAGAAGATAAGCATTTCCTTGAGAATCGAATTTTATGTCTTGAATACCAGCGCCTTGGTTGCCACTGGGTTGTTCTGCTAGAGATTGAAAGTTAGTAAGTAGACGCTGTTTGGTCCCGTCTGGTGTAACTTTGACCAGTGAACCACTATTACCAGCACAGATAGGCTGAAACAGCGTACTCGGAGATGGTTGACAATTTCCCTTTCCTCCAATACCTGGCTCGGCTACGTAGAGACTTCCGTCAGGGCCAAAGCTAACACCTCGTGCATTACTGATTCCATCGACAATTGTCGTTAGGGTTGCTGCTTGTACAGATGGTGCTCCACAAATAGCAGCAAAACAAAATGTAGCAGATGTAAGAACAAATGACTTGAGTTTCATATTTTTGGAGATTGAGAATTAAATAATTTATTTGTGGAAATTTTCCTCAAGAAAGAATTCAGAAGGAATTTTGTAGTACTTACTGTTGAGCCAGTAAGGTTTTGGGGCTTCTCTTCTTGTGCAACCAACCAACGCCCAAAGCAGCGATCGCTAATACCCCTAAAACTGTATCAGGTTCAGGGACAGATTTGATATTTTCAATTCTGATAACTTGTCCTTGACCTGGGCGATCGCCTCGGTTTGTGACGTATACTGCACCATCGGAACCAATAGTCAGGGCGCTAGCCGACTCTAATCCATTGCCACTCAGAAGAGTTGTGCGTGTCCCATCGGTAGCTATTTTGATTACAGAACCATCAAGATTACCCTTCCAGGCTGACTGATTGGCATACTGCAAAGCATATAAATTGCCCGCACTATCAAATTGCAAGTCTGTGAGTTGGGTAAAACCATCTGCATAGACTGTTGACTTGCCATCAGCACCAACTCGATAGATTTTCGCTCCACCTTCTGGGAAGGGAAAACCAGTAAATTGGCTGACATAATAAGCGCCATCAGGTCCTTTGGTTACATTTGAGGGTACTGGTTGACTTGCAAACTGCGATCGCGCCATTTTACCTTGAGATGGTACCTGTGCCGGTTCATTGGATGGTGTACCGGAACGTGGAAAGATGGGATTAGTCAATATGTCTTTGGGAAATATGGTAATAGCTTGCAAATTCTTGCCATCAGTATTCACACTGAGTAAGTCGTTTGCACCTGCATCAACTGCAACAAAATGATTGCCATCTATTACAAAACCCAAGGGATTACTATCTACATCACCACCATCGGGATTTTTGGCGAGTTCATAGTTCGCTAAATCGGCAATACTCGTCCAAGAATTGGTATTAAAGTCGGCAGCAATGATTTTACCGAGGTCAGTTTTACCTAAATTGCGATCGCGAAAGGCTGGATTAGCCCCATACCCAATCAGAACATAAGGCTTACCTGTCGGATCAAATTGAATATCACGAGGACCTGCGCCTCCAGTACCATCTGGTAATGCCAAGGAAGGAAGTCCTGTAAGTATCCGCTTGGTCTTACCATTCTCAATTTTGGTAACTGCACCACTTTTGCCATAGCATAGAGAGTCGCCTTGACCACTTGGTGGTGGAACACAAGCGCCACTCCCCCCTATTCCCGCTTCTGTAACATAGAGATTACCATCAGGGCCAAAGCTCAAACCACCGGCATTATATAGACCGTCGGCGATTACCGAAAAAGATGCAGCTGAGGCAGCTTTCATTCCCGAAAAAGCGGCAACACAAAAAGTGAGGAAAGTAATAGTAAGTTGTTTCTGTTTCATGTGTTGCAATTTTGCTTTTTAGTAGAGCTTTGGGTAAAATCTTGGGGAATTCAGGGTTGAATTTTAAACGCAGAGGAGAGGCAGCGCGTTGCGGGGGTTCCCCCCGTTGTAGCGACTGCCGTCGCGCTGAGGGAAGCGCAGAGGAACACTAAGGTTTTAATTAGTAACTAGTGATTCTTGAACTTTTGGCAAATAGCTCATTCCCAGATCAAATGATTTGAGGTTGCCAGCTTTAGCTTCGAGCAAACGTTTGATGTTCATGCTCTCAGCCCCAAAGTCTTCAATCTGAAGTTTGCCGTGGGTTACAGAACCATCTGCTTTCCAGAATGTAATCCGATGCAGAATAAAACCAGAAGCCTCTGGGTCAGCGAAAGCATAAGCGGTTGGAATAAGTAATGCTACAGAGCGCTGATAATATTCGTAATCTGGATAAAAGTGTTCTTGTTCAAGTAAGTAGTATTTACTCAAACTATGAGATCGCACAGACACTTTTACTTTCTGGTCATATTCATCTTTGAATTCGCCTGATTCCGAAGTAATCTCACCATCTGGTCGCAATAAGTGCGCCCACTCATCTACGTTCTGTAAG
>Ga0123337_10006152_pt1 | contig 11563 bp, 9 predicted proteins | sample frozenSSSSmetaG_FD_89792 | JGI IMG/M metagenome (GOLD analysis project Ga0123337, IMG submission 89792) | Glacier valley bacterial and archeal communities from Borup Fiord, Nunavut, Canada, to study Microbial Dark Matter (Phase II) -... | ecosystem: Environmental > Aquatic > Freshwater > Ice >...
CTTGAATATACCTTGCCATTTTCTAAACCTTAAGATATATACAATGCAGCCATGTTTATCAGATGTTTTCACATTTTTGTGAATCTATCTCATTTTTATATTATAATCTGAGATTGTAATGAATACGTTTTATCAGGGTGTTTTTTTCGTAAGATAGTCAAACTTGAATAACGCGAAAATGCCGTAAATCAAACCAGTGACAAAATGATCTGGTATCTAATAAGCGAACATGCGGATCTTTGAGTATGATTATTGTGGGAATTGTTGAAAAAAATGTTGATACTAATATCGCGTTTATACTTTGTCCTGTTTCTTTGTAACAGTAGGATTAATCTTTTCGACTTATAAGGCCCGAAAATAGACTGGTTTTCTATAGAAATAAACGTCAGGTTAACTAAGGATTTCAGAAAAGCAATCCAATCCTGCGGGGGACATCTGTCTGCCGGATTCGCCGTGCAGATGCCGCATAACGGTCTTGGGTGCGCTTGTGTGAAGGACGCTCTGGTCCGAAAAATGTTCGTAAACTGGAAGAAAAAATCCGAGGCTGTATGTGAATATATAAAGAAAGGGAAATCAGGGAGAATTGAATTCGTGCTTCTGCCGGCAATGATCTTTCGGTTTCCTGTTTTCAAGATGTTCAAAGTGCTGTTCAAAATTGTGCGAATCATGAATTCAAAAGGAATTGATTCGCTCTCGTTTGCAGCAGATGACACGTGTAACGGCTGCCGTATCTGTGAAAAGATATGCCCCGTTAATAACATTCAAATATCGGGCAGCAAACCGATTTGGTCTGATCACTGCGCGGGCTGTTTTGCCTGCTTTCATTGGTGTTCCAAACGTTCAATAAGTCTGGGAGGTTATGATTTTAACATTCGGAATTATCATCATCCGGAGGTGATTATATCAGATATATTGAACGGTGTGCCCTCCTGAAATCACAGAACTTTTTCATGGCGCAAGAAGCAGAAAAATTATTGAGCGCACGACATCGCCCTCTTTACATACAAATACATTCACAGTAAAATAGCAATGTTATTATATTCGAACATGTGTACTGAAACGGAATGTTCTGGAGGGAAAAAAGGATGAGCAAAAAGAAATGAACGAGAGGCAAATCCTGAAAAACCAGAGAGTCAGAGCCTAATTTGTACAGGCAGTTAAGATAATTATTCTTGATCTTATTCTAAATATGTAGAAGAAAGCGCCGCAGAAAGCATTCGATCTGGATGACATCAAGAACCAAAATCGATTGTACATCGAATACTTCATCCAAAATCCCGATATCTTCAGCTTTTTTAGTTTCTGCCGCTTGCATCCGGTTCAGAAAGATCCGGTAGAAATATCGAATTTCAGCATGCAATATCTGGAAACGTACCGCGGATTTGATGAGCGCGGAATTTTAATGAGTAAGCAGTTGCAGTACTGGCAAAGACCTATATATATTCGATTCAGGGTTTGCTGGCACTCTGTTTTTCGGATAACGGAATAACCATTGAAATGTTCAAGGAAGAGCTGGATCAGATGGCAGATTATTTGCTGAAAGAAAGGAATTCCTAATGAATATTGGAATCATCATCTACTCGCAATCCGGTCATACATTGTCTGTCGGAGAAAAAATCAAGGAAGCACTTCTTGCACAGGGGCACTCGGTTCGGCTGGAAAAGGTTTCTGCCGCGAATGAGGACCCGCAATCCCCAAAACAGATCCGGCTGACTGCGATTCCGGATATATCCCCATACGATGCGGTGATCTTTGGAGCTCCTGTTGCGGCGTTTCAGCTGTCACCGATTATGAGAGCATATCTTGCCCAGCTTCCTGCATTGCAGAGCAGGAAAGCGGCATGCTTTGTAACCCAGCAATTAAAAAAGAAGTGGATGGGTAGTTCGCGGGCAGTCAAACAGATCACCCGTACATTAGAACAAAAGGGGACGTCAATCATTGCTTCGGGTATTGTCCAATGGTCATCGGAAGCGCGTGAAGAGCAGATTCACCAGGTCGTGGACATCCTGAGCCGGGCATTTGAATCCGAAGCATAAACAAGGAAAAAGAGTATTATGAGTAAATTTAACTTACAATGGTACCTTTACCAAAATCGCTGAAACGCTGATTCCATCTATCTATTTCTCAGCGTTGCTATGAAAAAATGTACAAAAACAATGCAGCTTCCTTAGAAACAGGGTAGCTGCTTTGTTATTCAGGGTAGAGAAGACCAACTTCAAATGTTGCATTTCTCGCGAGCTAACTCTTTGAGTAATAGAAAAGACGCTATTGCTCTAATCCGACCCAATGACGCACAATGGACATTGTGTGTCACTCATACAAAACCCACAAACGCCCTTGCAGCAGCAATTTTAATGAGGGATTGTTATTCAATCGATTAGGGTGTATTGAAGAAATCGGATGAACATTGAGCACTCCTGAAAACTCATGCATTCTGATATAGACAAATGGAGACTCATTATGTAAATAATCTCGATAAGCAAATCATTAATCCGGATCATTTTTGCAATTGAGTATTTATTATTTTGAATATACAAAATAATTATGTCTGAATTATTCTATGCACAGGAGGAATTGGCCATGTCAGTCTATACTGAAAAACAGACGAATTCAGGATCCGTTTCAACTGGCATGCGAATCTTTGTTCTTTCTCTTTTCCGTTGTGACAGCTATTCGTGTTTGTTGACACAATGGAGTTCCCTGTACTAATTCCAACACATTGTAGTATACCATCTTAAAACGCAGTAATTTAATACTGAAAATTCAAACTGCCTTTTGAAGTGATTCGGGGGTGGGGGTTGCTTAGCAAGCATTTTATATGTATTTGGTAGGATAGACCTAAGACCTGGTGATGTTGCAGGATATATACAATTAGTTGCAATAAAATGAATCATGTTGTAAACACGAAAAAAATCATATCATATTTATATTATGCATCAAGGCGGGCAAAAATTATGCCAAGAATAACATATACTGATTTCTGCAATATTTCAGGAGATCAGAGAACTATTATCATACAGGTTATGAATCTTCCATTTGCAACAGACCCTTCTTCAAATACATTGAAGCTTGATTTTGAATGTGACAAATATTTGTATGGGTATTGTCCAAGTTCAAAAACATGTCCTCTGTTTAAAAAAGCGTAAGCGATATGGTGCCAACTCGTTATCAAAAGTGCTTGTGAAAATTGATAAGAGAAGGCATGTAACTGGCCGCTAATTATAGTGTGATTTGGTGTTTTTTGATGGCCTTAATTTCCCGAATTATACCTAAATGTGAAAAAGCATGTTATGGAACGCCTTTTTCTTTATAAATAGAAAACATCGTTATCCTGTTTACTTCGGCCGGTGCCTATCTTAAGCTTAGCGCTTTTCCGCCGATCTATTTTGCATGGCTGACCTTGATTCTAGTCGGTTATTTTCTGTTGACCCAGTTATCAAAACCTTAAATATTTGGATCAATAAGAGCTGGTTGTTAAGATTTTTTAGGGGTCATTCTTCGAAGTAACTTGAATTGAATGTTGTAACAAAAGTGATTATGAGGTAATATTGTAAATTATTATATACCTTATATAATAAAATGAAAATTATGTTCAATAATATTTTTTTGACACAGATTCGCTTATTTTCCCGCCTTTTTCTGTCTACAACAACTTGACATGATCAATCCTAAAGAAACAATTGCATTTATTATAGAAAAGAGTAAAAATGGATTTGTATTAGCAAGTTTTTTAATTTAACGCAATAGGAGGACTCCATGAAGAGAATATGCCATGGAATTTTAGTTATCTGCATCATTCTGTCCATGTTGACAACCGCATGCGCCAATGTTGACAATAATTCTTTACTTAAAGAGACGTCTTTCTCCAGGTTATCGACCACAAGCATCGATAAGAAATTTCAGATCGCCCTTGTGATGAAGACGCTGACAAATCCTTTTTTTGTCGATATGGAAAAAGGAGCAAGACAAGCCGAAAATGAACTGAATATCAAACTCCTTGTTAAAACCGGTGCGCAGGAGACCTCCATCGAACAGCAGATCCAGATTGTTGAAGAACTCATTCTGCAGAAAGTCGATGCGATTGTCATTGCACCCGGCAGTTCGGTAGACCTCGTGAAGGTTTTAAAGAAAGCGCAGGATGCCGGCATTGTAATCGTCAATATCGATAATCGATTGGATGCAGCCGAGTGTGTAAAACAGGGAATGACTGGCGTTCCTTTTATAAGTGTCAAGAATGACGATGCCGCTTATCTGTCTGCCCAAACAATTGCATCCCTTGTCACTGGCCCGGGCCAGGCGATCATCATCGAGGGGATCCGTGATGCTGAGAACGCCGAATTGCGTAGACAAGGCGCTGTCAAGGCGTTTGCCGAGAACAGCAATATTACGATCGTTGCCAGTGAAAGTGCCAACTGGAAAATCGATGAGGCACATGACCTGGTGAAGACCCTGTTAACGGCGAATCCGGACGTAAAGCTGATTTTCTGTGCCAATGACATGATGGCACTTGGTGTTGTCGAATATCTCAAGGAAATCAATAGAAAGGATATTCTTGTGGCCGGGTTCGACAATCTGGAAGATATGAGAACTGAGATTCTGGCAGGATGGGCTTATGTCACCATCGACCAGCAGGCAGACAAGCAAGGTTATATGGGAATAGTCACGGCAGTTAACATGCTCAAAGGCGTTTCAGTCGATGAAGTGACATACGTTGATGCAAAGGTGATTATCAAGAAAGATATAGTCGGATGAGAAATGTTTTTAAAAGAAGCTTACTTCTGCGGATTGTTGCATTTCAACTAATTATAGGTATTGTACCCCTATTGTTTTTAGGATTTACCTCGATGTTCAGTGTTGAAAACGTATTGAAAAACGAAGCGATCAATTATCAGGAAGACTATATCAGGCAAGGCACCATCAATATCAACGAGATGATGGGCAATGTGGAGAGTCTCATCGCCAATCTTTCAGGAAATGATGAAGTCAACAATGCTATCAGCAGCAACACCCCGGAATCCTCTTATGACAAACTGACAACACAGGCGAAAATCGGGTATATCCTTTCAGGGTATTCGAGCATGAGGGGTCTGATATCGATCGACCTGTTCACTTCGGGCGTCACTCATTACCATGTAGGTGAAACGCTGAAGAATATCAATATCAAAAAAAACATCCTCGATGAATTGAGCGCCGGAGCTCAAAACTCTGAGGATTTTATCTATTGGAGCGGGATAGAACCGAATATCAATCTGGACTCCGAGTTTTCATCCGTCATTACAGTAGCGAAAATACTCCATACCAAAGGCGATTCGTCCAATTCTGAAGATTCAAGCGGTCTTCTTGTTGTAAGTTACGATCCTGCTATTTTCAACCAGGTTTTCGGGGAAACATCCGAACCGACAAGCTATACCATTATTCTTGATTCGAAAAGCAGGATCGTGTACCACCCCAATTCACAGTACATTGGACAAGCATTGTCAGACGATCTTTCATCCCAATTCAAAGCAAAGACAAAAGGCAATTTCATTCAGATGATCGACGGAAAGAACATGCTGGTCATTTTTAGCAGCACACAAAAGAGCGGTTGGATTGTTGCGAAATTTATACCAATAAAAAGCATCCTGTCCAATGGAAATTTAATCACTATTATGTTCATTATACTGATTATTCTGAGCATTGCTATCACTAGCATGTTTGCATGGATCATGTCAAAACAGATCATCCAACCCATCAAAAAAGTGACAGACACATTTCGTCTTCTGAAGTCCGGCGATTTTACCAAGGAATCCAAACTGACACTGGTCAATCAAGATGAAATCGGGGAACTGGGAAACCTTTTCAACAGTTTCATCGATGCCCGTGAAGATATCACAATGCAAAAGAAACTCGAGCGGCAGCTCAGCAAGCAGAATCAGGAGCTTCAGGAAGCTTTAAAGGTATTGACAGCCGCACAGGATCAGCTGATCCAGCAGGAGAAAATGGCCGGCATCGGTCTTTTAGCTTCCGGTGTTGCTCATGAGATTAACAATCCTATTAATGGAATCATCAATTATGCCGACTTAATGACGGAAGATCCGACCTTGAATGAACAATTGAAAGAATATGCTTTAGGCATTATGCACGAAGGGCGAAGAATAGCAGAAATTGTTAAAAGCCTATTAAGTTTTTCGAGGCAGGAAAAACAGGAAAGCAGCCCTGCTCAGATTAGGGATATAATTATTCAGACAATCTCAATTGTTCGGACAGCGATGTATCGCGATCAAATTGAATTTGATATCAATGTCCCAGAGGGACTCCCTGATATTAATTGCCGAAGTCAGCAAATACAGCAGGTATTGATGAACCTGCTGACAAATGCGAGAGATTCATTAAATTCAAAATATAAGGGACTCAGTGAAAACAAAAAAATAATTATAAATTGTGAGATGTTCGAAAAAGAGGGACACCGATGGCTTAAAATTATAATCGAGGATAATGGAATAGGTATACCCAAGGATATTTTGGACAAAGTTTTCGATCCTTTCTTTACAACAAAATCGCGGGAAATGGGGACCGGACTTGGACTATCCATCAGTCATGGAATTGTAAAGAGCCATCATGGGGAACTGTATTTTGAAACGGAGCAGGGAGAATATACAAGGGCAATTTTGGAGCTGCCGATTGATGACGATAGGCTGTAAATTGAACTTTAAATGGAGGTAAAGAATGTCTAAGGTATTGATTGTTGATGATGAGGCTAGTTTACGCATAACGCTCAGTGAGTTTTTAAAAAGAGAAGGTTATGAAGTAAAATCTGCTGAAAATGTAGAAAGTGCTATATTGTTGCTTCAAGAAAACGAATATGATGTTGTTTTATCGGATATTATAATGCCTGAGCAAACCGGAGTATCCTTGCTTAAGTATATTCGAGAAACAAAACCAGACATACAAGTGATTATGATGACAGGTCAACCTACCGTGGATACTGCGGTTGAAGCAATTCATTTTGGAGCCAGAGACTATTTATTTAAACCGGTTTTAAAAAATGACTTGATTCGCGTAGTCAATCAAGCAGTCAGGTTTAAACAGTTATTAGACGATAAGCAAAGATTAGAGATTGAACGGGATATACTAAAAAAATCAATTGAGAGAGCCGAACAGAATCTGAATAACTTTTTTAATACAATCAATGATTTGCTTTTCGTACTTGATATGGAGGGCAATATTATTCATACAAACGAGACTGTTATCAAGCGGCTTGGCTTTTCACAGGAAGAACTTATCGGGCAATCGGTTTTGTGTGTCCATTCTGAAAATAGAAGGGCGGAAGCAGGACAGATCATACAGAAAATGCTGGAAGGTAAAGAGGTGCTCAGTCGGGTACCGGTTTTTACAAAGCAGGGTATGGAGATTCCTGTTGAAACCCGTGTGGTTCTTGGTCAATGGGACGGTAAGCCTGCCTTGTTCGGTGTTACAAAAGACATTACCGATCTTAAAAAATCAGAAGAAAAGTTTGCAAAAGCATTCCATTCTCAAAGTGTCCTTATGGCAATTTCAACAGTCGAAGACGGGATCTATATAGATGTAAATGATACATTTTTGAACACACTCGGGTATACGCGGGAAGAACTGATCGGGAAGAGCTCAAATGAATTAAATGTATTTGCTGATATAAATATGCACGAGAATTTGAAAAGAGACTTTCTTGCCGGATGTCTTGTACAGAACGAAGAAATAAAAATAAAAGGCAAAGATGATTCGATCTTGACAGGGATTTTTAATGTTGAATTGATTTCTGTTGATAATACACCCTGTTTTTTGAAGAACATTGTTAATATTACCGCACGTAAAATGGTCGAGGACGAAAGGCTGCATAAGGTAATGGCGTCGGTAATTGACGTCCTGGTATCAACAGTCGAATCCAGGGATCCCTATACTTCGGGGCATCAGAAAAGGGTAAGTGATCTGTCCCGTGCGATTGCCTCTGAACTTGGGATGTCTCCAAGCCGTGTTGAAGAGATACGAATCGCTGGAGCGGTTCATGATTTGGGAAAAGTATCCATTCCTGCAGATATTCTCAGTATGCCTCGAAAACTAAAAAAGCAGGAGTTTGAACTTATCATGACACACAGCCAGAACGGTTATGAAATTCTGAAGGATATCGACTTTGACTGGCCCATTGCAGAAATCGTATATCAGCACCATGAGCGACTGGACGGTACCGGTTATCCCAGGGGATTGAAAGGTGATGAGATATGCATGGATGCCAGAATCATCTGTGTTGCGGATGTAGTAGAGGCCATGTCATCTCACCGTCCTTACCGGCCTGCACTTGGAATTGAGCCTGCCCTCAGTGAAATATCACAGGGTCGAGGTACCAAATATGATTCTCAGGTCGTCGATGCCTGTATTCGAATATTCCGCGATCATCACTATCAGTTTATCAGTGAATAGATAAGTAAGTTATATAATCCTGAAAATCGAAGAACTATTCAGACTTTTGGAGCAATTTTATAGCACCACTGGATTATCCATTTTTATCGTGGATTTTAAATGGAATATAACAAACAAAGATGATGCAATGGATCAAAACCTATAACGTTATCCCGCACACAAAAACTATGTGAAAGAGACTACTTAAAATGGCCATAGGAGATGCGGAGGAATACAAGTGAGCTTCGACATTAAAACACTTATGATGTTGTATGTTTTGATTAATATAATTGGTGTTGGTGCAATTGCAATTATCTGGAGTCAAAACCATAAGCGCTTTGGGGGAATAACCTATTGGCTGGCAGATATGATCTGTCAGACGGTTGGAATATTACTGATTATTATGCACGGGGCTATACCGGACATTGTGTTAATCTTAGGCTCAAATTCTTTGATTCTGATTGGTGATGTCGTTTTGCTAATTGGTCTGGAAATATTTGTCGGGAAAAAGATAGCAAGAGTTTTCAAATCCCTTTTGATTATTGCAGCTGTTTGCGTGCTTACCTACTTTACTGTAGTACTGCCTAACATTACAAACAGAGAAATTCTTATTTCGTCCGTTCTGATAATTATTTCTTTTCGGGGATCATGGCTTCTGCTTCACACCGTATCTCCCGCGTTCATAAAATTTACTCGTATAACCGGCATTGTTCGGCAATGAAAAATGCATTTTATCAAGCATCAGTGATATTACCGAAATAAGTCAGATGAAAAAACTGCTGCAGGAAAGAGCCTCTCACGATAATTTGACCGGACTGCCGAACGGGATACTTTTTTGCGACCGCTTTGAAACGGTGTTGGAAAACGCCAGGCGATATGACAAAAGATTTGCCGTTATGTCACTCGATATTGATGGGTCTAAGGCAATCAACGACAGGCTGGGTCATTCTGTCGGAGATATGGCTCTGGTTGCTGTGGCGGAAAAACTCTCGGGCTCTCTGCGTAAAATGGATACGGTTGCACGGTTCGGAGGCGATGAATTTGTAATTCTGTTGTGGGTAATAGAAAACAGAGATGATGCGAAATGTATCGTGCAAAAGATTCTCGACGAATTCCGCAAGCCATTGACCGTTGGAAAGGATACGCTGACACTTACGCTCAGTATTGGCGCAGCGATTTATCCTGAGGATGGGAGAAGTATTGAGTATTCCGGTCGATCAAGACAGGGTATCCGGAGTTTGTAAGACACCCCAATCCGGCGTTAGTAAGACAGTCAAATCCAGCCGAATGGGGACAGCCTAAAGCGATAAGAAAAAAGTATCACAAATCAAGGTAAAGTAACACCCCCTTTCTCCGCTTTGGAGGCTCGACGCGAAGCGCCGGATGAATCGATCCGGTATGCGGAATGGACGAGTCTGTCCAGGATCGCGTCAGCGATCGTGGAGTCCTGAAAGATGTCATACCAGGAGGAGACCGGAAGCTGACTTGCAATCAATGTAGACCTTTCTTCGTATCGGTCCTCAGCGACTTCCAACAAATCCCGGCAAGCCAGTGGATCCAATGTGTTTAGGCCCCAGTCATCGAGTATCAAAAGCTCAATCTTTTTCAGTTCTTTCATTAATTTGTTGTAGCTTCCGTCACCTCGAGCAATCGCCAGATCAGTAAGCAGGCGGGGTACTCTAAAATATCGCGTCTTTATTCCCTGACGGCAGGCAGAGTTTCCAAAGGCGCAAGCACAGAAACTTTTTCCCGTGCCGGTTGCCCCGGTCAGAATCAAATGGGAACTTGCAACGTTGATTGTCGTTATGCTGCTAGGCCACTGGATTGAGATGCGTTCCGTTATGGGTGCTTCTCGAGCGCTTGATGAACTGGTGAAGCTGATGCCAGAAGAGGCGCATGTTATCCAGGCGGATCATTCAACCAAGGCTCATCCGGTATCCGATATGAAAAAGGGTGAGCAGATTCTGGTCAAACCAGGCGAGAAGATACCAATCGATGGCTTGGTCTTTGAAGGCAGTTCTTCCGTCAATGAAGCGATGGTAACCGGTGAAGTAACGCCAGTAGATAAGGCACCCGGTGATGATATAATCGGCGGTTCGATCAATGGCGATGGTATTTTGAAATTCACAGTCAGCAAGACAGGTGATGATACATTCATCTCTCAGGTGATTAAGCTGGTTCGAGAAGCACAGGAGTCTAAATCAAAGACACAGCGATTAGCGGATATCGCGGCCAAATGGCTGTTTTACATTGCCTTACTGGCTGGAACGATCACATTTACCGCCTGGATGATTTTCAAAGGGGATCTTGGGTTTGCCATGAAACGGGCTGTCACGGTCGTGATTATATCCTGCCCACATGCGCTTGGTCTGGCCATTCCGCTGGTCACTGCCATGTCAACGGGAATTGGTGCTAAACAAGGTCTTCTAATTCGAAATCGGGCCGCCTTTGAAAATGCCCGTAAAATAAATGTGGTCATTTTTGACAAAACAGGGACGTTGACGGAGGGTCTGTTCGGAGTAACAGATATATCAGCGATCGGTATTTCTGAAGAGGAGCTTTTAGCAATTGATTTTGCTGTAGAGTCCAATTCAGAACATCCCATTGCCAAGGGCATCGTTAAGGAAGCAAAGAAACGGGGCATTGCGCTTAAGACAGTAACAAATTTTGAGAATGTGACAGGTCATGGACTTAAAGCAAAAATTGATGGACGGGAAATCCTGGTTGGCAGTCCTGGCTATATGAGATCAGAGCATATCAGTATAAACGAGACTGAGTTTGAGAGATTGTCCGGTGAAGGAAAAACAGTAACCTATATACTGGCAGACGGAATTTTGCTTGGGTCAATTGCGTTGTCTGATATTGTTCGGAAAAGCGCAAGGCCCGCGGTCGATGCTTTGCGCGCGATGGACATCGAGTCGTATTTGGTTACGGGTGACAACCAGAAAGCAGCATCCTTTGTTGCAGGCAAGTTGGGGATTGAACATGTCTTTGCCGAGGTTTTACCTAAGGAGAAGGTTTTGAAAGTTGATGAGATCCATCAGCTTGGTAAAAAGGTCGCTATGACCGGAGACGGTATCAATGACGCGCCAGCCCTGGCCAAGGCAGACCTTGGCATCGCCATTGGCGCGGGGACAGATGTCGCTATTGA
>Ga0123337_10006153_pt1 | contig 11562 bp, 8 predicted proteins | sample frozenSSSSmetaG_FD_89792 | JGI IMG/M metagenome (GOLD analysis project Ga0123337, IMG submission 89792) | Glacier valley bacterial and archeal communities from Borup Fiord, Nunavut, Canada, to study Microbial Dark Matter (Phase II) -... | ecosystem: Environmental > Aquatic > Freshwater > Ice >...
CAATCCCATCAGGTTAAACAGCCTGATGGCTGAAATGGTGGAACAGGGTTGTGATTATTGTTTTATGGAAGTGAGTTCACATGCCATCGTCCAGGGACGTATTAATGCCCTTGATTTTGATGGGGCTGTTTTTACTAATATCACACACGATCACTTGGATTATCATGGAACTTTTGATCATTATATCAAGGCTAAAAAAACATTTTTTGACCGCTTGCCATCTGATGCATTTGCATTGACCAATAAAGATGATAAAAATGGTGCTGTGATGTTGCAGAATACCAAAGCATCTAAATTTACTTATGCCATGCACAGTGCTGCAGATTTTCAATGTAAAATTCTGGAGAATGATTTTGAAGGCCTTTTATTAAAAATTGATCAGCAGGAAGCCTGGTTTGGCTTAGTTGGAAAATTTAACGCTTATAATATTTTATCCGTCTACGCAACCGCATTTTTGCTGGGTGTGGAGAGACAGGATATTATCACACATTTGTCCAGACAGGGTAGGGTGAATGGTCGTTTCGAAGTGTATAGAAGTCAGACAGGCATTATCGGAATTGTGGATTATGCGCATACACCGGATGCACTTGAAAATGTACTGGACACCATCAATCATATACGCACCTCAAACGAACAATTAATTTCTGTAGTAGGGTGTGGCGGTAACCGCGACAAAGAAAAAAGACCGGTGATGGGAAAGGTGGCCAGCAAACTGAGCGATAAAGTGATTCTTACCAGTGATAATCCGAGGAATGAAGATCCGGAAATCATTATTACAGAAATGATGGCGGGTGTAGAACCTGTGAACTATAAAAAAGTACTGAAAATAACAGACAGAAAAGAAGCGATACGAACGGCAGTGATGTTGAGTAAACCTAAGGATATTATATTGATTGCGGGCAAGGGTCATGAAACTTATCAGGAAATAAACGGGGTAAAATACCCTTTTGACGACAGGACGATTTTAAACGACATATTTACTCAGAACTAAACTATGTTATACCATTTATTTACATACCTAGACCAGCACTATGATATATGGGGATTAGGCGTTTGGCGTTACCTGACCTTCCGCATGGCTTTGGCTGTCATCTTGTCTCTGACGATTTCGGCTGTGTTCGGAAAAAGACTCATCAATGCCTTGCATAAGCTGCAGGTGTCCGAAACTATAAGGGATTTAGGACTTCAGGGCGAAGAAGCCAAGAGGGGAACACCAACTATGGGCGGTTTAATTATGTTAGGCGCAATATTGATTCCAACCCTTTTATTGGCAAGGCTGAACAATGTATATGTACTGCTGATGATTACTGTCACCGTATTGTGCGGACTGATTGGATTTGTTGATGATTATATCAAGGTATTCAAAAAGGACAAAGCAGGATTATCAGGCAGGTTTAAAATTCTGGGTCAGATTATTGTCGGTCTGGTGGTGGGTTTAACGCTGTATTTTAACAAAGCGGTTGTGGTCACCACACACCATACAAGCAGAGAGGTTGCCATTGGTCAGATTGATACGTCACATATGACTGCGCGTATGATTAATGGTGAAAAATTCTATATTGAAAATGAAAAATCATTAAAAACAACCATCCCGTTTTTTAAATTTTCTGAGTTTGATTATAACAAGATTACTTCATCGCTTGGACTTGATCATCAATATACCTGGATTTTTTATGTGCTGATAGTTATTTTTATTATTACAGCGGTATCCAATGGGGCAAATATTACAGATGGAATTGATGGATTGGCGGCAGGCACATCTGCAATTGTGGGGACTACATTAGGCGTATTTGTTTTTGTATCGGGCAATATATTGTTTGCAAATTATCTCAATATCATGTACATCCCCCACCTTGGGGAATTATTTGTATTTGCAGGGGCGTTTGTTGGGGCCTGCGTCGGTTTCCTATGGTATAATAGTTATCCCGCACAGGTGTTTATGGGCGATACTGGCAGTCTGATGCTGGGAGGTGTGATAGCTGCTCTCGCTATTATGGTGCGCAAAGAACTTTTGATACCGATATTATGCGGCATTTTTCTCGTAGAAAATCTGAGTGTCATGATACAGGTCTCATACTTTAAATATACGAAGAAAAAATACGGAGAGGGGCGAAGAATATTCCTGATGTCACCGATACACCATCATTTCCAGAAAAAAGGGTTTCATGAGGCCAAGATTGTTACCCGTTTCTGGATTATAGGAATCATTTTGGCCGTTTTGTCCATCATTACATTAAAACTGAGATAAAAATCATTGAATAAGAATATTGTCATATTAGGAGCAGGAGAAAGTGGAACAGGTTGCGCTGTGCTGGCTTTAAAACAAGGTTATCATGTGTTTGTATCCGATAGCGGTATCATCAAGGAAAAGTATGCAACAGAACTTGAAGCGCTTGCCGTAGATTTTGAACAAAATACACATACGGAATCCATGATTTTATCTGCGGATGAAATCATTAAAAGTCCCGGGATACCCGATAAGGCAGATATCATTGTGAAAGCAAAAGCACTGAATATTCCTATTATCTCCGAAATAGAATTTGCAAGCAGATATACACAGGCCAAACATGTAGGAATTACCGGTACCAATGGTAAAACCACCACCACCATGTTGTGTTATCATATACTTCAGAAAGCAGGATTCCATGTAGGATTAGGGGGTAATGTAGGCAAAAGTTATGCGCGTCAGGTAGCTGAAAATGATTTCGCTTATTATGTTTTGGAACTCAGCAGTTTTCAACTGGATAATACCTATACTTTCAGACCCAATATTGCCATTTTGTGCAATATCACACCTGACCACATGGATAGGTACAATTACGAATTCCAGAATTATATAGATTCAAAATTCCGTATCGCCATGAACCAGACCAAGGATGATTATTTCATCTATTGTGCGGATGATGAGATAACGGTCAAAAATCTTTCAACACATAAGGTGGATGCAGAAAAACTGCCGTTTGCCTATGGCAAGGTCCTCGACAAGGGAGCCTATGTCATAAATAAAGAATTTCACTTACTCGAAAATCAACAAATAAACCCCTCAAATCAACTCAATATGTTCATTAATGACTTTGCCCTGAAAGGCATCCACAACAGCTACAACAGCATGGCGGCGGCCATTGCAGCCAACGTTTTAAGAATCAGCAAGGATGTGATTCGCGAAAGCCTCATCGATTTTCAGAACGTCGAACACCGTCTGGAATTTGTAGCTACCGTTGGCGGTGTCGAATTTATTAATGACAGTAAAGCCACTAATGTCAATTCCACCTGGTATGCCCTTGAAAGCATGGATAAACCTGTGGTGTGGATAGTAGGTGGTGTGGACAAGGGAAATGATTATACCGCGTTATTGCCTTTGGTAAAAGAAAAGGTAAAGGTGATTGTATGTCTGGGTGTAGATAATCACAAAATACACTCTGCTTTTGGCAAGGAGGTCGACCTGATGGTGAATACTAGCAGTGCAGAAGAATCAGTTTTGGTGGCTAAAAGATTTGCCAGCAAGGGTGATGTTGTATTGTTGTCACCGGCCTGTGCGAGTTTTGATTTATTTGCCAATTATGAGGATAGGGGTTGCCAGTTTAAGGCAGCGGTGAAAAACCTTTAATAAAAATTCATTGTATATCTATTGACCATCAAATAAACGATTCTGTATGCAGGTAGGCAGGCTAAAATTCAGGGGGGATCCATATATCTGGTTTGCAATCATCTGCTTGTCATTGATTGGACTATTGGCCGTATACAGTGCCACAGGTTCACTTGCTTTTAAAAAACAGGGGGGTAATACGGAGTATTTTTTATTTAAGCATGCACTGTTTTTATTCGGCGGTTTTTTCCTGATGTATTTTTTTCACCTGCTGGATTACAAATACTTTTCAAGGATATCACAACTCGCTGTGATTATTGCGGTGCCACTATTATTGGGGACTTTGTTTTTTGGTAATGATATCAATGCAGCGAAAAGAACAATTACCATTTTTGGCATCACATTTCAGTCGAGTGATTTTGCGCGTTTTGCTCTCATCATGTTTTTGGCTCGTTACCTTTCCAAAATGCAGGAAGAACTAAATTCCTTAAAAGGATTTTTAGTCATACTTGCATGGATTTGTATCATTTGTATACTTATCATGCCCGAGAATTTAAGTACTTCTCTGGTCTTGTTTTTTACCAGTTGTATTGTGTTGTTTATTGGGAATGCAAGATTAAGACATCTGGCCTTATTGGCTGGTTCATTTGCCCTTGTGGCATTAATAGGATTACTTGTTTTGTTTAAAACACCGGAAAATATATTGCCGGGAAGAGCCTCCACATGGAAGGCCAGAATAGAGAATTTCAGAGGTGGAGATTCTACGGAAAGTTTCCAGACGATACAGGCTAAAATAGCAGTCTCTACAGGAGGTTTAACCGGGAAAGGTCCGGGTAAGGGCGAACAAAGTGCTTATCTTCCCGAAGCCTTTTCAGATTTTATATTTGCAGTGATTATTGAGGAATACGGTCTGATATTCGGCGGAATTACTGTCGTATTTCTATACTTATTGATATTATATCGAACCATCAGAATCGTGCTGAAAAGTCCGAAGGCATTTGGTGCTTTATTGGCTTTAGGACTTGCATTCAGTTTGGTGTTACAGGCATTTATACACATGGCTATTGCCACCAGTTTATTTCCAGTAACAGGACTCACATTGCCATTGGTGAGTCTGGGTGGAACCAGCATTATTTTTACCAGCGCCACATTTGGTGTATTGCTAAGTGTGAGCAGGGCAGTGGAGGAACAGGAAGAATTACAATCAGAAAATCATAAAGAAGAACGTACAGTTGTTGCATAAAGTCATCATATCGGGAGGAGGTACAGGCGGACATATATTTCCGGCCATTGCCATTGCCAATGAAATCAGGCAGCGTTACCCCGATTGTGATATTTTATTTGTAGGTGCGGAAGGTCGCATGGAAATGGAGAAGGTGCCCACTGCAGGGTATAGAATTATTGGTTTACCGATTGTTGGCATACAAAGAAAATTCACCTGGAGTAATTTAGTTGTGCCATTTAAATTTCTTAAAAGCATGATGCGTGCAAGAGGAATTCTTAAGAATTTTAAACCACAGATAGTGATTGGTGTCGGGGGATATGCAAGCTCAGCGGTCTTATATGTCGCCGGTAGCAAAGGTATCCCTACCCTCATACAGGAGCAGAACTCTTATGCCGGTATCACCAATAAATGGTTGGGTAAAAAGGTGTCAAAAATCTGTGTGGCTTATCCGGATATGAAAATGTTTTTTCCCGAAGATAAAATTGTGTTGACAGGAAATCCGGTAAGATCTGAAATTTACCATGCCAGAGACATGGAGAAAAACCATGCCAAGGTGAAACTTGGTTTTGATGAAAATAGACCACTGGTGCTGGTCATAGGAGGCAGTCTAGGTGCCAGAACCATCAATCAGAGTATGCAGCATCAACTCAGGGAGTTTGCAGAAAAAGATATTCAATGTATGTGGCAAACCGGTAAGAACTTTAAAGCCGATACATTTGAGCTGAAAGGTATCAAGGCTTCTGAATTTATAGTGGATATGGCGACAGCATACGCCGCCGCCGATATTGTGGTTTCGCGCGCAGGTGCCATTTCTGTAAGTGAACTTTCGCTGCTGGCTAAACCTTGTATATTGGTGCCTTCACCCAATGTGGCAGAAGACCATCAGACAAAAAATGCCATGGCTTTGGTCAATAAACATGCCGCCATTTTATTAAAAGATAAAGATGCAGGAAGCCAGCTATTTACACATGTAGAGAAGCTGGTAACAGATATGGAATTACGGGAAATGCTCAGTAAAAATCTGCAGGATTTTGCCCGACCGGATGCTTTAAGAGAAATAGTCAATGAAGTAGAAAAACTTGTACATTGAAATTAAATGATATTAAAATAGCGTATTTTTTGGGTATCGGAGGTATTGGTATGAGTGCCATTGCCAGATATTTTCATGCCATAGGTATTGAAGTGCACGGTTATGATAAAACGCGCAATGATTTTACTGTGCAATTGGAGAAGGAAGGTTTTATTATCCATTATGATGAACGCACGGATGCCATTCCTGCTCAGGTGATCAATGGTAAGCGCAGTATCGTGATTTACACTCCCGCAGTGCCTAAAGACCATGCGGAAATGCAGTTTTTATTGTCAAAAAATGTAAGAATTTATAAACGTGCAGAAGTGCTTGGGTTGATTTCAGAGAATTCATTTACCATTGCAGTAGCAGGTACACATGGTAAAACCACTACCAGTTGTATGATCGCTCATATACTAAATACCTGCGGCATTAATTTTACCGCATTTCTCGGTGGTATCAGTTCAAATTTTAATAGCAATTATTACCATAAAAATGATGGCCGGTCACTTTCAGAAATACCTGTGATGGTGGTGGAAGCCGATGAATTCGACAGGTCATTTCTGCATCTGTCTCCTGATATTTCCATTGTAACGTCAACTGATGCAGACCATCTCGACATCTATGGACAGGCTGAAGAAGTTAAACGCTCTTTTCAGGATTTTGTGAATTGCCTGAGACCCGGTGGCGTGAGTATCATTAACGATCAGCTCGACCTGACATGTAACGAAATTTTATGGCATTACGGACAACTTGCAACATCAAATGCGGTATATGAAGATGTACAGATTATCCAGCATAAATTTCATTTCAAGTACCGCTTAAACGATAAAATTTCGTCGGTGCGAAGTGGTTTGCCCGGTTTTCATAATGTGGAGAATGCTACAGCCGCTATAACAGCTTGTATTCGCCTGGGTGCACCACGTGAAGCTGTTGTCAATGCTTGTGCATCTTTTAAAGGCGTAAAACGCAGATTTGACTATGTAGTGGATACCGAAAAATATATTGTTATTGATGATTATGCACATCATCCAACCGAGTTAAAAGCCTGTATCAATTCAGTCAAACAATTGTATCCAGGATTAAAACTAACAGGTGTTTTTCAGCCGCATTTATATTCAAGAACCCGCGATTTCGCTGATGGTTTTGCTGAAGCCCTGGATATGCTGGATGAATGCTGGTTGCTGGATATTTATCCTGCAAGGGAAAAACCTATAGAAGGTATTAATACAGAGTTTCTTGCTTTAAAAATGCAAAAAAATCCACAATTAATGGCCAAGGAAAATGTGATAAAAAAACTTGAAGAACACAAGCCTGAATTATTATTGTTGTTAGGAGCTGGAGATATCGATCAGTTGGTAAAACCTATAAAAAATTTGTATGCGTAGGATTGTCGAATTTTTCAAGAACAATAAAAAGTGGAACATCGCTTTATGGTCTGCCATACTTGTATTCCTTGTCTTGTCAATGCTTGCAGTGAAAACAAAGGAAAATGATTTGCGTATCAAACGCATTGAAATCAGTATTGAGCCGAAAGAAGAATTAGCGTTTCTGGATAGTCTTAAAATCATAGAAATTGTTAAAGGTGGAGACAGCAACAGTCTATTGGTAAGTGCCAGAAAAAGTGATATCAAACTGGATGAAATGGAAGCTGCTCTTGAAAGAAATCCTTTTGTGGAAAAGGCGGATATTTCCATGGATTTGTCGGGGAAACTGATGATAAAAGTGCTGCAGAGAAATCCGTCCTTAAGAATTGTCAATCAGCAGGGTCAGAGTTATTATGTAGCAAAAAATGGATTCAAAATGCCGCTCAATTCTGAGTTTGCACCAAGGGTGCTAATTGCCAATGGAAACATCGCGGAAACCCTTGTGGATACTGCCTATGCAAGAAGCAGAATCTTGAAGGATTTATTGGCCATTGCAGCGTTTTGTAATGCCGATAAATTCTGGCATTCACAAATTGAACAATTGTATGTAGATAATTTTATGGATATTATATTGATTCCTAAGGTAGGAAATCATAGTATTGTATTTGGTTCTGGCGAAGACCTTGAATTGAAATTCGGACAATTGAAAACGTTTTATCTTAAAGGGTTAAACAATATAGGATGGGATAAATACAAATCGATCAACCTCAAGTACAAGGGACAAATCGTAGCAGAAAAGAAAATAAACATTGAAACAACACAAATCACAGAAGTTCATCAACCTTAAAAAATCAGCGAAACTAACATGTCAAATAAATTAATAGTAGGATTGGATATAGGAACCACAAAGGTATGTGCCATTGTGGGCCAGAGAAATGAAAATGGCAAAATCAACATATTGGGTGTTGGTTCACAACCGTCATTGGGCGGAGTTATGCGCGGGGAGGTAACGAATATTGCCAAAACCGTTGACGCCATCAAAGGTGCAATTGCCCAAGCGTCAAAAATATCAAATGTAGAAATCAATGCCGTGCATGTCGGCATAGCGGGTGAACATATCAAGAGTTTTCAGCAAAATGGTGTGCGCATCAGGGAAAATGCAGAAGCTGAAATTACCAGAGCAGAACTTTTGGAGATGAACAAGGAACAATACAGAATAGCTGTTGAACCGGGTTCAAAAATATTACATGCTTTGCCGCAGGAATATACCATCGATTCAAGGTTTACTACCAAAGAACCTGAGGGTATGCCGGGTACAAAACTGGAATGCAAATATCATATCGTTACCGGTAGGGTAAGTGCAGCAAAAACGATTGTAAAATGTGTGGAGAATGCAGGTTTAACAGCAACTGATGTGATAGTTGAACCGATTGCTTCTGCATATGCTGTGTTAAATGAAGAAGAACTTCAGACCGGTATTGCGATTGTCGATATTGGTGGTGGAACAACCGACCTTGCCATATTTCACGATGGAAAAATCAGGCATACAGCCGTGATTCCATTTGGTGGAGAAATCATTACCGCTGATATCGTGGAAGCTTTTGGTATTTTGCCAAAACAAGCCGAATTAATCAAAACCAAATATGGTCATGCGATTGCAGAAGGCACCAGAAGCAATGTCATGATTACAGTGCCGGGTATTGGTGAACGCAAACCTAAACAGATCATGGAGAGAAATCTTGCGCATGTGATTCACGCGAGAATTAATGAGATTGTACAAATGGTGAATGATGAAATCAAAATGTCTGGTTATAAAGATAAACTGAGTCTTGGAGTTGTGCTGACAGGTGGCGGTGCACAATTAAAAGATTTGGGTAATCTGGTGGAATATACACTGGGTTGTGAGGTGAAAATCGGTATGCCGGATCCGCATTTGGGTAAAGGTTTGGTAGAGGAAGTCAGAAGTCCTATGTATGCAACTTGTATTGGTCTGGTGTTAAAAGGTTTTGAAGATATGGAGCCTAGCATTGTTGCCAATGATAATTCATACAAGGCAGTGAAAAAACAAAAAGTTAAAAGTGCTGAAGGCGAAGGATTCATTAAAGGCTTTTTCGGAAGTTTTAAGAAATGGATTGACGACGACCAGGCCATGGACGACTTTAAATAAAAAAGAATTTTGTAAAGGCTGCGCTTCCGGCACCTGAACACATAAATAATAACAATATGAATTATTTCAAAGTAGAATTACCAAAGGAACAATCATCAATCATTAAAGTGATGGGTGTTGGCGGCGGTGGCAGCAATGCTGTTAATTATATGTACCAGAAAGGTATTGTGGGTGTAGACTTTTTCTTGTGTAATACCGATGCCCAGCATCTGGAAAGAAGTCCTGTTCAAAACAAGATACAGCTTGGCAGCAACCTGACAGAAGGTTTGGGTGCAGGTGGAGATCCTGAATTTGGCAGGCGTTGTGCAATGGAAAGTATTGGTAATATTGAAGAGGCGCTCAGACATAATACCAAGATGTTGTTTATCACTGCCGGAATGGGCGGTGGAACGGGGACAGGTGCTGCTCCGGTAATTGCTCAAAAAGCAAAACAGATGGGTATCTTAACGGTGGGTATTGTCACCCGTCCGTTTGGTAATGAAGGGCCTGCAAAAGCTGAAAAAGCAGAAAAAGGAATAGAAGATTTAAAACCGCATGTAGATGCTTTGCTGGTGATTAGCAATGAGCGCATACTGCAGATGTTTTCAAACCTGAGATACAGGGAAGCTTTAGGAAAAGCAGATGATGTATTGTTTACAGCTGCCAGAGGTATAGCCGAAATCATTACAGTGGAAGGTTACCTCAACGTGGATTTCAGAGATGTGAAAACAGCATTGGAAAATAGCGGTCGTGCCATTATGGGAACCGGTGTGGCAATGGGTGATGACAGAGCGATAACAGCGGCACAAATGGCATTGGATTCGCCTTTATTGGACGAAAACAGCATAGAAGGTGCAAGACATATACTTATCAATATCAGTTTTGGTAAAGAAGAACCTTATACCAATGAAATAGATATTATCTGCGGATTCTTCCAGACCCAGGCGGGCTTAAATGCCAACCTGAAACACGGTCTGACATACAATGAGTCGCTTGATAAAGAACTGGCAATTACAGTAGTGGCAACAGGTTTTGAAAATCATCCATCAAAGAAGGTCATAGTGCCGGTGATGGAAGAAGTAGAAGAAGGTGTGATTGAGATTGACTTCACACAACTGGAAGTAGAGACACCTAAAGAAAATCAGGTGAATGAACAATTGCCTTTTCAGGAATTTGTATTTGAGAGAAACAGGCCACAAGTGACAACACCAACACCTGCTCAGAAAAAACCATTTAATACCAATGATTTGGAAGTTCCTGCATACCTGAGGCAAAATGTGATATTTGAAGAAATACAGCCCGGTGTTGAAATCTCTAAAGTGTTTTTGGAAGAAGAGAAAGATAATAAATCTCTGAGATTCAAGGATAACGGAAATAAATACTTGCACGATAACGTAGATTAGGTATTTAATTCCTTTATTTGCGCCCCTTATGTCATTTTATTCCGGATTGAAAAATGCTGGAAGCATTCTTCTTTCATTGTTTATTCTTGTTATTTGTTCTCATTCAAGCGCCCAAACGCCGCGTGAAAGCGGATTTAAAAAAGGTAGTTTTTATTTTTATTGGGGGTATAATCGCGGATATTTCAGCAAGTCTGACATACACTTTTCGGGGAGCAATTATGATTTTACATTAAAGGATGTAAAGGCTAATGACCGGCAGTCCAAACTGGGTGTTCATCCTTACCTCGAAATCGACCAGATTACTATTCCGCAATACAATTACAGATTGGGTTATTGTATCAATAGTCATTATAATATTTCCTTGGGTTTTGATCATATGAAATATGTAATGAATCAAAATCAGACAGTCAATATGAATGGTTATATCCATGATTCCGGGACACCTTTTGATGGAGAGTATCAGCAGCGAAAGATGGTACTTACAGATGGTTTTCTGGAATTTGAACACACGGATGGATTAAATTATATCAATGCAGAAATTACCCGAATAGATAATCTATGGCGTTTGGGAAAACACATGAACCTCAACAGTGTGACGGGTTTTGGTGCCGGTATCATGTGTCCGCGCACCAGAGCGATGTTGATGAACAGAAATTTGAATGATGAATGGCATATTTCAGGTTTGGGATTGTCATCACATGTCGGATTGAATATCACTTTCTTTAAGCATTTTTTCCTGCAGCCCACCTTTAAAGGCGGTTATATC
>Ga0123337_10006155_pt1 | contig 11557 bp, 10 predicted proteins | sample frozenSSSSmetaG_FD_89792 | JGI IMG/M metagenome (GOLD analysis project Ga0123337, IMG submission 89792) | Glacier valley bacterial and archeal communities from Borup Fiord, Nunavut, Canada, to study Microbial Dark Matter (Phase II) -... | ecosystem: Environmental > Aquatic > Freshwater > Ice >...
ATAATTTTTGAACCAAATGATCCTTCTGAAGAAGCTTTACGCATAAGTTATAATGAATTATATGAGCGTGTTTCCAAAATGGCCAATGTTTTGCGTGAGCAAGGTATAACCAAAGGAGATCGTGTTTGTATTTATTTGCCAATGATACCAGAATTGGCAGTTGCTGTTTTGGCTTGTGCAAGAATTGGAGCTATACATTCTGTTATATTTGCAGGCTTTTCTGCATCTGCAGTTGCTTCAAGAATAAATGATAGCGAATGTAAAATGGTAATCACCTCTGATGGTGGATACCGTGGGAACAAAACCATTGATTTGAAAGTGATTATTGATGATGCTTTAGAAAATTGTCCGTCTGTTACTTCTGTTTTAGTAGTTAAAAGAACCAATGCCGAAGTTAATATGAAAGCGGGTCGTGATCAATGGTTAGCGCCACTTCTTGAGAATGCACTCAATAATAGTATTGCCGAAATTATGGATGCCGAAGATCCTTTGTTTATATTATATACTTCAGGATCTACAGGAAAACCAAAAGGAATGGTTCATACAACGGCTGGTTATATGGTCTATACTGCCTATACTTTTAAAAATGTATTTAATTATGAAGAGAATGACATTTTCTGGTGTACAGCTGATATCGGTTGGATTACGGGTCACTCTTATATCTTATACGGACCATTATTGAATGGTGGTACTACAGTTATTTTTGAAGGAATTCCATCATATCCTGACCATAGTCGTTTTTGGGAAACTATTGAGAAGCATAAAGTGACTCAATTCTATACCGCACCAACAGCCATTCGTGCTTTGGCAAAAGAAAACCTATCGTATGTTCAAAAATTTCCATTGAAATCATTGAAAGTTATTGGATCAGTAGGAGAACCTATTAATGAAGAAGCTTGGCACTGGTACAATGACCACGTAGGAGGGAAGCGTTGCCCAGTAGTTGATACTTGGTGGCAAACAGAGACGGGCGGCATCATGATTGCTCCTCTAGCATTTATTACTCCAACAAAACCAACCTATGCAACTCTGCCTTTACCGGGTATTCAGCCGGTTTTGATGGATGAAAAACGAAATGAAATAGAAGGAAATCAAGTAGATGGAAGTTTATGTATCAAATTCCCATGGCCAGGAATAGCCAGAACTATTTGGGGCGATCATCAAAGATACAAAGATACCTATTTTTCAGCTTTTCCAGGTAAATATTTCACTGGTGATGGTGCATTACGTGACGAAGTTGGATATTATAGAATTACAGGACGTGTTGATGATGTTGTAATTGTTTCGGGACATAATTTAGGAACAGCACCTATTGAAGATGCCATTAATGAACATCCAGCGGTGGCAGAATCTGCAATTGTGGGCTTTCCACATGATATAAAAGGAAATGCTTTATATGGTTTTGTAATTCTGAAAGAATCCGGCGAATATAGAGATAGAGAAAACTTAATTAAAGAAATTAATCAACACGTATCTGACCATATTGGTCCAATCGCAAAATTGGATACCATTCAATTTGTTACTGGATTACCAAAAACACGTTCAGGCAAAATTATGCGTCGTATTTTACGTAAAATTGCCGAAGGTGATAATTCTAATTTTGGGGATATAAGCACACTATTAAATCCTGAAATCGTTGATGAAATTGTACAAAGTAAAAAGGTGTAAATTTTTTAAAATTTACAAAACTGCTTCAAAATTTTGAAGCAGTTTTTTTGTAATTATATAACTTTTTTGTTTAAAGGTATAATTTAAGTTTTTAATAATTGACCTAAATTCGCCATTGTATGAATAAAGAGGAAGCTATAGTAATTATAGGAGGAGGATTAGCAGGATTAACAGCTGCAATACATTTGAGCAAAATTGGACTGAAAGTTATTCTCATCGAAAAAAATGATTATCCAAAGCATAAAGTTTGTGGAGAGTATATTTCGAATGAAGTTATCCCTTATTTTAATTGGCTTTCTCTTGATATTTCAGAATTAAATCCGACTTTAATTTCAAAATTACATTTTTCTACTACAAGTGGAAAGAGTATTTATTGTGATTTGCCTCTGGGAGGATTTGGAATTAGCCGTTATGCTCTGGATTTTTTTTTATATAAAAAAGCAATAGAAAATAGTTGCGAAATTATTCATGATTCGGTCGAAGATGTACATTTTGAGAATGATAATTTTACAATATTAACATCCGGAAATAGAATTTTAAAATCAAAAATTGTCCTTGGCGCTTTTGGAAAAAGATCCAATATTGATCAAAAATTAAACCGCAATTTTATAAAAAAAAAATCGCACTGGTTAGCCGTTAAAGCTCATTATTCCGTCGAATTTGCTGATGATTTAGTAGGTTTGCATAATTTCGTAGGTGGTTATTGTGGTGTTTCTAAAGTAGAAAACAACCGCGTTAATATTTGTTATTTAGCCAATTACGAAACTTTCAAGAATTACAAAAACATTGCCGAATATCAGGAACATATAGTTACAAAAAACCCGCATTTACATTTTATTTTTAAAAATTCTAAGTTATTATTTGAAAAACCATTAACAATAAGTCAAATTTCTTTTGATCCAAAAGCAACTGTCGAAAACCATATTTTGATGATTGGTGATACTGCTGGATTAATACATCCTTTGTGCGGTAACGGAATGGCAATGGCAATTCATAGCGCACAAATCGCATCACGATTAGTAGCAAAATTTTATAATAGTGAAATTAAATCAAGAAGTGAATTAGAAAAAATGTACAGGCAAGATTGGAATTTTAATTTTAAAAAAAGACTTAAAATGGGTAGGTTTTTAGCTTTTATTTTACAGAAACCTAAAATTGCAATTACATTGATGAAAATTTTGAGTACATTTCCATCGATGCTTCAAATTATAATTAAATACACACATGGGAAGCCAATTGTGATAGAATAATTTTAGAAAATTAATTGTCAAATCAATATTCGTCAATGTATATCAACACAAAGTATAGAACAGATAAATCTGAAATAATGGATGATTTTGCTCTGGAAGGTGAAGTCTTACGCGAAGCATTGGATAAAATTTCACAGATAAACCAATTGCTTGGTGGCAACCATCTAACATTGCAGGGAGTTAAAAGAATTTTAGGGAAAGTTACCGAATCAAAAAAAATAACCATTGTTGACGTAGGTTGCGGAAATGGAGATATGCTTCGGAAACTTGCTGATTTTGGGTCTGTAAACAACTTAAATTTTGAATTAATTGGTGTTGATGCCAATTATTACACTATAAATTATGCTGAACAATTATCTTTAGAATATAAAAATATAAAGTATCGCTGTGAAGATATTTTTGATAAAGCTTTTAAAGAGTTAGAATATGATATAGTATTATGTACCTTGACGTTACATCATTTTAAAGACAACGCCATTATTAATTTAATATCTCTTTTTAATAAAAATGCCAAACTTGGCGTAATTATAAATGATTTACAGAGAAGTGCAATTTCATATCGATTATTTCAAATTTTGTGCGCAGTATTCCGATTGGAAAAAATGTCGCGTGAAGATGGATTAATCAGTATTCTGCGGGGATTCAAAAAAGATGAATTAATACAATTTTCTAAAAAATTAAATCTAAAAAAGTACACTATAGAATGGAAATGGGCTTTTCGTTACCAATGGATTATCAGTAAATAATGACGTCTAATTTAGATTGGATTAAGTCAAAAAACAAAAACGAATGAGCGTAAAAATAAAATGTGTTGCAAAACAGTTGCCTAAATATTCTCGAACAACCAAAGAAATTATACCTTTTCTCGATGCTTGGTTAGTCGGACAAGAAGAACGTTTTATAAAAAAAGTAAAGAAGATTTTTGAAGGTGCAGCAGTAGATAAAAGATACTCCATAATGGATCCTATAGAGGTTTTTACAGATACATCATTTGCAGAAAGAAATGACATTTATGTGCGTGAAGTAATAGATTTGGGGGAAAAAGTTTTAGAAAAAGCGTTGCAGAAAGCCAATTGGAAACCGGAAGAACTAGATTATATAATTACAGTTAGCTGTACAGGAATTATGATTCCTTCGCTTGATGCTTATCTTATTAATAGCTTGAAACTGCGTCAAGATATTGTAAGATTGCCAGTTACTGAGATGGGTTGTGCGGCAGGAATATCCGGAATTATTTATGCTAAAAACTTTCTACAGGCAAATCCGGGCAAAAAAGCGGCTGTAATTGCTGTTGAAAGTCCAACGGCTACGTTTCAATTGGATGATTTTTCAATGTCTAATATAGTTAGTGCAGCAATTTTTGGGGATGGAGCTGCTTGTGTTTTATTATCCTCTTGTGAAGACGAAACTGGCCCGAGAATCATTGATGAAGAGATGTATCATTTTTATGACAATATTCACATGATGGGGTTTAAACTAACTAATTCAGGATTGCAAATGGTGTTAGACATCGAAGTTCCTGAAACAATATCAAATCATTTTCCGGATATTATTCACCCGTTTTTAGAAAAAAATAATTTGAAAATGGAAGATATTGATCATTTAATTTTTCATCCAGGAGGAAAAAAAATTGTGCAGACAGTAGAGGAACTTTTTTCTGAGTTGGGGAAAAACATAAATGATACAAAAGAAGTGCTGAAATTGTACGGAAATATGTCGAGTGCAACAGTTTTATATGTATTAGAACGATTTATGGACGATTATCCCGCAAAAGGTTCGAAAGGATTGATGCTGAGTTTTGGCCCTGGTTTTTCGGCTCAGAGAGTATTACTAGAGTTTTAATATATTTAGATAATGGAAAAGCAAGAAATCATTTCAAGATTGCCGTACTCAAAACCTTTTTTGTTTGTTGATGAAATCATTACTATTAGTGAAAATGCAGTGGAAGGAGTTTATACGTTTGATGAAAATTTAGATTTTTACAAAGGTCATTTTAAAAATAATCCTATTACACCAGGAGTTATTTTAACTGAAGTAATGGCTCAAATTGGATTAGTTTGTCTGGGTGTTTTTTTATCAAATAACAATTTAAATAAAAATACACAAATAGCTTTAACGTCAACTGATATAGAATTTTTAAAACCTGTTTTTCCAAAAGAAAAAGTTACTGTATTTTCTGAAAAAGTGTATTTTAGATTTGGAAAATTAAAATGTAAAGTACGCATGATAAATGAGAAACACGACGTCGTTTGTACTGGTACAATAGCCGGAATGTTAATTTAATAGTCAAATTTTAAGTATTATAAAATGAATAAACGTGTCGTTATTACAGGTCTTGGCGTAGTTGCTCCAAATGGAGTAGGACTTGAGGCGTTTACACATGCAATAAAAAACGGAATTTCAGGAATTAAGCACGATTCTGAATTAGAACGGTTAAAATTTTCTTGTCAGATTGTTGGTAAACCGGAAATAAGTCGTGAATTATCTTTAAATTATCTTACGGAACTGGAACTACGAAACTTCAACTCAACTGGAATTTTGTATGGTATGATTGCAGGAATTGATGCATGGAAAGATGCTGGTTTATTAATTAATGAAATTGAACCAGATTGGGACAGTGGAACCATTTTTGGAACAGGCACTTCGGGAATTGATAAATTTAGAGAAAGTATATACAAAATAGATGATTTTAAAACCCGAAGTCTAGGAAGCACCTCGGTAGCACAAACGATGAATAGTGGCATAAGCGCTTATTTATCAGGAAAAATTGGTTTAGGCAATCAAGTAACAACTAATTCTTCAGCTTGTACAACAGGTTCTGAAAGTATTCTGATGGGTTATCAGCGAATAAAAGCCGGGCTGGCCAAACGTGTTTTAGTTGGAAGCACCAGTGATTCAGGGCCTTATATTTGGGCCGGTTTTGATGCGATGAGAGTCTGTACTTTTAAACACAATGAGTCTCCCGAAAAAGGTTCTAGGCCAATGTCAGCAAGCGCATCAGGATTTGTACCCGCAAGTGGAGCTGGGGCTCTGGTGCTTGAAGATCTGGAAACTGCTTTAAATCGAGGAGTAGCAATTTATGCCGAAGTTTTAGGAGGCAATTTAAATTCGGGAGGGCAAAGGGGAGAAGGCTCTATGACTGCTCCAAATCCAGTCGCAGTAAGAAAATGTATTAAAGATGCTATAGCAAATGCCGGAATAACAGCCAATGACATTGATGCAATAAACGGGCATCTTACTGCCACTTCAAAAGATAGTCTGGAAATTATGAATTGGAGCCAGGCATTAGACAGAAAGGGAGCACATTTTCCTTATATTAATTCATTAAAGTCAATGGTTGGTCATTGCTTGTCGGCAGCGGGAAGTGTTGAAAGTGTGGCTGCGGTGCTGCAAATTAAGCAAGGATTTATTTTTCCCAATATAAATTGTGAAGATTTGCATCCCGAAATCAGTGCAATTATAGATGCTGACAGAATTCCAACGCAGTTAATTACCAAAGAAATAAATATTATTGCAAAAGCCAGCTTTGGATTTGGGGATGTTAACGGATGTGTTGTTTTTAAAAAATTTAGTGAGTAGGTTTCAATTTTAAAAAAATATTATGAACGAACAAGTTGTTGTATTAGATCAATTAAGGGATATTGTAAAGCCTTATATTCAAAATCAGGATGCATTTGATAACCTTTCGGAGGATACAGATTTTATTAATGATTTAAAAATAAATTCGGCCAATTTGGTTGATGTTATTTTAGATATTGAAGAGAAATTTAATATTGTGATCGATAATGAAGCGATGGAAAAAATGGTCAACGTAAAAGAGGCAATGCATATTATTGAGACCGAATTATTAAAAAAATGATAGGGAATGACATTGTAGATTTAGCATTAGCGCAAAAGCAAAGTAACTGGAAAAGAAAAGGTTTTTTGGCTAAAATTTTCACTCAGTATGAGCAATCTTTGATTGTAAACAGTCAAAATCAAGATTGTATGGTTTGGAACTTATGGAGCAGAAAAGAAGCGGCTTATAAAATCTATAATCGTCAAACAGGAATTAGAGGTTTTTTCCCTCTACAATTTGCATGCGATTACCAAAATATTGAAAAAGGAACTGTTTCAATAAAAGAAAATATCTACCATACATTTACAGAAATTACAAAAGAATTTATTCATACGATCGCTGTTTCAAAAACATGTGATTTGAAGAACATCAAACTTTTAGATTCAAAAATCAAAATAGAAAAAGTGAATGGAATTCCTTTTATTAAAGATGTTGTAAACCAGATTAATAAACCCGTTTCTATTAGTCATCATGGGCGATTTCAAATAAACATTACGATTCTATAAAATTATTTAATCCCCAACCTTGATTTTAATTTTAAAAATAATAAGCCAATTTTATAAGCATCCTCAGATGGTGTTTTTCTATAACTTTTAGGAATGTTAAGTAGCTCAGACAATTCATCAAGAGAAAACTCTTTGTCATTAATATCTTTTAACTTTCTATACATCACATCTATATCAAAAGCCTCATTTTTCATTCTTCCGCAATCCAATCGTTCTAAAGCGGAATTAATCATATCTACATCGAAATCAATATGATGCCCAACTAAAACAGCATTACCAATATAGTCTATAAAATCTTGTATAGCCTCAGGTTCACTCAGTTTTTTCATTTTACTTTCTAAAATAAATTCATTGGAAAGTCCGTTATCATGCAGGTAAGTATATTGCAAAAGTACGGCTTCAAAACTATCTCCAATTACAATGCTATTATCAATAATTGCAAAAGAACCAATAGATAAAATAACATCTTTATCAGGATTTAAACCCGAAGTTTCAGTAGAAAAAACGACAAATCGGCTCGATCTTTCGTCGAACTTTGCAAGATAGGTTTTCCAAAAATCTGGAAACTCTTTATTTATATTTTTCAGCCAGTCTAGCATACTATGAAAATTGGGTGAGTTTAAAATTATCTTTTATTAATTCCTCTAATTCTTTCATCGGTGCGAAAGCATTTTTTAGTTTTTCTTTATCTATTTTAGACAATTCATCTAAATTTATAAATTGACCGGAATTATCGTTTTTTAGCCCCTCATTAGTTCTAAATTTTGACAAAGTAAAGAAAGCTTCAGCACAGCTAAGGTAGATATCGGTATTTTGGGGGTCTATCAAAGCAAGTTGTTTGAATCTTAAATAGGTATTGTTTATCGCTTTTATACCAAAGTGCAAAGCGAAAAGACGTGCGCCATCAACAAGAGGCATTATTGCTTTGGTTTTGATGTCAAATTTATTTTTATTGGGACCGTCTTCTTCTTCGACAACAAATTTCTTGAAAAAGCTAAGTGGCGCATTATTTTTCAACGCATCATTTCCTAAAAAATCAAAAAATGGCGGGTTATTTTCTATATTTTTATAAATCACATTTTCAATCACTTCCAGAATTTTATTCTCTCCAAAAACCAATTCCAGATCAAAAAAGATACTACTCAAATCATTGCTGTTCTGACCAGGAGTATTCATCCAGCTATCATATTGTTTTACCCAGTCGGTCAATGATTTACACCATAACATATTGCTTCCCATGTGCCCGTTTGGACACAATTCATATCCAATTTTTTCTAAGTTTGCAGTTGTCTTTTTTCCTAGTTTTAAAAAATAATCTCTAACGTCTCGGTATTTTTCAGGAGCGACATCTTCAAAAACTAAAATACTATCTTGATCCGTAAGTAACAACTGTTCTTTTCTGCCTTGACTGCCTATACTTAACCAGGCAAAACGAGCAGGAGGAGAGCCCAAATCCAGAATGGATAATTCTACCGATCTCTTTAAAATTGCTGAGTTAATTTCGCTTGCAATATTATTTATATGAGCCAGAGGTATTTTTTTATGAATTAAATTCTGAACCAACTCTGATAATCGCTCTCTAATTTGTTTTAAATCTTTAGGATTTTGTGCCCTTTTAATCTCTTTTATCAGAACTCCTGGATTGTTGGCTTGAGCAATAATTAAATCATGTTCGGATATTACACCCTTTACAGCCGATTTATCAGTACCATCATGAGTAACACATAAATGAGTAACATTGTGTTTTAACATTAACAGCTGGGCCTCGGCCAGAGACACATTTTCGACCACGGTTACAACTGGTGACGACATTATAGCGTCCATGGTAACACTTATAGGAAATTGACCTGTTGCAATTTTCGAGCACATATCGGTGTTAGTAACAATGCCAATAGGAAGGAGATCATCGCATACAACAGCACTGGTAGAAAAACTTTCCGCCATGCGAATAGCAACTTCTTTTGCTGTGTTGGATATTGAAGTTGTAAGAGGGAATTTATTGTAAGCGAGCGATTGAAAATATTGTATTTCTGATTGTTTATCGCTGTACACATTATCGGTAGCCAATTTTCCTCTCAAATTTTCTTTGTCTTTTGGATTCCAAGTATTTGTAGCAAAGCTTTCTAATAAAAAATTTAATACATCGGGATTATTGGTAACAAACGGACGAAAAATAGCAATAGGAATTGCGTAAACAATACTTTCTTCACGAGCTTTGGCCGTCATCATGTAGTTGTTTTTTGCAAAAAAAGGACGTAACCCAAAAATATCGCCAATATGACATTTATTCAACAGCGTTTCTTCGGCATCTGCAATTACAGATAAATTAATAACTCCTGACGCAACAACATAAAAGCTATCATGCAAAGGATCATTAATTTGAAATAAAGTTTTATGCTTTTCTAAATTAACAACACGAATACTGGTGGCAATTTTAGATAGTTCCTGAAATGTTAACTTTTCGAATGGCGCGTATTCCTTTAAAAAATCGGCAATATGTTCAGCAATTGTGTTCATAAGTATAAAAATGTAATGTATTGCTCGTAAAAATAATAAAAGTAGCTCTTAAAAAGAAGGCATTTATAAAGGAATCTAATATATTTATGATATCGTTAATTTTTTCACAAATTTACATTGGATGGAAATAATTTAAATGAAGATATTCTAATTTTAATCTTTAATAATAAAACGAAAAAAATGAAATTATCAAAAAAAATAATACTGTTGTTGATAACGATATTAACTACAGCCTTTGTAAATGCACAAGATAAACCAAAAAGTTCAGCTGAAAAAGCAACTGGAGTTATCAATGGTGCAACTATTCAAATTAATTATGGCAGCCCATCAGTAAGAGGAAGACAAATTTGGGGTGGATTAGTTCCTTATAATGAAGTGTGGAGAGCGGGAGCAAATGATGCAACCACTTTTGAAACGGATAAGGACATTACTATTGAAGGATCAAAATTACCTGCAGGGAAATATTCTTTTTTTATTATTCCAAATAAAACAGAATCGATTATAGTATTTAATAAAGAGGCCAAACAATGGGGCGCTTATAAATATAAAGAAAAAGATGACCAGCTAAGAGTAACGGTTAAACAGCAAATGGCTGATCCAATTACTGAAAAATTGGTTTATAAAATTAATGCAAATGATGTCGTGTTGAGTTGGGACAACTGGAATATTGGTTTTAAAGTAAATTAGAACATTCAAAAAATGAAAAAGAAACATTGTCATATTGACAATGTTTTTTTGTTTATACAATAGTTTCAGTTATCACAACGCTTCAGAAATAGAGCTAATCAAAAAATCTATTTTACATAATATAAATTATAGTGCAAATTAGTGAATGTAATTGAGCGAAGCCAGTTTAACAAAAGGAAAAGAAAATTGTTTTTATTCTCCGAGCAAGTAAGGATCAAATTAGCATCCTATTTTCTAGAGTTTGAAGATTATTTTATTGTTTATAAATAAATTCTTCTTTGAAACACCAATAAAATAATATTAAAACGCAAATTATTTAATTACACCCTAACGGTTTAACAGTATTTTATTGCAAAAGGAAACTCCTCTATTTTTTTGTTATAAATTAGTTATAGCATTACATTTGTATAATAAACAAAATATAATGGCTCGATTTCAAGAAAACGATTTACCAAAATCAAAGATTACCGCAAATTCACTCAACAAAGCGATCTTAATTTTTAAGTATGCAGGACATCATAAATGGAAATTTTATGTTGGATTAGTTTTTCTTTTATTTACAGGAGCAACGGCTCTAGCTTTTCCTAAGTTGATGGGACTTTTAATTGATTGTGTTAAAAACAAAGACAATTCCCAAGCTAATACAATTGCACTAAGTTTGATTGTCATTCTCTCTTTACAATCAGTTTTTTCTTTTTTTCGATTATCATTATTCATCAATTTTACCGAAAACACCTTAGCTAATCTTCGCTTAGCGTTGTACAGCAATCTAGTAAAACTGCCAATGTCTTTCTTTTCACAAAAGCGTGTGGGGGAACTCAACAGTAGAATCAGCTCGGATATTACTCAAATACAAGACACTTTAACATCAACTATTGCTGAATTTTTGAGGCAATTTATTCTAATTATCGGAGGCGTTATTTTACTGGCTAATGAAAGTTTAAAATTAACTTTGTTAATGCTTTCTGTAGTACCACTTGTTGCAGTTGCCGCAGTTATTTTTGGACGCTTTATCCGAAAATATTCAAAAAAAGTACAGGATCAGGTTGCTGAAAGTCAGGTAATTGTTGAAGAAACAATGCAAGGAATTA
>Ga0123337_10006156_pt1 | contig 11556 bp, 9 predicted proteins | sample frozenSSSSmetaG_FD_89792 | JGI IMG/M metagenome (GOLD analysis project Ga0123337, IMG submission 89792) | Glacier valley bacterial and archeal communities from Borup Fiord, Nunavut, Canada, to study Microbial Dark Matter (Phase II) -... | ecosystem: Environmental > Aquatic > Freshwater > Ice >...
CAAGGACGTAAAGCCAAGCCATGCAGTTCTCGCCGCTTCGCACAGCCATCATCATCATCGTCTCGGTGCTCGGCATCCTGTTCACGATCCCGAGCTTCCTGCCCAAGGATGTGCTGTCGGCGTGGCCCGGCTTCCTGCCCAGGCAAACGGTCGTCCTCGGCCTCGACCTGCAGGGCGGCTCGCACCTGCTGCTGCAGGTGAACAAGGAGTCGATCGTCACCGAGCGCATCAAGACGCTGCGGCGCGACGTTCGCACGACCCTGACCAACGAGGGCATGGGCAACCTGATCACGGCGGCGCCCGACTCGCTGAGCGTCGAACTCACCGACCCGACGCAGAAAGCCGCCGCGATGACGGCGCTGGAGAAGCTGCAGAACAACGTTTCCGGCACGTTCGGCGCCGTCGGCACGCCCGAACTCACCTTCTCCGAAAGCGCCGACGGCAAGATCGTCGTCGGGCTGACTCCGGAAGGCATCACGGCACGGATGTCGGCGCTCGTTGCACAGTCGATGGAAGTGATCCGCAACCGCGTCGATGCGGTCGGCACCACGGAGCCGACCATCCAGCGGCAGGGTGAGAACCGCGTGCTGCTGCAGGTGCCGGGCTTTGGCGATACCGAGCGGCTGATCAAGCTGGTCTCCGAGACCGCGCGCATGACCTTCCACCTCGTCCATCCGACCATGACGGCGGCGCAGGCCGAGGCACAGGGCATTCCGTCGGGCTACATGATCCTGCCGTCCAAGGATGGTGGCTCGGAACTGCTGAACGAGAACGTCGAACTGGGCGGCGAGTCGCTCACCAATGCGTCGTCGGGGTTCGACCAGCAGAACGGCCAGGCGGTGGTGAGCTTCCAGTTCAATACCTCGGGTGCCATTACCTTCGGCCAGATCACGTCGGCCAATGTCGGCAAGCGCTTCGCCATCGTGCTCGACGACACGGTGATCACCGCCCCGGTGATCAACCAGCCGATCACCGGCGGTTCGGGCCAGATTTCGGGTAATTTTACCCCGCAGAGTTCTGCCGACCTTGCCGTTCAGCTGAAGGCCGGCGCGCTGCCCGCCAGCCTCGACGTGGTCGAGCAACGCTCGGTCGGGCCCAGCCTAGGCGCCGACTCGATCAAGGCCGGCCTTACCGCGGGCGTCATCGCGGCCGTGCTGGTCGTTGCCTTCATGGTCATCGCCTACGGTATGTTCGGCGTGTTCGCCAATATTGCATTGGTGCTCAACGTCATCCTGATCTTCGGTGCGCTGTCGGCTATCGGTGCCACCCTGACGCTGCCCGGCATTGCCGGTATCGTGCTCACCATCGGCGTGGCGGTGGACGCCAACGTGCTGATCTACGAGCGCATGCGCGAAGAGCAGCGGGCGGGCAAATCCATCCTCGCGTCGCTCGATGCCGGTTTCCACCGCGCCTGGGGCACCATCGTCGATTCGCACCTGACGCAGCTCATCGCCGCCATCGTGCTCTACTTCCTCGGCTCCGGACCGATCCAGGGCTTTGCGGTGACGCTGGCGCTCGGCATCCTGACTTCGCTGTTCACCGCCTACACGGTGACGCGCTTCTTCATCTCGATCTGGTACCGCTTGAAGCGGCCGAAGACGCTGCGCATCCAGCACTTCCGGTTCATTCCGGACGGCACCAAGATCGACTTCATGAAGATTTCGCGCGTCGCGATCATCGTTTCGGTGCTGCTGACGATCGGCGCCATCGGTCTTGCCTTCACCAAGGGCTTCAACCTCGGCATCGACTTCATCGGCGGCTCGGCCATCGAAATCCAGCACACCGGCGAAGGTGTGGCCGACCCGGCCAAGGTGCGCGAAGACCTCGCGCCGCTCGGGCTCGGTGAAGTGCAGGTGCAGAGCTTCGGCACCGACCAGGACCTGCTGGTCCGCATCCAGCTGCAACCGGGTGGGGACGCGGAGCAACGCGTCGCGGTGAGCAAGGTCATCGATACGCTGGCGGCGGATAATTATGAGATGCGCCGAACCGAAGCCGTCTCCGGCACCGTGTCCGGGGAACTCGCATTCAACGGCACGATCGCGGTGCTGGTGTCGCTCGTCGCGATCCTGATCTACGTCTGGTTCCGTTTCGAATGGCAATTCGGCGTCGCGGCCATCGTCACCACGGCGCACGACGTGATCATGACCGTGGGATTATTCTCGCTGACCGGATTGGAGTTCAACCTGTCGTCGATCGCGGCCGTGCTCACGCTGGTGGGCCTGTCGCTCAACGAAACCGTGGTGATTTCCGATCGCGTCCGAGAAAACTTGCGCAAATACAAGAAGATGGAACTGCGGGACATCATCAACATGTCCATCAACCAGACCATCGTGCGCACCTCGCTGACCCAGTTCACCGTGCTCCTGGCGCTGTTCCCGCTGGTGTTCTTCGGCGGCGAGTCGATCCGCGGCTTCACCATCGCCATGACCTTCGGCTCGATCTTCGGCATGTATTCGTCGGTGCTGGTCGGCGGACCGATCCTGATCTTCTTCCACCTCCGCGCGAAGGCGGAGCCTACGGAAGCGGAGAAGGCCAAGGCGGCAAAGCGCGCCGACGGCGCCGTCGTCTGACGGATGGCGGAGCCGGGGCAGGGGTACTACCCGTACCAGGCGCAGATAGATGCCTATGGCAATGGCGGGTTCCGCTTCGCCGAGATGTCGCACAAGGGCTCACTCCTCTGTCTGCCCACGGGCATGCACAAATGGGAGGCAGCGAGCCCGGCCGACATCACGCTCGACAGCCTGAGGCCGGTGTTGGACGCGGCGGCCGACCTCGACGTGCTGCTGGTCGGCCTCGGCAAGGAGATTGTCGGCCTCGACCGCTCGATCCGCGAGGCCCTCAGGGCGCAGGGCATCATCGTCGAGGCCATCGCAACCGGCGGTGCCGTCCGCACCTACAACATTCTCCTCGGCGAGAAGCGGGCGGTTGGCGCGGCGCTGATTGCCGTGGATACGGTGCGATGACCGAGGCGGGCGGCTATGTCGCGAGCTTCCTGCGCGAGGCCGACAAGGACCGCTATTTCGCCACCCTGCTGCTGAAGCCCGCCGAGCGCGCCGCTGTGCAGGCGCTCTACGCCTTCGCCGCCGATGTCGCCTCGATCCGCGACCGGGCCCGCGAGCCGGCGGCGGGCGAGATACGGCTGCACTGGTGGGTCGATGCGATCGAGGGCGAGGGCCATGGCAACGTACGGCAGAACCCGCTCGCCGGGGCGCTGCTTGATGCGATTGCGGCATACCGTTTGCCGCCCGGCCCGCTGCTGCGGCTGCTCGCGGCGCGCCGTTTCGACCTCTACCAGGACCCGATGCCCGACGTCGCCAGCTTCGAGGGCTATGCCGGCGAGACGGTGTCGGTGCTCTACCAGCTTGCCGCCATGGCGTTGAACGGCGGCGAGGAAGTCGAAACGGGCGATGCCGCCGGCCACGCGGGCGTTGCCCACGCGCTTGTCGGGCACCTCCGCGCCTTCGGCTTCAACGCCTCGACCGGCCGCATCTTCCTGCCGTTGAGCGTCTTCTCGGCCAACGGCGTCACCGACGGCGAAATCCTGGCCGGGCGCGAGAGCGAGGGCCTGTTCGCGGCGCTGGGGCAGATTTCGGACCTCGCGGGCGAGCATCTCGACAAGGCCGAGATGGCGGTGCGCAGAATGCCGCGCGCGCTGCGCCCGGCATTCGCGCCCGTGGCAATCCTGCGCGCGCAATTGAAGCGTGTCGCTGCATCCACGCTACCCTTCGCCACGCTCCCCGACACGGCCGAGTGGCGCAAGCTTGCGGCGCTGCAATTGTGGTCGCTGCGCCGGAGCTGAGCGTCGGCGCCAGTCGCATTTGCGTCTATCTGTTCGTCATGCCCCGGTCTGCAAGATGTTCATGCGCACAAATGCAACCTGCTGAGCCAATATCAGCCCTTCTCATCTGTCATATTGTGAGTAGTTTGAGCGTCGGCGTCGTCATGTCACCCCAGCGTTTCGGAATTCTTCGTGCTGCAAGAGTTGGATATCGGCCACATCGACTTGATTGGTGGGCTTTATGACGCCGTTGTAGAGCCTGCACGCTGGCACGATGCACTGGACGCCGTGCGTAGCCGGTTTGATTTCCACAACGTGATGATGTCGGTGATTTCGTTGCCGCTTGGCGGCGCACTGGTCAACCTGTCGGTCAACGTGCCCGCCCCCTATTCCGCCATGCGGGGGCCTGAGTATATCGAGGATGTCGTCCGGCTCTGGGGCGGGCCGGAGCGGCTGGGACAGATGCCGCTCGAGGAGCCGATGATCCTGTCGGAGCACAGTGACATGTCGCTGTGGCCGACCAGCCGCTACTACAACGACTTTGCCAAGCCCCAGGGCATCTTCGACGTGCTCGCCATCGGCCTGGCACGTGACCGCACCATGGTTGGCAATATCGGTTTTGGCCGGCATGAGAGCGCCGGCCGGCCGGGCCAGTTCGAGCGTGAGGGTTTCCGCAAGCTGGGCCCGCATCTGCGGCGGGCGGCGCTGATCAGCGGCATCCTGGGGCAGACCGAGCAGCGGGCGGCCACCTTCGAGACCGCGCTCGACGCGGCACGCTCGGGCGTCGTCCTCGTCGATACGGGCATGGCCATCGTCCATGCCAACGAATCGGCACAAGCCATGCTCGCCGGCGGCGACCCGGTGCGCGAGCGCCTCGGCCGGCTGGAGTTGCGGCACGAACTGCTGCCTGGACAGCTGAGATCCGCCGTCTCGGCGTGCCAGAGCGATGCGGCGATCGGGCGGCGCGGCATCGGCATCCCGACGCGGCGCCTCGATGGTTCGCCGCTCATCATCCACGTCATGCCGCTCGAGCAGCGCAGCACCCGCGGCGGCTTGCCGTCGAATGCCAGCGCCGCGGTGTTCATCGCCGATGGGAGCGGCGGCATCGCGCCGATGCACGACGCGCTTGGGCTGCTGTTCGGTTTGACCCCGGCAGAGGCACGGGTGTTCGAGCTCGCCGTCGATGGCCTCGAGAACGACGCGGTGGCGCTGACGCTGGGCGTTGCCACCAGCACGGTGAAGACTCACATGCTGCGGGTGTTCGACAAGACCGGGGCACACAGCCGCGCCGACCTCGTCCGCCTCGCCCGTCAGATCACCCCGACCTTGTGATCGCTGTAGTTCCTCCATCCCGGACTAACTCCTGGCGCATCGACCAGCCCGGGTAGCGCCCCGTCGCTCATCACCCGTGCAGCAACGCCCTGCGATACGGCGGCCGGCAGGGCGCAGTTGTGAGGGTACGATGAGTCTCAAGGGTTGGCTGGAGCGGCAGGCTCCGGATTTTCTGCAGACGTGGCAGCGGTTTCCGCTGGCCATCTCGATGGCGGTGCTGAACGCGATGATCGTGCTCGGCGCCATCAACGATGTCGCGTGGCTGCGCGACGAGGTCTGGGGTCGTGCCGCATTCGGCCTCGTGACTGGCGCGGTGCTGGCCGTGGCGGGCGTGTACTTCGCCGAGAGCCGCCCCGAGGCCCGGCGCTGGAGCCTGATCCTCAAATACCTGCTGCCGGTCGCCGCGGTCGGGCTGTTCGAAATCACCGACATCGCCTGGTTCGTACCCTATGCGCTGCCGGCCGTCGCCATCCTGTGGCTGTCGGTCTCGCCGTTCACCCGCATCGAGCGGGGGGAGGCGCGCGAGGCGCAGCAGAACCGCTTCTGGATCGTCAACCACCAGGCGCTCGCCACCGCGCTGATCGCTGGCGCGGCGTTCGCCATCATCGCGCTCGGCTTCCTTATCATCGAGCGTTCGCTGTCGATCCTGTTCGGCCTCTACGTCGCCGAAGTGTTCTACCGGTGGCTGCTGCCTTTCACCGGGCTGCTCCTGACGCCGGTCTATTGGCTGTCGACGCTTCCCAAGCTGGCCGAGGTCGAGGCGAGCCAGGCGGAGCGGCCGGAGTTTATCGGCAAGGCGATCGGCTTTCTCGGCCAGTTCGTGCTGGTGCCGATGCTGTTCGTCTACGCGCTGATCCTCCTCGCCTACACGGCGCAGATCGCCGTCACGCAGAGGCTGCCGCAGGGCATGATCGGCTGGATGGTGACGGGCTTCGTCATCGTCGGCGCCGCCACCTGGCTGATCCTCTATCCGCCCTTCATGCGCGACAAGCCGCTGGTGAAGCTGTTCCGGCGACTTTGGTTCTGGCTGACGCTGGTGCCGCTGGCGCTGTTCTTCTTCGCCCTTTCAGTGCGCCTCGATGCCTATGGCCTGACCCCGGAGCGCATGCTGCTGCTCGGCGGCGGCATCTGGGCACTGGCACTCGCCGCGATCTTTCTCTTCCGCCGTGGCGACATCCGGGTGATCCCGGCGCTCGCTGGCGCCATCCTGCTCGGCCTGTCGGTTGGGCCGTGGAATTTCGCCAACCTGCCGCTGCAGCAGCAACTGTTCCGGCTCGACATGCTGGTCATGAGTGCCGGCGCCGACCAGACGTTGACCGCGCCGCGCAGCAACTGGTCGGGTGAGGAGATCGCCGAGGCGCGCGGAATCATCGACTACCTGGTGACGACACGCGAAGGCCGGCAAGGCGTTCGCCAGGTGATGGGCAAGTACGATGTGACCTGGGACAAGAGCGCCGATGGCAGCTACGCCGTGCTCGCGGCCCTCGGCATGGACGAGTCGGTCGCTGAGAACATGCCACAATATGCGAGCCTGTTTCGCGACTTCGACAACCAGCCGGTCGATGTGTCGGCGACGCCGTTCATGCTCCGGCCGGTCGGCATTTACGGCAACACCACGCTGTTCGTCCGCCCGCTGCGCTTCGAGAGCAAGGATGGCGTTGTGAGCGTTGGTCCCTACGAGGTGGACACCGAGCCCATGGTGCAACTCGATCTCAAGCCCTGGCTCGACCGGCAGGGTGACAACACTCTCGTCGATCCGTTCTTCGATTTCAGCTTCGGCGGTGTGAACTACCGGCTGGTCATCACCTCGCTGAGCTTCGACCGCGGCGAAAACAACCTGGGGCCGCGAACGTTCTCGAGCCTCGACGGCGACCTGTTCGCCTCCCGGCCGGCGCCCCTGACGCCGGTGGCTATACCCAACCCATGATGTCGTCGAGCGCGCGCGAGGTGATCGCCTCGCGCTTGGCGATGGTCTTTTCGGTCGATTTCCAGCGACCGGAATGGCCCTCCGGCTTCACGATCGAAACCGGCGGGAACAGGCCGAAATTGACGTTCATCGGCTGGAAGCTGCGGGCGCCCGAATAGGCCTCGGCCTCGAGGTGACCACCGGTGATGTGGTTGATCAAGGCGCCCATCGCCGTGGTCGCGGGCGGGATCGTCATGGTCTCGCCACGCGCCTCTGCAGCGGCAAGCCGGCCCGCCATCAGCCCCACGGCGGCGCTTTCGACATAGCCCTCGACGCCCGTCACCTGGCCCGCAAAGCGCAGCCGCGGCATCGCCTTGAGCCTGAGGTCCGCTCCCAGCACCTTCGGTGAGTTGAGAAAGGTGTTGCGGTGCAGACCACCCAGCCGCGCGAACTGGGCGTTCTGAAGCCCCGGGATCAGCCGCAGGATTTCGGCCTGGACGCCGTAGCGCATCTTGGTCTGGAAGCCGACCATGTTCCACAGCGTGCCCAGCGCGTTGTCCTGCCGAAGCTGGACGATGGCATGGGCCTTCACTGTCGGGTTGCGTGGGTTGGTGAGCCCGACCGGCTTCATCGGGCCCCAGCGCAGCGTGTCGCGGCCGCGCTCGGCCATCACTTCGATCGGCAGGCAGCCGTCGAAATACGGCACCTTCTCCCAGTCCTTGAACTCATGCAGCGGCGCGGCGAGCAGCGCATCGACGAACTCGTTGTACTGCTTCTCGTCCATCGGACAGTTGAGGTAGTCGCGTCCGTCCCCCATCGGCCCGACCTTGTCGTAGCGCGACTGGGCCCAGACGATATCGCGATCGATGGAATCGCTGTGCACGATCGGCGCGATGGCGTCGAAGAAGGCGAGCGAATCCTCGCCGGTCAGCCCCTGGATCGCCGCGGCGAGGGCAGGGGAGGTGAGCGGGCCGGTGGCGACCACGACGTTCGCCCAATCCTCGGGCGGCAGGCCGGCGACTTCACCGCGTTCTATGGAGATGTTGGGGTGGTTGTGGATTGCCGCTGTCACCGCCTCGGCAAAGCGGTCGCGATCGACCGCCAGCGCCCCGCCGGCCGGCAGTTTGTGGGCATCGGCGGCGCGCATGATCAGCGAGCCGCAGCGCCGCATTTCCTCGTGCAGCAGCCCGACCGCGTTGTGCTGGTGGTCGTCCGAGCGGAAACTGTTGGAGCAGACGAGCTCGGCGAAGCTCTCGGTCTGGTGCGCGTCGGTCCGGGTGACAGGACGCATCTCGTGGAGAATGACCTTGGCGCCGGCTTCGGCAGCCTGCCACGCAGCTTCGGATCCGGCGAGCCCGCCGCCGATCACGTGGATGGGTTCGTTTGCTTGGTTCTGCATGCCGCGCCAAATAGCAAGCGGACCGGGGCCGCGCAATGCACTGGGCAGCGAGGCGCCAGTTCAGCGAGAGAAATGCACTCTCCGGAAAAGACTGAACGCCCGCTTCTTTCAGGAAGCGAGCGTTCTGAAGGCTGACGGCGATGCGTAGTCGGCGACGAGCGTACCGTTAGAGCGTGCGCGCATGATCGCGAGCAACGCGCTGGATGTCGGTGCGCGAAATGCCGAGGTCGCTCAGCTGGCGGTTGTCGAGAGCGGTGAGCTCACGGACGGTCTGCTGGTAAGCGGACCACTTCTTGAAAGTCTGGCGGATGCCCATGGGAGTTTCCTTTTGTTTGCGAAGCTACAGGTAGGCGCATTCACATCAGAGGAGCAGTCCGGAAAGTCTCAGAACCGTTATGCGTCATGCGCATGGCTCTTCGAGAGGCCGTTCACCTTTGCTTCATCGGTTGGGCGCTGCCGCGGCAAGAAGATGGCCGCCGGTTGCCCGGCGGCCATCTCAGCCATGGTTAAGCGAAACTGAAGTCAGCGATCGAACAGGCCACGGGTCATCTTGGGGAAGTCAGGCCCAGAGAGCCCTAAGGCATCGCGGGTCGTCGGCACGTCCATTTCCCGCAGCGTCTGCTTGATGTCGACCAGCCGCTTGAGCCGCCATACGGCACGCACAAACATCGGATCGTCTCCTGTCGCATCAGACAGATCGAACATGGGGTGATTTGAACCGGAAATGAACCGGGAACGAAAACAGTGCCGGTATGCGCGAGGTGCATGGCGGTTTCACACCTGCGTCACACAACGGGCGCAGTGGGGCCGAAGCCCGGTCGGCTGGTGATGCGCTGGATCATCGACAGCCTCAGGCTGGCTACACCAGTCCGAGCGGCACAGTTCAGGCCGAGGGGGATGGGGCGGGGCTGGCAGGGGTGTCCGCGACCCGCTTCCGATGAGGGGCTCTGCAAGCGAGTATTAACCATGATGTGGTCCAATTTGGATGGCTTCGAGCCCTGCAGTGGACGGCAGGCGGCTCCGAGGCAGGCAGGCCTAGGAGGGGTGCATAGACATGTCGACCAAGTCCACGCAATCGAGCTCGGTGCTCAGCGAGCGACTGGATTTTATCGGGCTGGACGAGGCGACGCTGGCCCGGCTGCAGTCCGCCAGCCAGCACATCGAGAAACACCTCACTCCGGCACTCGAGCGTTTCTATGCCAAGCTGGCGCGTGTGCCAGCGGTCGCCGGGTTCTTCGACGGCCAGGCCAGCATGGGGCGTACGCAGGGCAAACAGGCGAACCACTGGAAAGCCATCGCAACCGGCCGCTTCGACGATGAGTATGTCGAGGCTTCGCGCCGGGTCGGGCTGCGACACGCCAAGATCGGGCTGGAGCCGCGCTGGTATGTGGGTGGCTACGGCCTCATCCTCGAGGGGCTGATCGCGGGAGTGATGCGGGACCTGGTTGCCGAGCAGCTTGCGGCGCAGCCGAGGAAGCTGTTCGGCAGCGCCCCGTCGATTGACGTAGAGGCGCTCTCAGGTGTCATGACGGCAATGATGAAGGCCGTGCTGATCGACGTCGATATGGCGGTCACCGTCTACTTCGACAAGCTGACCGAGGAGGCCGCCGAGCGCGATCGTGTCGCCAAGGCTGAGGTCGAGCGGACGGTGAAGCTCACGGGGGCGGCGCTGCAGCGGCCGGCGGAAGGCGACCTGACGACGCGGGTCAACGACACCTTCGTCCCCGAGTTCGAGCAGATCAAGACCGATACCAATGCGGTTTTCGAGCAGTTGGAGCAATTGGTGCAACGGCTTGCCGAGGCCTCGCATTCGCTGCGGGTGGCAACCGGCGAGATTTTGTCGGGCGCCAACGACCTCAGCGAGCGCACTACCCGGCAGGCCGCCGCGATCGAACAGACCTCGGCCGCGATGGAGCAACTGCTGCATACCGTCACGGACAACTCCGGTCGTGCCGTGCTCGCCAGCAGCAAGGCAGCCGCGGCATCGACACTTGCTGCGGAAGGTGGCCGCGTGATGGACGACGCCAATGCCGCCATGGACCGGATATCGGCCTCGTCGGGCCAGATCAGCAACATCATCGGCATGATCGACGACATCGCCTTCCAGACCAACCTGCTGGCGCTCAATGCCTCGGTCGAGGCGGCCAGGGCGGGCGAGGCGGGCAAGGGATTCGCCGTGGTGGCCGTGGAAGTCCGGCGGTTGGCGCAGAACGCCGCGCAGGCCTCGCACGACGTCAAGGAACTGATCGATCGGAGCGAGAAGGAAGTGCGGGGCGGTGGTCAACTGGTGTCCGACGCCACCCGCAAGCTCGAGCGCATCGTGTCCGCTGTGGACGAGAACGCCACTCTCATGCGCCAAATGGCCGAGGCCGGCGGCAGCCAGACTGCGGCCATCCAGCAGATTTCCGTGGCCGTTCGGCAGTTGGACGAGATGACCCAGCACAATGCCGCACTGGTCGAAGAGACTAACGCGGCCATCGAGCAGACTGAAGTCCAGGCTGGCGAACTGGACATGATCGTCGACACGTTCAGTGTGTCCGCGAAGGCGCGGGGAAACCTCCAGGCCGCCTGAGCGGGGCGGCCCGGCAAGCGAGGCGGCGCTACTCCGCCGCCTGCACCCGGCGTCCCTGCGGCCGGCGCGCCATCACTTCCTTGAGGAACTTGCCGGTGTAGGAGCGCTTGTTGTCGATGATGTCCTCGGGCGTGCCGATGCCGACGACTTCACCACCGCCGTCGCCGCCTTCGGGGCCTATGTCGATGATCCAGTCGGCGGTCTTGATCACCTCGAGGTTGTGCTCGATGACGATCACCGAGTTGCCGGTCTCGACCAGTTCGTGCAGCACTTCCAGCAGCTTGGCGATATCGTGGAAGTGCAGCCCGGTGGTCGGCTCATCGAGCATGTAGAGCGTGCGGCCGGTGGCGCGCTTGCTCAGCTCCTTGGAGAGCTTCACCCGCTGCGCCTCGCCTCCCGACAGCGTCGTCGCCGGCTGGCCGACCTTCACGTAGCCCAGCCCGACGCGCTGCAGCGTCAGGAACTTGTCACGGATCGACGGCACGGCGGCGAAGAATTCCACCGCCTCGTCGATGGTCATGTCGAGCACGTCGGCGATCGACTTGCCCTTGAACTGCACTTCGAGTGTC
>Ga0123337_10006157_pt1 | contig 11554 bp, 9 predicted proteins | sample frozenSSSSmetaG_FD_89792 | JGI IMG/M metagenome (GOLD analysis project Ga0123337, IMG submission 89792) | Glacier valley bacterial and archeal communities from Borup Fiord, Nunavut, Canada, to study Microbial Dark Matter (Phase II) -... | ecosystem: Environmental > Aquatic > Freshwater > Ice >...
GACCGCCATCGACCAATGCCTCGACGATTTTGAAGACCGACTAAAACCAGAACTCAAAAGCTTGCTAGCATTGAATTTCCAGTTCTTCCCAAATCACAAAACGTGACGCGCGGCAGTATACCTCCCACCCGCGTGGAACATTCCAGCTGCCATGTGGTCCGATGAGGAAAAGGCCCTCGACGCCTTCCGCACCGGCCGCGGCGTGGCCTGGAGCGAGCATGACGGGCGTCTCGCCTGCGGCGTGGCCGCATTCTATCGGAATGGCTACCGCGCCAGCCTCGTCACGCAATGGCTGCCCGCGCTGGACGGCGTCGTGGCGCAGCTCGAAGCCGGCATCGACGTCGCCGACGTCGGCTGCGGGCACGGCCACTCGACACTGCTCATGGCCAAGGCTTTTCCCAACTCGCGGTTTCACGGCTTCGACACCCACGCCGCGTCGATCCACGCGGCGCGGCAGCACGCCGCGACCACTGCGGTCATGGACCGCGTCGATTTCGAAATCGCCAAGGCCGTCGATTATCCTGCTAGAAACTACCACCTCATCTGCTTTTTCGACACTCTCCACGATCTGGGAGATCCCGTGGCGGCCGCACGGCATGCGGCCGAAACACTGGCACCCGGCGGCACGGTGATGCTGGTCGAGCCGTTCGCGCATGACCGGATCGAGGACAACCTCTCGCCGGTCGCACAGCTCTACTATTCCGGCTCGACCTTGATCTGCTGCGCGCATGCGATTTCCGAAGGCGGCTCGCTCGTGCTCGGGGCGCAGGCAGGCCAGGCTCGTCTGACGGACGTTTTCCGCAAGGCGGGCGTCACGCATTTCCGCCGCGCCGCCGAAACGCCCTTCAACCTGATCTTCGAAGTGCGGCGTTAGGTTGGACTTCGCCACGTCCGGACCGATCCGGACGTGTCGCCGTGATGACAAGGGAACAGATGGATCGGTGTGGAAAAGTCCGCGGATCCGGCATGCCTCTGAAGCGGGCGGCCCGATCTACCGTTAGCAATCAATACTTCGGCAAGCATGGCAGATGGGCGGGAATCACGGCGATACCTTCGATTTCGATCAACCAACCGGGGCGGCAAACCGGGGCGTTCACCAGGATGAAAGGAACCGCTCCCACCTTCTCGTGCAGCGCGGTTAGAACGGCGGCTCCGTCGGCCGAATCACGCAGATAGATCAGAACCGTCGCGAGGTCGCCGAGATTCGCGCCGGCTTTTTCCAGCAGGGCTTCGATGTTTTCCAATGTCCGGTCAAGCTGACCGAGTACGTCGCCGGGATGGAGAATCCGTCCCTTGGAATCGATGCTCGCGGTACCGGAGATGAACACGTGACGGCGGTCGGCGTAACTCACCGCTGTCGCCCGTTCGAAGGTGACACCGTATTGATAGGTCGGACACAGGTGGTCCGGTGCGCCCAGAAACTCGAGTTGATCCGCATGCAGGCCGCCGATGGCGTAGGAATCCAGTGAAACCCTCGCCGCCACATCGGGGTGGGCGCCCGCAATGCCGGTGCTTGCGATGTAATGGGTGTCCGCCGTGAGTCCGTGGCATTCGAAAAATTCCCGTCTCGCGTCTACCAGACCTTGGTAGTCCGCATCGATATTCTGCACGAACCACCAGGTGCGCACCACATCGTCCGCCAGAATCATGTGCTGAGAATGCAGCCACGCATCGTAGTTTTCCAGCACCCGCCGGGTTTGCTCGTGGGAGTCGGTTCCTTCCGCGTCGATCAATCCGGCGGTCCAATGATGCGTCAGTCCGCCCCGGCGATAGCTCAGTGTCGCGCCATCCGTCGTCGTGTCCACGGCGCCCTCCGGGTCGCAAAGATGATAGGCCCACAAGGCGAATTTCGAGGCGGGCAGCGGTGGCTGGCAGACCCATGACGTGGCGCAGGCGGGATTTTCAAACAAGCCGGATTGATTCACCACATCGCTGCAGAACACGCGCCGGAAGATCGCGGACGACTCATCGATACCCACCGCAGCGAGCGCGAGTTGATAGGCTCCCATCAGGCAGGCCGCTTGTTCCGCAGTGCCGCGTTCTCCATCCAGTCGCACGGTCACATGGCACTCCATCAGGCCGCCCGCCGTGCGGAAGCGCGACACTTCGGCGGATGCGGGCAGATCGCCACAATCGATGGTCAGCCATTCAACCGTCGCCTCACAAGGCGGCATCGCTGGAGTGTGGCGGTCGGTGAATGGTCGATTGAGAAAGGTGCTCATGGTGGGGTGGCGTGAATCAGTGAAATCGGTATCGCGGGCAGCGTGGCGACTTGGACGCGTGGTGGATTCTTCGCCACCTGCTTTTTCGCCGGGGCATCGGCAAATGCCGCGATGATCAGGTTCGTCTGCAATCCGGAGGCAGCGCTGGAATCTGCCAGAACATCGAAGGCCAAACCATTGGACGTCTTGCGGACGGCTGACAGGTGGATGCCCGGCGGCGCATCGCTTAGCTCCAATTGAACGCCGCGGTCAACAATCCACTTTGGCATCTTCACCTTCACCTCAGCCAAGCCGCCCGCCGGAATCCGCAGTGGCAGCGCACTGTCGAGTTCGATCACCGCACCACGCCCACGCCCTGCATTGACGGAGACCAACCACCCGTTCGCGGGCACCAGGTGACGCCAGAGAAACGCCTGCATCATGTCGTCCGCCGCGAGTGCCGTGACGGTGACGGTTTTTTCACCTTCTCCCGCAGTGCCGATGAGGAGCGGCGTATAAATGCCGTCCGTGCTTTGGGGTGGCGCGCCCAGCGTCAAGCGCACCTGCGTGGCACCCGCCGGAATCACCCCTCCGGATAGATGAAATCCCGTTGGCGCGTCCTTCAGGCTCAGCTGGATTTCCCCTTCGAAACCATCGTGACGCATGACGTGCACTTGCAACGGCACGTGGCCACCGGGCGGCAGATTCAGTACGGATGGAGTGACCTGCAGTTCGAATCCCGGGCGCGCCTCACTCAGGCGGAGGCGGTAGGCATGGTCAGGACCGCCTTGTTGTTGCGCATCGGTGATCCGCACGAACACCGGTCCATCCGCGGTGGGGGTCACCCGTACGCGCGAGTCGGCATGATGGGTGAGCAGGCCGTCGCCGAGTTGCAACTGCCCGTCCTTTTCCGACGAATCGTCATTCCAGCCGAGGATCGCGCCATGTTCATCCGCCACGTGAACCACCGAATCGAGCGGCGATCTCAAGCGACGGGCCAATACCTCGATCATCAGTTGCCGGCCTTTCTTCCCCTCGATCCGGAACACGTCGGCGTCACCCGGATTGCCGATCCGGCCGTTGATCACGCAGGGAAATGAAACCGCGGCGGCGTGATCGGAATTTTCGTTAGGCTCGGTCTCGCTGGCTTCGGGCAGGGAATCGACCGCATAAGAAACGTCGTTCGAGGGAGCGATTCCGGCAGTCATGCGGGCCGTCCGCAATGTCTGTCCGCCGGCGGAGGTGTCGAGGCGCAGTTTGCCGCCCGGCAGGTTCCATCCGCGCACCGCGGTCTCCAGCGGGACACCCCCACGTCCGCCTAACGGGAATGCCGACGTGATGAACGGCAGCTCGCCGACGCTGACCCGGTAGACAAAATCCTCGCGGCCGCGGAAGATCGAATCACGCACTTCCAGCAGGTATTCGCCATCCGCCGGGACCTTGAAGCACAGCACCGGATCCGGATCGAAGCGGAAATCATCGGCATACGCGATTTCCCGGCCATTCGAATCGCGCAGCGCCACCACCATTTGAAACCAGCCGGCCACCGCGTCCGCCAGATAGGGAATCAATCCGCGCGCCTCGCCCCTGACGACGAGATTCTGACCGCCCCGCGCGCGGAAGCGGAAGACATCGACGTCGCCCGCCTGGATCTGGCCGTTGAACGTGCATGGCAGGGTGGCCACGGTTCCGTTGGAAGCGATGCCCGGTTCATTCGGTTCGTTTTCGGAAATTTCCGGCAGGGTTCCGACTTCGAAGCGGAGCGGATTGCTAAGGCCAGGCGGGCCCCCCAGGCGCAACTCGCGGATGCCGGGTGCCGCGTTCGCGGCCACTTTGATTTCAATGCGGACCAGTTCACCGAGTTGTTGATTCTGTTGGGTCTTGCCGGCACGCTGGGAAACGGTGACCCAGTGCTCGAGCCTTGGCAGATCCAGGGTTCCCAACAGATCCAACAGGAGATTCTCTGGCAGCTCCACCGCGGGTGCCGGCTTGCCATCGGGGCCGGGCTTCGGCTTTGGTGGTTCGGGCGGATCCGGCTTGCCGTTCAGTTCCGCGCGGCGGCAGGCGATGTGCCACTTCAGAAGTTCGCGCTCGGCCGGATCGAGGTTTTTCATCGGCTGATAGGCCTTGATGATGCGGGCCTCCACGCCGGTTCCCGAAACCCGCACTTCTTTCATGCCGCGCAGGTTCCGTCCTCCGGCGAGGATCTCCGTGGTGGTCCCCAGGCGGGAGCCAGCCGGATGAAGATAGCCGATCCGCGGGTCGTTTTTCCCCGCCTGGCCGGAAGCGGTGACAGCACCCGCCAACCAGGCGAGCATCAGGATCCATCGTTTGATTTTCATGAGGAGAGTCCGTCACATGATCTCCACGAGGCGGCCGATACCGCCGGTGGTTCCGGGCGTTTTTTCAGGCATCACTTTGAGGTCCTGGCCGAGCGGATTCGGCAATGGGCCTTCCGGATCGATGCCGATCCGCTCGCAGATGCTGCCCAGCACCTCACTGGCCAGTACCGGACGGTCGGTGACGTGGGAGCCGGTGGAATCGGTGCCACCCACGACATGACCGCCTTGGAATCCACCACCCGCGAGCACGGTGGAGAAACAGTTTCCGAAATGGCCGCGGCCTCCGTTCCACGGCGCCTCCCACTGGATTTTCGGTGTGCGGCCGAACTCGCCCCCGCACCAGACCACCGTGCTGTCCAACAGGCCACGTTCTGATAGATCCTGGAGCAGCGTGGCGAATCCGGCATCCATTTCCGGAAGCTTCCGGCGCATGATTTCGAAGTGCTGCTTGTGAGTGTCCCAGCCCTTGTAGTTGATCGTGACATACGGCACGCCCGCCTCCACCAGACGCCGGGCCATCAAGCAGGATTGACCGAAGGTGTTGCGTCCATAGCGGTCGCGGAGTTCGTCTTTTTCCAAGGTCAGATCAAACAATTTCCGCGAATCTCCAAGAATCATCTCATAGGATTTCCGCTCGCAGCGGTCTGCCTGGATGAAGAGCTCCTCACCCGACATCGCCCTTCCCAACGTGTCGAGACTGTGCAGCAACTCGCGACGCTTCGCCTGCCGCTCGTCGGTGATCCCCGGCGCGACCACGCCATCCACGGTGAAGCGGGCTTGCGCCGGATCGCCGCCGGTGGCGAATGGCTTGTGGCGCGGGCCCAGGAAACCGCATTCGGAAAAACGGCCTTGCGGATTGGTCAGCACCACGTAAGGCGGGATCAATCCCTGATAGTCGTGGTCGTACCCCTTGAACAACGAAACGATTGATCCGAGAGAAGGCCACAGCAGGCGGTCAGGCTGGCGGCCGGTCTGCACGATATAGGCGGCTGTTTCATGGCTGTTATCGCCATGCGTCATGCTGCGGATGATTGAATACTTGTCGGCCTGTTTTGCCAGCAAGGGCAGCATCTCACAGATTTGGATGCCGTCGGCGTTGGTGGAGATCGGCTTGTCGAACGGCCCGCAGTAGTCGCGGCCGGCTGCGGGCTTCGGATCGAAGGTGTCCAGATGGGCCGACCCACCCCACATCCAGATTTGAATCACCGCCTTTGCCGCCGGTTTCACGGGAGGCGTGGAGGCGGCCCATCCCGCGCCAGCCGTCGCCATGCCCGCAGCGCCGCAGAGGCCGAGTTTCAACATTTCCCGCCTTGATAGGTAGGACTCGCTAATGGATGATTGCATGGTGTTGGTTAGGGTCAGTGGCGGTAGAGAAATTCCTTGGAGTTGATCAAGGCCCAGACCAGGTCGTCGGTCGCTTGTTTGCCCTCGCCGCCGGCGGCCAGCGCGGCGGATTCCTCATCGCGTGTCGGTGGCCTCGACAGAACCGCCATCCACACCGCCCGCACCATCGCCGCCGGGTCCTTGCGTTGGCCTTGCGCCAGATGCCGCAAACGCCAGCCTTTTTCGATCTTGTTCTGAATCTGCGACGAGTTGAGCAAATACAGGCGCTGGGAGTCGGAAATCTGATTGTTCCGCTCCATCAACATGCCCGTATCCCGGCTGGATCGGCCGAACATTTCCAGAAACGGACTGGTGATGGAGCCGTCCGCCAGATCGACCGAGCGCGCGTTTTCCGGAATATAGGTGAAGGGCTCCGGGATCGGGCTGCTGTAACTTTCGCCGGTGCCGGTGAGATGGCAAACCGCATCCAGCATGACCTCCGCCTCCAGCCGCCGGACCGGGTAGGAGGCGAACATCGCGGTCGCCCGCGGCCCTTTGGCGCGGGGCAGCGATGAAAGTTGATAGATACGCGAGTTGAGGATCAGCCGGAGCAGTTTTTTGGAATCGCAGCCACCCGCCGTGAATTCCTCCCCGAGGTATTCCAGCAGTCCCGCCACCGCCGGCGGATTGTCCGCCCGCAGGTCGTCCGGTTCGTGCACGATGCCGCGGCCGAAGATCCACGCCCATTGCCGGTTCACCGCCGCCCGGACGAACCAGCGGTTTTCTCGTGCTAACAACCAGTCGGCGAACATCACGCGAGGGTCGGCACCCGGAGCCACGCGCACCTTGGCACCGTCCGGCATGAGGATTTCAAGCGGCCCGACGGGTGATGGGTCGAGGCAGACAATCTCCTCCTTCCACTCGGATGTCGGCTTGAAGGCGAGTCTTGAAAAAATGCGCTCCATTCCCGCCCGCCGGTCCGCAGGCCAGTGATCGATGCGGCTGCCCATGAAGGTCAACGCGACCGCCCCGGCGGTCGGTTGCGGGCCATCGCCCTGAATCGCCCGATAGAAATTCACCGCAGGCACGCGGAAGTTGCTGCCGCTCGATGTGAGGAGCTCCCGCGCCATCCGGTCATAGGGAAGGTTGTTCCGCAGAGCCTCGCGGATCCAGCGCTGGTAAGCCTGCACCGCGTTGGGCCAGAGATTGATGGGATACTCGGATTTCACCCGCAGCAGGTCGCACCATTTCATCGACCAGTAATCGACGTATTCATCGCGGGCGAGCAGGGCATCAATCAGCCGTGCCCGTTTATCGGGTTTGCCATCCTGCAGGAAGGATCGCACTTCGGCGGGCTCCGGGAGAACTCCGATCACATCCAGAAACACCCGCCGCAGGAAAACCTCATCCGAACAAGGCCGCGCCGGCTCCAGTCCGGCCTTGCGCAGGGCTGTCAGCACGAAGCGGTCGATTTTCCCCTCACTCACCGAAAATTCAGCGGCTTCATAGGGTCTATCCAAAGGTTCCGCCGCTGCCAATATCCCGACAAGCCCCATCAGGACTCCACTCGTTCTCAGGCACTTGACGACACTTTGCATAAGCTGGACCGCTCCACGCGCGATTCATAATAGCAAAATACGCGCAGTCATTGAAACTCCTGTCATTCGCGATAGTTGCGCCCATCGCGACCTTTCTTCCATGACTGAGGAACCGCTTCCGCAGGCAGAGGTTCAGCCGCCGCGCCTCAGGGCTTCGGAAATTTTCAAGCGCATCGCCTGCACGGCCGGAAGCGCGCCGGCGATGACACCAAGCGCGATCGCAAGCACGGCGCCGATGACCAGGTTGTTCGTGGGAATGTAAAACACCGGCAGCATGCTCGGCACCGGACTGCCGTGGAGCGAGACCAGCCAGGCGATCCCGAGCCCGCCGAAGCCGCCGAGGATGGCGATCAGGCAGGACTCCATCATCACCAGCGAAAGCACGCGCAGGTTGGTGAAGCCCAGCGCCTTCAGAACTCCGAGCTCGCTGGTGCGTTCCTTAACCGACTGCGCCATCGTGTTTCCGGCGACGAGCAGGATGGTGAAAAACACCGCGCCCACCACCGCCATGACGATCGATGCAATGTCGCCAATCTGTTGGGCGAATCCGGCAGCGAACGCGCCCTCGGCCTCGGTTTTCGTTTCGTAAGGTGAGTTGGCGAAGTTCTCATCGATCTCCGCGGCGATGCTCGCGGCCTTTTCCGGATCTGCGATGCGGACCGTGTACCAGCCAACCTGTCCCTTGTTCTTCTGGCGCGCTTCCTCGAAGTAGTCGTAGCGGAAATACAGGCTGCTGGTGTCACCGCCTTTTTTCTTCGCGTCGAAGATGCCGACGACTTCAAACTCCCACTGGCCCATGCCCGCGGGCTGGCCCCAGATCGGTGACTTGATAGGGATGCGGTCGCCGATCTTCCATTTGAAGCGCTCCGCCGTCATGCGGCCGACGATCGCGCCGGTGCGGGTGGCGAGCCATGCCTGTTTTTCCGAATCCTTGACGACGAATTCCGGAAACATGTCGAGAAACGCCTCGGGCTCGACCGGCATGGAGGCGAAGAAGTTCTTCGGATCGTCCTGATAGAGTCCGCCGAACCACGTCTGGTGGCAGACCGCGCCGACGCCTTTCACCGACTGGATGCGGGTCTTGTAGCTTTCCGGCAGCGTCTGGATCAGCGAGACCTTGTGCCGCGTGATGAGCCGGTCCTGTCCCGCCATCTCGACACCACCGCCGAGCGCGACCTTGAGCGCGCCGAGGAAGGCGAACAGCACGAACGCGACGAAAATGGATAGAAACGTCAGCGCGGTGCGCAGTTTCTTCCGTTTCAGACCGGCCCAGACCAGTGGCAGGAATTTCATGCGACGGGTTCGGTGGAGAGTTGGCCTTTGTCGAGATGCACCGTGCGGCTCGCGCGGGCGGAGGCGTGGGGATCGTGGGTGACCATGATGATGGTCTTGCCCTGGTCCTTGTTGAGGGATTGGAGCAGGGAAAGGATTTCATCGCCGGACTTGCGGTCGAGGTCGCCGGTCGGTTCGTCGCAGAGCAGGACGGTGGGATCGGTGACGATGGCGCGGGCGATGCCGACCCGCTGCTGCTCGCCGCCTGATAGAGTGCGGGGGAAATGTTTCGCGCGGTGGGTCAGCCCTACCGCCTCGAGCGCGGCGGCCACGTGCTGGCGGCGGGCGGCCTTGTTAAGATGCGTGAGCAGCAGCGGCAGCTCGATGTTGCGCTCGGCTGTCAGGGCGGGCAGCAGGTTGTAGAACTGGAACACGAAGCCGATGTGCCGCGCGCGCCAGGCGGCGAGCTGTTTGTCGGAAAGCTGGTCCACCCGGTCCGCGCCGATCTGGACGTTTCCCGCGGTGGGCCGGTCGAGTCCACCGATGAGATTGAGCAGGGTGGATTTCCCGGAGCCGGACGGGCCCATCAGGGCGAGGAACTCGCCGTCCTTCACGTCGAGGTCGAGTCCTGATAGAACGTGGATTTCCTCGGAGCCGCGCTTGAAGGTTTTCGTGACGTTGCTGATGTGGACGAGGGTGTCGGTAGTGGTGCTCATCGGGTGGTTTCTACAGTGACGGCGGTGCCATCGGTGAGTTTTTCGGGAGGGTTGAGGACGACGGTCTCGCCCGAGGAAAGTCCGGCTGATAGGGTGACTTCGCCGCCGCTGGTGTTTGATACGGTCACGGCGCGGCGCTCGACTTTTCCATCGCGCACGACCCAGGCGATGTCCTTGCCGCCGTCCTTCTGCACGGCGTCTTTCGGCACGATCAATACATTGCCCGTTACCTCAGGCTCGGCGGACGGATCGCTTTGGAAAGCCACTTTCACGCCCATCTGCGGCAGGATGCGCGGGTCGAGTTTTTCAAAAGCGACGCGCACTTTCACGGTCGCCTTCTGGCGGTCCGCCGTGGGGATGATGGCGGTGACTTTGCACGGGATATCCCAATCCTGATAGGCATCCAGCTTCGCGATCACCGGCTGCCCGGCCTTCACGCGGTTGATGAAACTTTCGCCCACGTCCACCTCGATCTCCAGCGAGGCCATGTCCACCAGCGTGCAGATGCCGGTGCGCGTGAAACCACCGGACGACATCGGGGAAATCATCTCGCCCGGCTGCGAGTCCTTCGTCGTCACCACGCCGGCGAAGGGCGCGCGGATGATGGTGTCATCGAGCTGTTGTTTCCAATCGTCCACCTGACGCTCCGCCACGACGACGTCGGCTTTCAGGCGTTCGAGCCTCGCGCGCTGGGATGCGGCGTCCGCCACCGCCTTGCCGACATCGGAGCCGCTAACAGCACGAGTGCCGGACAGGCCGTTGACGCGCTGCATCTCCGCTTCGGTGTAGGTCACCATCGGCTCGGTTTCCGCGAGACTTTTTCTGACAGACTCGAGTTGGGCGGTGGCCAGGCGCAGGCCGGACTCGACATTTGACGAATCGAGTTTCGCGAGCACCTGGTCCTTTTCCACCTTCATGCCCTCCTCCACCAGGATCTCCGCGACCTTGCCGGTGACCTTGGAAGAAACCGTCGCCTCAAGACGCGTTGTAACGTAGCCCGAGGCATTGAGCAGCGTGCGGCCGCTGTTTCCGCCTTGCGAACTGCGCACCTGGACCGTTGCGGTTTTTACGGAGATGGCCTTTTCCCGACTGAACCACCACGCCCCCGCACCGCCGAGCAGGAGCACGATCAGCAAAATCCACCAGATGCCGCTGCTACCGGACTTGAGCGGTGCTTGCGATCGGTCGATGCGCAACGCATCAAGGCTGGAGGGCTTGGAATCCATGGAACGGCCAATGAACTAATCGCAAACCATGCCTGCGACAAGCTTTCAGAAGTTGGGATTCCGAATGGGCCCTCTTCCTCTTGCTCTCAACTTTCAACCATCAACTTTCAACCTCTTCAATGATCTCCCGATAAACCGCCACCTCATCCGTCGCGACACGTTTCAGCTCAGGATCCTTGTCGAGATCCACGAAATACAGGCCGAAGTCCGTGTTCGGATCAAACGCATGGCCCCACTCGCGGTTCGAGGTGATCGACCAGAAATTATACCCCTTCACCGGCACGCCGTGGCCGATCGCCCGCTCGACCTCGGCGAGGTGCAGGCGGATATAGTCCGTGCGTGAAACGCCGTTTGCCACCGGCACGCTGCCGTTTTCCACGATGAAAAGCTCCTGTCCGGGAAACCACCGGTGGAAGCGCCGCAACGCATGATAGAGACCCTGCGGCCACACCGGTGCATGGAGAAAGCGCCCGTGCGCCGCGTCCTCCAGCGAGCGGAATTTCCCCATCTTTCACGTCGGCAGGACCCGGTAGTAATCCTGCCCGACGTAGTCCTGCGCCCCGACCGCCTCATCAGGGCAAAGTTCCTCCGGCAGTTTTCCCGCTGTCCCGAGATACCACCAGTTCACGTTGCCTATCAGACTTGTCGTCCCCCAGAACCGCCACGCCCAGTTCAACCAGCCGGACTTCGTTTTTAAAACCGTCAGCCGGTTGCCAGGTTCCAGCGGCACGATCACCAGCCGCCGCTCGTCTCCCAGAATCTCATGCGCGATCATCCGCGCCAGCTTCATTTCCAGCCCCTCGCAGCCGCCGTCCGTCAGCGCGCCCGGCGCATCCGTGCGGATTCCGATCCGGATCTTTCCCCGCCGCCGCACCC
>Ga0123337_10006158_pt1 | contig 11547 bp, 7 predicted proteins | sample frozenSSSSmetaG_FD_89792 | JGI IMG/M metagenome (GOLD analysis project Ga0123337, IMG submission 89792) | Glacier valley bacterial and archeal communities from Borup Fiord, Nunavut, Canada, to study Microbial Dark Matter (Phase II) -... | ecosystem: Environmental > Aquatic > Freshwater > Ice >...
GATATGACAGAAGAAGTAAAATTAATTGCAGATGAACTTGTATTGGCATGTAAAAGAGCATATAATAGGGGAATACAAACAGGTAGTGGCGGAAATGTTAGTGCAAGAATACCAGGTCAAGATTTAATGATTGTAAAAGCAAGCGGAAGCTCTTTTGGAGATAGTACACCCGAGGGTTTTGTAATCACTGATTTTGATGGAAACGTAGTAGAAGGAACCGGAAAACCTACGCGAGAAGCTTTATTACATGGATATTTATATAAAATATGTCCAGATGCAAAGGCAGTAATTCATGTACATTCACCCTATGCGATCGCATGGGCTTCAACAAAAAAAGCATTACCCAGAGTAACATGGCACTCAAAATTAAAAATCTGTGCAGATATTCCAACTTTAGATGTACCATCAGCAATGGTGAGAGAAGAAGATTTTCCTTTAATTGATGAAATTTTCAGGGAAAATCCAAATTTACCAGCCTTTTTACTTGTTGATCACGGTGTTGTTGCATTGGCAAACGATGCAATTAATGCAGAGCATACTGCAGAGCTGATTGAAGAGACTGCTCAGGTGGCAATATTGAAATCAGTAGTGGCCAAACTGGGATTATAACTATATTATTGACCTGGCCCCAAAGTCGCAGGCATGGAGGTAAAAATGGATTTAAATATGCGTATAACTATGAATAATATGAATTCTGATATCATTCAACACAACAAGCTTCCAGATTTGGTTTTGTATAAATTAATGGATTGGATTATGGATGGCAAGCTACATATGGGAGAAAAACTCAATACAGAGGAAATTGCAAACCAACTCGGTGTAAGCAGAATGCCAATTCGTGAAGCGTTAAGCAATTTAGAGAAGATTGGGTTAGCTGAATCAATCCCATATGTTGGAACAAGGCTTATCAAACTAACCAAAGATGATGTGAGACAGATTTATATTGCAAGACAAGCATTAGAGCCTGTTGTTGCGAGTTATGCGTGCCAAAAGATAACCGACGAACAGATTGCTATATTGGAAGACATTAATGCACAGTATATTCAAGCGGTACGTCAGGATCAGCTCCATGCGAAAGAAGTCTATATGATGAATCGATATTATCATTTTACGATTTACAGTATTAGTGGATTAGATCGATTATGCAGCATGATTGAATCCTTATGGGATAGTTTATCCTTTTTCAAATTGATCTATGGTCAAAAGTTTATCAGCAATCGGGAATCAGGCGAAAAGATGATTCAGGAACATGACAATTATTTGAAAGCGTTAAAAGTTCGTGATTCAGAATTACTGTATCAACTATTGTCCAACAATTTAAATAAGCGTTCTAGTGATATACCGTATGAAGCATCTGCTTATTTTGATTCGATTAACCAATAACAATAAAAGTGCTGTTTCAAAACGTAAGGGGAAGTTGCAATTTAGACAATGCGCTATGCAACAACCCCATAAGTTTTTTGACAGCCTATTTTTTAGGAGGAAACGTTAGGATGGATGATAAATTGTTTTGTTTACCAGAACATATTAGAGAAAAAGATTATATCGTAGCAACGTATTATATTAAATTAAATAAGTCTGTGGATATTATTGCTAAAGCTGCATCGCTTGCCGTTGGTCAAACGATTGGAACTTGGCTTCCCATACCAGGTATTACAGAGGAAATAAGAAATAAACATATGGGAAAAGTTGTTCAGATATTAGATGTACCATCGGTTGATCTATCAACCCAAGTTACAGAAGAAGAGCGCCAATATATTATCCAAATCGCCTATCCTACAATTAATTTCACACCAGATTTTCCAATCTTAATTACTACACTTTTGGGTAATGACGCGTCCACCTCTGCACAAGTTAAATTAATTGATATTGAATTTCCAAAGCAATTTGCAGAACAATTTAATGGTCCTAATTTTGGAATTGAAGGTATCCGCGCGTTAACAGGAGTTGATAAACGACCTCTGTTATTGAATATGATTAAGCCATGTACTGGATTAAGACCAGAAGAAGGCGCAAAAATTTTCTATGAAACCGCCCTTGGTGGAGTGGATATGATAAAGGATGATGAGCTACTTGGAAGCCCAAGCTATAGCGTAGCATCCGATCGTGTAAAAGCATTTAAAAAGGCTGCGGAAGCTGCATATGAAATAACAGGAAAGAAAGTGAAGTATCTCGTCAATGTAACTGATAGTTCTTCTAATATTATGAATACGATTAAAAATGTAATTGAAGTGGGTGCAGAAGCAATTATGGTTAATTTTGCGGCTGTTGGATATAGCACACTACATCAAATTGCGAAAAGTGTTTCCGTACCAATTCTTGCACACTGTGCAGGAGCTGGAATGTTTTATGAAGGTATTAACAGCGGAATGAGTTCTCCTCTATCAGTTGGAAAATTAACAAGACTTGCAGGTGCTGATATTGTTATGATTAATACCCCATATGGTGGATATCCAATGCAATACCAGAAGTATATACAGACGGCGCAACAATTATCGCTGCCTTACTATCAAGTAAAACCAACAATGCCTTCCATTGGTGGTGGGGTACATCCTGGAATGGTAGAAAAATATATCAAAGAAGTGGGCACCGATATTGTCTTGGCAGCCGGAGGTGCGGTCCAAGGACATCCGATGGGATCTGCCGGTGGTGCAAAAGCAATGTTACAAGCGATTGACGCAGTCATGAATGGAATCGCTTTAGATGATGCTGCAAAGGATAACGAGGAATTATCAATGGCATTAAAATTATGGGGATACAAAAAGTAAAAAGTTTTGCGACATCCTTTTTTGAAATAAGATTTATGTTATCGTAATACAAGTACATTTAACATATCATAGAATGAAACTGCCCTGCATATCTTTAATTATAACCATAAGGAGGTTGAAGTATGTTAGGGCAGTTTGATGTTTACAATGATATTCAGGCTAGGACAGGCGGTGAAATATACATAGGTGTGGTAGGACCAGTTAGGACAGGGAAGTCTACCTTTATTAAGAGATTTATGGATCTCTTAGTAATACCAAATATTGAAGATGTCCATAGCAGAGAGAGAGCGATTGACGAATTACCGCAAAGTGCTGCTGGTAGAACAATTATGACAACAGAACCCAAATTCATACCCAAAGAAGCTGCGGAAATAGCACTCGATGATGAAACAAAGGTAAAGATTCGGTTGATTGATTGTGTTGGTTATATGGTAGAGGGTGCTTCTGGCCATATTGAGAATGAACAGGAAAGACTCGTGAAAACTCCTTGGTTTGATTATGAAATTCCATTTACGCAGGCAGCTGAAATTGGTACGAAAAAAGTAATCAATGATCATTCTACCATAGGTATCGTTATTACTACGGATGGAAGCTTTGGGGAACTGCCTAGAGCAAATTATAAAATTCCGGAAGAAAAAACAATAGAAGAATTAAAACGCCTCGGAAAACCTTTTATTGTTCTCTTAAACACGAATAAACCATATTCGAATGATACGATAAAACTCGCTGACGAAATAGAAAATCAATATAATGTTACCGTAATGCCAGTCAATTGTGAACAATTAAAAAAAGAGGATATTAATAAAATAATGGAAAATATTTTATCCGTTTTCCCAATTGCAGAGCTTGATTTCTATATGCCAAAATGGGCCGAAATGCTACCCAAAGATCACTGGCTTAAAGTTGATTTAATTGCTTGTGTTAGGTCTTTGTTCCAGAAGATTTCACAGATTAAAGATGCAAAAAATTCCAACTTCAATACCGATAGCAAATATGTGAAACGCTTTAAGGTCGATAAGACAAATATGCAAGATGGTAGTGTTCAAGTCAATGTAGAATTCGATGATGTTTATTATTATAAAATTCTTAGTGATTTAATCGGTGTACCAATTACAGGCGAGTATCAATTAATCTCAACTTTAAGGGAATTAGCAGCGAAAAAATCAGAATACGAAAAAGTCTCTGCAGCGTGTGCACAGGTAAGAACGAAGGGCTACGGTATTGTTTCCCCAACGAAGGAAGAATTAACAATAGAAGCGCCAGAGATTATGAAGCATGGGAGCAAATATGGTGTAAAAATAAAGGCGACGGCACCTTCTATCCATATGATTAAAGCAGATATTATTACTGAGGTAGCACCTATTGTTGGTAGTGAAGAACAGGCAAAGGGCTTAATCACTTATATTAACGAAAATGCGAAGGAAAACCCTGAGGGTATCTGGGAGACCAATATCTTTGGAAAAACAATCAGGCAACTCGTGGAAGATGGTATCAATACAAAAATAAATAAATTGACAGATGATAGTCAATTAAAGCTACAGGAAACGATGCAAAAAATAATTAATGATAGCAATGGTGGTCTCATTTGTATCATTATATAGAATTAATATATTAACAAAGATTGTCACAAAATATAGCATTTTAGTGCTATCCATTTTGAGACAGTCTTTTTTTTTATGGCTTTTATGTAATATGCTGTTAATTTTAAAAAATAATAACATTTCATTGACAATATTGTTAAGCTTTGATACAATAAAAACGTAACAAATTTAACATTTCTGTAATATATGAATTTTACTTTATAAGTTATGGATATAATATTTAATTTTATTTAGAATTATATTAGGAGGAAATGACATGTATAAACAGCTTCTGAGGTTTACGATGGTATGTGCAACTGGAGCAGTATTATTTACGGCCAATCCCATCCATGCTTTGGCATTAGAAGAAGGTGTAGCTGGAGCTGCTATTCCAATCAAACAATATTGTGACAGTCAACAAGAAGAAAAAGGTATGACTAACGTATCAACCTTGTCATCAGATAGTAATGTAATTACAGTATTTAATAATATAGGTATCGCCAATGTCACAAGTAATTTAAATATTAGACAGACGCCTGAAGATAATGGGAAAATAGTAGGTAAACTTCCAGAAAATGGTGGTTGTACGATCCTCGAAGCAGATGATGGAAATGGCTGGATAAAGATTAAATCTGGTAAAGTAACTGGTTATGTTAGTAGCCTATATCTAATTACTGGAGAGAAAGCATCAAAATTAGCTTTGCAGGTTGGCAATCTTATTGCAACTGCAAATACAAATCTAAATGTAAGAAGGAGTCCATCTATTTCATCCGCTACAATAGATTCAATGATCGAGGGTGAAGAACTCTTAGTGGAAGAGGCACTTGTTGTTACTTATGGAGAACAATATAATAAATGGGTTAAAGTCAAATTTGATAGTGATGATGATTCTGATGATAAAGTAGGTTATGTTGCAAAAGAGTTTGTTAATCTATCCTATGAACTTATAAAAGCAGTCTCAATGGAAGAACTTGAAATTGGCGCTGGTGTTTCCTCAAAACGAGCTAGTATGGTTAATTTTGCTAAGAAATACTTAGGTAACCGATATGTATGGGGTGGTACTAGTTTAGACTATGGTATCGATTGCTCCGGATTTACACAAGCTATTTATAAAGAAGCAGGTTATTGGATTTCTCGTGTTTCAAGAGATCAAGCAAGAGGTGGCACAACAATTAAATCCGGTAATGTAAAACCAGGTGATTTGGTATTCTATGGTAATAACTCAACCGGTTATATCAACCATGTAGCAATGTATATTGGTAATGGTAATATAATTCATGCAAGTAATCCAAGAACCGGAATCAAAATTTCCAAAATGTATTACAGAACGCCAGTAAAATGTGTACGATATATTAATGATTAATAATGCATATTGTACCATCGTATCATACTTAAAAATGGTTGAACTATATGATTAGCATATGGTTCAGCCATTTTTAGTACGCCGAACATTGGGAAGCGCTCTTAGTAATATTGGTTGACATAAATACTATGGAAATCTATAATATACCATAAAGCAATTAGTAAGAAATTATATTTACCGCAATGGTGGTAGGCAAGGAGGTTGGCATGAAATATATATTAATCATAATTATTGTTCTGTTTTCTATTATTCTATGGAGCATTATCAATGATAAAAACAGAATAAAAAAAATCAAGAATCAACTTAAAAATGAGTGGGGTAAGGTTCCCGATGAAGAATATATTAGTGAGAAATTTGAATCTCTGAAAAGTTATTATCTTTCCAATGTTGATGATCGTTTGGATGTGGATGATATCACCTGGAATGATCTTGATTTGGATCAAATTTATATGATGCTAAATAATACAAGCAGTGCGATAGGAGAAGAATATTTATATGCACTTCTTCGTAAACCGTGTTTTTCTTCGGAAGAATTAACGGAAAGGAATCGTTTAATTAAATTTTTTGGTACCAATGAGGAAAAAAGAATTTCTTTACAGTTAAAACTATCACAGATGGGAAAGCTTAGAAGCATTTCTGTATTTGAATATATCAATCGATTAGGGGAACAAAAAGCACAAAATAATCTAATACATTATTTGATGGCTGGGGGTCTTGTATTATCGCTTTTGTATGTTTTTGTAAATCCAGGACTCGGTGGAATATGTACTGTGGTCTTTATTGCAAATAATATCATTCGATACTACAAGAGGAAAGCACAGATTGATTCCTACCTTACCGTATTTTCCTACATTATTCGTCTTTTAGACAGTGTAAAGGGAATCACGAAACTAGATATCCCTGAGATAAAAATCTATAATGATATGCTTAAAAATGATTCAAATATTTTTAAAAAATTTAAAAAAGGTTCTAGAATGCTTGTCACCAAGAATACGAGTGGAAATTTTATGGATATCTTTATTGACTATTTCCGTATGTTATTTCATGTTGATTTAATCAAGTTTAATTCTATGTTGAATTTTTTAAATAGCAGGCGTGAAACCTTAAACCGCATTTTTGTTAACGTAGGATACTTAGATAGTATGATTGCAGCTGCATCTTTTCGCGAAATGATGGATTATTATTGTGAACCTGAACTTTCAAAAGACGGTAAGCCAAATTTACAGGTTACTGACTTGTACCACCCACTCATTGATCATCCAGTGACGAATTCCATCAATGAGGATCAATGTATACTAATTACAGGATCAAATGCCTCCGGTAAATCCACCTTTATTAAGACTTTGGCTATCAATACAATCTTATCCCAAACAATATATACTTCCTTAAGCACGAGTTACAAAGCAAGTTTCTTCCAGATATATTCCTCTATGGCTCTTAGAGATAATATTTTTACCAAGGAAAGCTATTATATTGTTGAGATTAAATCTTTAAAACGTATTTTGGATCGTGTAAATAATGATATCCCAACATTATGTTTTGTAGATGAAGTGCTACGTGGAACGAACACACTAGAAAGAATTGCAGCATCTTCACGCATTCTAGAAACGCTTGCAAAAAGGAATACCCTAGTTTGTGCAGCAACCCATGATATCGAGCTCACTCATATTCTGGGAAACTTTTATTCCAATTATCATTTTCAAGAACGTATTTTGGATCATGAGATTATTTTTGATTATAAACTTCATCAAGGAAAAGCTGTTTCAAAAAATGCAATTAAATTACTTGGCATTTTAGGATATCCTGCCGACATGATTGAAGACGCAGAAAAAGCGGCAGATGATTTCCTTACCAATGGGGAGTGGAAGCAGATATAAAAATAAAAAACAAATTACCCACTACAGCGGTAAGATGCGAGCCAAGTGTGAAAGATTTTTCAAATCTACAACACAAACTTAATAAGCGCAGAAAATATGCGCAGGAATGAGGGAAAATATGAATGTTAATATATATACAGATGGATCAGCGAGAGGAAATCCGGATGGGCCAGGGGGGTATGGTACAGTACTCGTCTATGTTGATTCCAAGGGAATGGAACATCAGAGAGAATATAGTGGTGGTTTTAAGAAGACGACGAATAACCGAATGGAGCTTATGGCTGCTATTATCGGCTTAGAATCTTTAACCAAGCCTTGCAATGTCTCACTTCATTCTGATTCTCAATATCTTGTTAAGGCATTTAATGATCATTGGCTGGAGGGATGGATAAAGAAGGGTTGGAAGAGAGGCAAAAATGAACCAGTAAAAAATATTGATTTATGGAAACGTCTTTTAACTGCAATGGAGCTACATCAAGTAACTTATTTCTGGGTAAAGGGGCACAATGGACATCCGATGAATGAACGATGTGATGTGCTTGCCACATCAGCGGCAGATGGGACTGATTTATTAGATGATGTAATCGAGTAATAGTATTAATTGAGTGACACAACGAGGTAACAATAAAAATGCGATAATTTAGCATATGTTTAGGAGCAAAAATGGAAAAGAAGATTAAAAGAATATTAATGGCTTTCATTGGAGTCGCTTTAACCGGTATTTGTGTCGGGATTTTTAACACTGCTATGCTGGGTGCAGACCCCTTCACAGTATTTGTAACAGGCATTGGTAATCTATTCGGCTTGGGATATGGTAGCATTTATACGATAGTAACCGGAGCCTTTTTAGTGTTGGTGTTTCTAATTGACCGACATTACATCGGTATCGCCACTATTTTTAATTTATTTGGAATAGGATTTACTGCAGAAGTTACAAAAAACGTGATCGCTCAATTTTATCAGGGTGAACAGCTTTGGATAAGGGTGGCCATGCTTTTATTTGGATTAATTTTGTTGTGCTTTGGGTCATCATTATATTTCACTGCCGATTTGGGTGTTTCGGCATATGATGCTATTGCACTGATTTTATCCAAGAAAACCCCAATTTCATTTCGGTTTTGTAGAATTGGAACCGACTTAATGTGTGTACTGGTCGGGCTTTCTTTTAAAGCAACGATTGGCGTTGGTACTGTAATTACAGCATTTTTTATGGGTCCGATTATTCAGTGGTTTGTCGAACATTTTTCGAAGCCATTTTTATATGGAAAACAAGCTGCAGAGCAAGAATAACTTATAGCCGTAACCATTGCAATTAAAAGCCCTTGTGTTATAATTGTAATGATTTCGATAATAAAATACGAAAGGATCGTTTACAATGGCAGAATTAACTCCAATGATGCAGCAATATACGCAAATCAAGGAGCAGTATAAAGACTGCATCTTATTCTATCGGTTAGGTGATTTTTATGAGATGTTTTTTGAAGATGCACATGTTTGCTCCAAAGAACTCGAAATTGCTTTGACTGGAAAGAGCTATGGTCAGGAAGAACGAGCTCCTATGTGTGGCGTTCCTTATCATGCGGTGGAAGGATATTTAAGTAAGCTTGTAAGCCGCGGCTATCGTGTTGCTATTTGTGAACAGGTAGAGGATCCCAAAGCAGCAAAGGGACTTGTAAGAAGAGAGGTTGTCCGAATTGTTACACCCGGTACGAATTTAAATACACAGGTATTAGATGAAACGAAGAATAACTATCTGATGGCTGTGGTACATACAACGAATGAATATGGAATTTCTATTGTTGATGTTACAACGGGTGATTACTATGTAACTGAAGTTGACAATGATCGTAAATTAATGGATGAAATCTATAAATGGTCACCTACCGAAATTATTTGCAATGATTCGTTTTTAGTAAGTGGTGTCGATATAGAAAGTTTGAAATATCAGACTAATCTTACGATATCCTCACTGGAGCCTTGGTATTTTGATGACGAACTCTGTATTCGCTCCTTGAAGGAGCATTTTAAGGTTAGTGCCATAGAAGGGTTGGGGTTAAAGGATTATACCATCGGTGTTATTGCCGCGGGTTGTGTTATGCAATTCTTACACGAAACACAGAAAAATTCCTTATCCCATATTACAAAAATCACACCATATACTTATGAAAAGTATATGTTATTAGATAGCTCCACGGTAAGAAATTTAGAGCTAACTTCTACCTTACGAGAAAAGCAAAAAAAAGGATCGCTTTTATGGGTTTTTGATAAGACAAAAACCGCAATGGGTGCCAGGCTGCTAAGAAGTTACATGGAACAACCACTCATCGATTTTGACATGATTAACCAAAGACTAGAGGCGGTCAGCCAGCTAAAAGAGAATATGATTACCAGAGAGGAAATAAGAGAATATTTAAATCCAATCTATGATCTAGAACGTCTAATGGGAAAAATCAGTTATAAGAGTGCCGGTCCGCGTGACTTAATTGCATTTCAAACCTCCCTTTCCATGCTACCACATATTAAATTTTTATTGCAGAGCTTTGATACGGGCTTATTAAAAGATATTTATGAGGAGTTAGATGATCTCGAGGATATTTTCAGTTTAATTAATCGTTCTATTGCAGAAGAACCTCCTCTTGGCGTCAAAGATGGCGGAATTATTAAGGAAGGCTTTCATGAAGAGGTTGATCGCTTAAGAATGGCGAAAACAGAAGGTAAAAACTGGCTCATGGATCTTGAAACCAAAGAACGAGATACAACAGGTATTAAAAATCTTAAAATTAAGTATAATCGTGTCTTTGGCTTTTATCTGGAGGTTACGAATTCCTATCAGAATATGGTTCCTGATAATTGGATAAGAAAGCAGACTTTAGCCAATGCAGAACGTTATACAACACCGGAGTTAAAGGAACTAGAAGATATCATTCTAGGGGCCGAAGATAAATTGTTTTCTCTAGAATATAATCTGTTCTGTGAAATTAGAGAACAGATTTCTCTTGAGGTAAAACGAATTCAAACGACTGCAAAGGGAGTAGCAAAGATCGATGTATTCGCTTCTTTGGCATTGGTTGCAGAACAAAACAATTACGTAAAACCATCCATGAATACCAGTGGCTCTATTTCAATTAAAAACGGAAGACATCCAGTCGTAGAACGTATGATTTCACACGATATGTTTGTGGCTAATGATACCCTGCTAGATAATAAAAGCAACCGTGTCTCAATTATAACGGGACCAAATATGGCAGGTAAGTCGACCTATATGAGACAAACTGCATTGATTGTTCTTATGGCACAAATCGGTAGTTTTGTACCGGCTGATCGAGCAGAGATTGGAATTGTAGATCGCATTTTCACCCGTGTTGGGGCCTCTGATGATTTATCTTCAGGGCAAAGTACCTTTATGGTTGAGATGACCGAAGTCGCTAATATTCTTCGCAACGCGACGAAGAACAGTCTTTTGATTCTCGATGAAATCGGCAGAGGAACAAGTACCTTTGATGGTTTAAGTATTGCATGGGCTGTGGTAGAACATATCAGCAATCCATCGCTGCTTGGCGCAAAAACCTTATTTGCAACTCATTATCATGAACTTACGGAACTTGAAGGCAGATTAGAAGGTGTCAATAATTATTGTATAGCCGTCAAAGAGCAGGGAGAGGATATTGTTTTCCTTCGCAAGATTGTAAAAGGCGGTGCAGATAAAAGTTATGGTATCCAAGTAGCAAAGCTAGCAGGAGTCCCAAGTGACGTATTAAAACGTGCTACCGAGATAGTAATTGAACTCACTGGTAATGACCTTGCCTTGAAATCTAAGAAAAAGGGAACTGATTTACAGTTGGTAGAAGAAGACCAACAGCAAATGGAACTATCTGAAGTATTAGAAATTAAGAAAAATGATACCAAACCATCAAAAAAATCAAAAGAAGTTAATCAACTATCCTTATTCTCCATGTCAA
>Ga0123337_10006159_pt1 | contig 11546 bp, 10 predicted proteins | sample frozenSSSSmetaG_FD_89792 | JGI IMG/M metagenome (GOLD analysis project Ga0123337, IMG submission 89792) | Glacier valley bacterial and archeal communities from Borup Fiord, Nunavut, Canada, to study Microbial Dark Matter (Phase II) -... | ecosystem: Environmental > Aquatic > Freshwater > Ice >...
AAACTATACTCTACCAGCACCCTACGGCGCATCGGCGAGCGGCAAAAGGCGAAATTTAGCGACGGCGGCGAGCACGTGGCTGGCTAATCCGCGCCGGCACCAGCACAGCGACTAGCTGGTTCTGAGCAACGCGGGCCGCGAACAGCACAACCATCGCGACAAATGCGACGAGCAGAATAACTTCCATGGGGTAGCTCCTTCGAGTTTGCTAAGCGCAGCCGCAAGATAAGAATTGCAGCGGACACGCATAGTATAGCAGATTAGGGCGGGCAGTTCTATAGGCGATCTGTACTAATGTACTCAGGTACTCTGATCAACCAACACCCCAATGCATCATCCTTACATAGATTATACGCAAGAATACTGCCAATGGATGAGAAATCGCGCGGCGGATTTTTAGAACTACCACATACTTCAGCTTGAGCTACTATAAAGCGATCCTACCAAGGCCGCGCACCGGGTACCGCTGGGCGAACTGAGGCCCAATCAGCGTAGCGCGCCCACACCTGTTTGCAAATGATGTAGGATCGCTATAGATAACGAATCAGGCCCGCGATTAGGTACGTACGCGTGTCGATTCCGTTGGTCACCGCCCGCCGCGATAGCCGAGCCAGTGCAACGATGAAGAATCATCGCGCCAGTTCGGGCGAACCTTGACCCATAGCTCCAGGTACACCTGCCGCCCAATCGTTTCCTCGATCCCGCGCCGCGCACCACTACCGATCCGCTTCAGCATCGTACCAGCCGCGCCGATCAGAATGCCCTTCTGCGAATCTTTCTCGACATAGATCGTCATGCGAATATAAACCGCCTGGCCCTTCTCCTCCCACTCCTCGACCTCGACAGCCACGCCATGCGGCACCTCCTGCTCAATGAAGCGCAGCACCTGCTCGCGCACCAGCTCGGCGGCGTGCTCCCGCTCGCTCTGATCGGTGATCTGATCGGTAGGATACAGCGGCGGGCCGGGCGGCAGCCGACGCACAAGCTCATCGACCAGCGTTTCCAGCCCTTTCCGGCGCAATGCCGAGACTGCGACTTCCATGTCCCACGGCCCAAGTTCACGGTATGCATCCAGGAAATTGATCCCGCCACGCGGTCGCTGATCGAGCTTATTCAGCACCAGAATGCGTGGAGCACGTGAGCGACGAGCCAAATCGGCGATGCGCTGCTCGGTGCGATTCGGTGGCGTGGAGAGATCGACGACGAAGCAGACCACATCGGCGTCGGGGATGCTGCGGCGCGCCTGCTCAACCATAAACGAGCCGAGCTTGGTGCGCGGGTCGTGAATACCGGGCGTATCGACGAAGATGATCTGGGCTTCTTCAAGGTTGAGGATGCCGCGCTGGGATACGCGTGTCGTCTGCGGTTTAGGCGAAACGATCGCAATCTTCTGACCCAGCAGCGCGTTAAGCAAGGTCGATTTGCCGACGTTGGGTTTGCCGACCAATGCCACAAATCCCGAACGGAAATCTTCCACAACCGGCGTGCGCGGCGGCGGCGTTGACGGCGTGCTGTCGCTCGGCGCGGCGTCTTCCGCCAGCTCGTCAGCATCGTTATCGTCAGCATCGTCGTCAGCATCGTCGTCAAGGTCGCTCGGCGCGGCGTCTTCCGCCAACTCGTCGATCTCACCGATTATCACGCGCGCATCCGCGTCGGCAGCCTGCTCGTCGTCGTTCGAATCGCTCAACTCTTCGTCCAGCTCCTGGTCAAGCTCTTCGTTGAGTTCTTCATCCAGATCGATTGGCGGCGCGTCGGTTTCCTCTTCCAGCGAGATACGAAACGGATCGAGGCGCTCCAATCGCTCGGCCAGCCCAAATTCGCGTGCCGCCACCAGCTCGCAGCCTTGCAGCCGGCCTTCCGCATCGAAATCGAGAATCACCGTCTCGTGCAGCGGCTGCACCTCAGCCGGTTCCTCGTCAACCAGCACCATCGTCAGCGTTAGCGCGCTCGCATCGTAGCGCGCCTGTGGGTGTGTGAGCGCCAGCGCGAGATCGGCGAGCGCCACGCTTTCATCCAACTCCAGCTCGACGCCGATCACCTTCCCATCGGCATCGAGTAGCAGCGCGCCATTGCACTCGCCCTCGCCTTCGGTGCTGCCGGTCTCGATCTCAGTGAAATACCAGTACAGCGTTCCCGCATCGGGATCAAAAGAGACATGTATCATACGTTCCTATTCGCGCATTATATGGTCAAACATGGATATCTGCCATCCACAGGCCGCAGGGCTAACGCCGCCGCGCTAGTCAACAGCGCCCGCTGAAGCGGGCTAAACAATAGTAGCAATAGAATACCCAAGCTCAATCTGCAATCTGCAATCGTGCTAAGGTGTGGGCGTGGCAAGCGGCGCGCCCGATCCGCTGGGGACAGTACACGGCCCAGGCGTCGCAATCACATTTACTACCTCAAAATTCAGCAAACGCACAAACTGCTCAACCGCACGCTTGGCTTCATCGGCCGATTTCTGCATCACCCCGCCCTCGCAGGCAGCCTGCAAAATTTCGCCCTCGGCCGCACTACGCGCCTGACTCTCCAGATCCTTGTTCTCGGAAGCAAAGATGCCAGTTTGGCGATCATAGACGCGCGTGCGATCGTTGTTCAGCGATTTGCTAAAAATCTCCGATGGCGGCAAACGCAGCGTGATCGTCTTACCATCGGCCGACATCGTGACATCGCTATCCTTCAGCTTCGCCAGATCCACACCGGCGATCACATCGCCACTAGCGATCAGCAGCAGCCGGTCGCTCAGCAATATATCAAGCGGGTTGCCGCGCTCGACCTTGGCCTCGACCACACGCTCAACCGAAAAGCTCTGCGTTTCAAGCCTATTCAGGCCGCGAATCTGAAGGATTGTGCCGCCGCGATCACGCAGTGTGGTGGTTGGCGTCGCAACCAGCTGGCGCATCTGATCAGGTACATTCGGCACGAAGCTGCTGAACAACTGGCGGCCGAACAGCAGCCCCACCAGCACGATCGCCACGCCGCCAAGCACAAGATACAGCACTGAGCTGGCGCAACCACCATTGCCAGAGCGGTACGCGGGCGGGTAGGTCGCGCGCGCGCGGGCATAGCGCGGCGGCGGCGCGTAGTCATCCTCATAAACTTCCGGCTCAGCCTCCTCACCACGCGCCGCACGCAAGCGCCGCTGCATCAGCGAATCGCGCCGCGCCGGCAGGTAATCCGGCTCGCGCTGCGGATAATCATCGGCGTCATCATCGGCTGCGCCGGTGCGCTCATCATCATATTCATAGCGAGCCATCACAGCTCTCTTTCGCAATTGCTACAGAATGTCATTACCAGGTTGCGTCAATAGCGGCGCGATAGCCTCATCCCCACGCTCCCGTTGCGATGGGGGCGGAGCGCCACCGCAGTGACGGGGGAAGGCCCGCGATGCTTACGGCTTAATCGCCGTATGCACGGCGACTGCGCCCATACCCAGCAGCTTGTAGCGAACTTCGCTCCAGCCAGCCGCCTCAATGATCTGCGCCAGCGCCGATGGCTCAGGGAAAGCGCGCGCCGACTGTGGCAGATAGGTGTAGGCGGTCGCATCGCCGCCGAGCAGCGCGGTCAGGCGCGGCACCACTTGTTCGAAATACAGCCGGTGGCCCAACCGCAGCAACAGGTTGCGCGGGCGAGCGACTTCCAGGCAGGCCACCACGCCACCCGGCCGCGCGACGCGCAGCATCTCGGCGAAAGCCTGGCCGATATCGGACACATTACGCATGGTGAAGCCGGTCGTGATCGCGTCAAAGGTCGCATCCGGGAACGGCAGCCGCAGCGCATCGCCGCCGACAAAGCTGGCTCGCCCGCGCGCCGCCGCCAGCTTCGGCAATCCCGCCTGCATCATCGGCACGGTGAAATCCAATCCCACAGCGAAGCCATTCGGCATCCAGCTGGCCAGCTCAAGCAGAAAATCGCCAGTGCCCGACCCAACATCGAGCGCGCGCCCGGCCGCCGGTGGGGCAACCGCGCGCACCGCATACTCGCGCCAGCCGCGATCCAGCCCCATTGTCATCACGCGATTCATGCGATCATAGCCCGGCGCGATCCGCGCAAACATGCGCTCGACATAGGCAGCTTTTTGTTCAAGTGGTGGTAGAACTGACAATCGAAAACTCCGCTTTATGAAGTTAAGAGTTAAAAGTTAAGAATTAAAAATTAAGACGTGTTTCAATTGAACCATGCTTAAGAGTTCATCCTGCTCGGTAACTCATAACTTTGAATTTTAAATGTTGAACTTCTAGGCGGCGAACCAGTTCCGCAGCTCCTCGGGCTTGCGCGCAGCACCCAGCGCGACCATCAGCTTGATGCGCGCCTTGAGTCCACTGAGATTATGCGCGAATAGTACGCCCAGCCGCTTCAAATCGTGATACGCGCCCACGTAGCCATACTCATCGTACAGCGAGCCGGCCGCGCAGCGCGTGGCGATCACCACCACCGTGCGTTGCGTGATCGCCTCCGTGATCGATGGCAGCCACCACGGCGGAACGCGGCCGCCGCCAAACGCCTCGATCACAATCCCGGCGACGCCATCTTCAATCGAGTGACGCAGCATGCGCTCGCTCGCGCCCTGGCCGATTTTGATCAGATCGACCAGCTCTTCCAATCGCGTGCAGGGGATAAACAGCCGCCGCATGGGCCGATGATGCATCCATACGCGCTCGCCCTCGATCCGGCCCAGCGGCCCGCTGCCGGGCGAATCGAACGCATGCGCCTGCTGGCTATGGGTCTTCTGCACCTCGGCGGCGGAAAAGATATGATCATTGATTACCACCAGCGCGCCCAGGCCGTGCGCCTCCTCGGCGGCGGCCACGCGGATCGCCGCCGCCAGGTTGGGCATACCATCATAGCCAATCGTCGCCGCCGCGCGCATCGACCCGGTGACAACCAACGGCTTCTGGGAATTTGTCGTCAGGTCGAGCAAGTAGGCGGTTTCTTCGAGCGTATCGGTGCCGTGCGTCACGACCACGCCACTGACATCGGGCGAGCTCAGCGCCGCCTCGACCCGCTGCCCAAGCTCAAGCACCTGCGTTGGTGTCAGGTGGCTGCTAGGTAAATTAGCAAATTCTTCGAACGCCAGATCGATACCACCACGCGGTAGCAGCGCCATAAAGTCGTCGCCTTTAAGCATCGGTACCGCGCCGCCGGCCATTGGGCTGCGCTTCATAGCAATCGTCCCGCCGGTGGTGATAACCACGACTTTTTTCAACGCTCTACTCCTCTACCGAGTGACGAGTGACGGAGCGAGTGACTCGTCGCTACTCGTCACTCGCTTACGTGCGACCCAGGCGAACCGCTGCGTACGTTCTGTGATTGGCTGAAATGTGAAACAATCGTACAGCGCCTCAAGTTCAAGCCCGGCCGAGCGGAGCAAGCGCTCAACCACATCGGGGGCGTAGGCGCGCTCAATATGCGTCTCATCGAAGCGCGTATAGCCGCGCCGATCATCGCCGGCGAAACAGCTCAAAACCATGGTCGAACATTCAGCCGCTGGATCGAAATAGCTCTGTGACACCTGCACCAGACCAGCCTGCTCGATCACCTCGCAGGTGCCCCAATCGTATTCCAAAAAATAGCGCGTATTCATATCGGCCACTAGCAGACCGCCCGGTGCCAGCACGCGCGCCATTCCTGCGAAACATGCCGCCAGCTCGCGCTCTTCCAGCAGGTAGTTCAGGCTATCGTACACGCAGGTCACTAGGTTGAATTGAGAATTGAGAATTGAGAATTGAGCAACACTGCGATCAGTGGCCAGCTCAGGTTTCAACTCTACATGCTCAATTCTCAATTCGCGCATGTCGCCCTGAACGAACGTCACAGAGCCACATGTCGCCATATTCTCAGCCTTCGCGTCGGCCTGGTCGAGCATCGCCGCCGAGCTATCCAGCCCAGTCACATCCCAGCCGTCTTCAGCGAGCAGCAGCGCCAGTGTGCCGGTGCCGCAGGCCACATCCAGCGCGCGCCGACCGATGACTGGGTGGCGATCAAGCAACTCGCGCAAATACTGGCCCATCAGCACGGCGAAACGCAGCTGACCGCTGCCATCGTAGAATGGCGCATATTCGTGATAGATCATCGCATTTTACGTATCCACAAGCCCATAACCGCACACATTGTACCATGACTGGAAACAGCATGTCGCGCGGCCACGCTTTGACAGCGCATGGGGAGCGGCGTACAATACCGGCATACAAGCAAAAGCAAGGGATGGCTGTTATGTTTCCACTCCACCCACCGTTCGGCCCATATTTTATCAACACTGTGATCTTCGGCATCCCGCTAGTGGTGCGCTGGTATGGCGTAATCATCGTCGGTGGCGCAATGCTGGCAGGCCGCATCGCCGCCAACCGGGCCGCACGGCGCGGCTACGACCCCGAGCATATCTGGAATATGCTGCTAATCACGCTAGCCTGCGGCATCGCAGCCGCGCGAGCATATTATGTCATCTTCGAATGGGAGCGCTTTGCTGGCCGACCATGGCTGGAGATCATCAACCCCGCCAACGGCGGGATCGCGATCCACGGCGCGCTGATCGGCTCGGTCCTAAGTGGCGTGCTCTACACACTCTGGCACAAGCTGCCCACGTTTGAGTTTATCGACATCACTGTACCCACGATCCTAGTCGGGCAGGCGATCGGTCGCTGGGGCAATTTTATGAACCAGGAAGCCTACGGTCGCCCAACCACGCTGCCGTTTGGGGTGACAATCGATGCTGAGCACCGGCTAGCGCCCTTCAACGATATGTCCACATACCCGCCTAACACGCTCTTCCACGCGACCTTCCTGTACGAGTCGCTCTGGAATATCGCTGGATTCGGCCTGCTGCTGTGGCTGGAACGTCGGCTGCGTGGCTGGCGACGACCGGGTGACCTCGGGCTGTTCTATGCGATCTACTATGGCATTGGCCGCCTGTGGATCGAAGGGTTGCGCACCGATAGCCTCTGCACGAATGGCGTGGGCGGCTCATGTGATACCGCGCTGCGCACTGCGCAGGTAGCCAGCATCTTGCTGATCATCGGCGGATTGATCGGCCTCTTCATCAATCACCGCCGCTCGCTTACGCCCGCCGAGATCACCCGCGCCGTCGGCCCAGCTAAGGCTCCTGCCACCGATCAGCCATCCGCGATCATCGAGCGCGCCGACGCGACTGATCGCAACGAGCAAGAGCCAGGGTAAGGGGTTAGAGGTAACGTCACGCGATGTCAAAAGATGTTTCGTGGGCATTCATTTCTGTCATCACACGCCCACGGGCACCCGGCAGCGCAGGATCTCTGTTTCAAGAACGAGCGATCCTGCGCTGTGGCTCAGGATGACAGGTACGCGTTGATGCTCCTAAAGCAGAAAACGACAATGCACACCAAACATAAAGGAACAACGCGATCTTACCTTTGAACCCTTAGCTTTGAACGCTTACCCGCCCTTGCTATCGCCTAGTTGTCATGTTATGATCCGCAGCGGAGCGACATACAACATCGGAGCATATGTCCAACGACAGCTCACAAATCAGCGAGCGCGAGCGCGAGATTTTGCGGCTGGTCGCCACAGGCGCGACCAACCAGCAGATCGCCTACCAGCTGAATATCAGCATCAACACCGTCAAAGTCCATCTGCGCAATATTTTCGGCAAGATCGGCGTAACTTCGCGCACGGAGGCGACTGTGTTCGCCGTACGCAGCGGCTTGGTGCAGATCAGCGAGGTCGCCGTTACGCCCACCGCCGTAGCCGACGCTCTGCCTGGGGAGGCCGAGCCGCTGCTCGCCCCGCTGGACGGCACAGATGTATTCGCTGACACGCCAGACCCGGCGCGCGAGTGGACGGTCACGCCAGTCGAGCCGATCATCACGCCAATCGTTGTGGTCGATCCGCCGGCCAGACGCCGGCCCTGGCTGCTTGGTGGACTGTTGGCGGCGCTGCTGATCGTCGGCACTATCGCATTCTACGCGAATCGCGGCACCGCCATACCTATTGCGCCCACCGCCGCGCCGTCAAGCACCGCCGCGCCGACGCCCGATACCCAAACGCGCTGGCGAACGCTTGCGCCAATGCCCTCCGGCCGCGCGGGGTTCGCGCTCACCAGCTACAATAGCGACAACAACCAGTATTTCTATGTGATCGGCGGCGAAACAAATGGCACCGTCAGCGATCAGCTGCTGCGCTACGACCCAGGCAACAACTCCTGGACGGCGCTCACATCCAAGCCCACCGCAGTCAGCGATATCCAGGCCGAGGTGATCGGCAACAAAGTCTATGTGCCGGGCGGGCGCACGGCCTCTGGCGCGATCAGCGATGTCGTCGAATCCTACGACCCGCGGCGCGACAAATGGGCCACGCTCAAGCCATTGCCAAGCAAGCTCAGCGGCTATGCGCTGGCAGCCTTTGAAGGGAAGCTGTACTTGTTTGGCGGCTGGGATGGCCAGAGCTACCATGCCGAAGTTTGGCAGTACGATCCAGATCTCGACACCTGGAGCGCGAAAAGCCCGATGCAGACGCCGCGCGCGTTTGCCGATTCGGCAGTGCCCGAGCGGCAGGGACGCATCTATATCATTGGCGGCGAGAATACAAGCGGCGCGCTCACAGCCAACGAAAGCTACAATCCGGCCGAGGACGATGGCTCTGGACAGCCCTGGAGCACCAAAGCGCCGCTGCCAGCACCATCATCGCACCTGGCGGCCGCAACGACCGGGCGAACGATCTTCGTGATCGGCGGGAGCAACGCCGGGAAGCAGCTGCTCCAGTACAGTGTCGCACTCGACTCGTGGACGCCCGACGCACTGCCGATCAAGCCGCTGCGCGACCTGCGGGCTGAGGCGAATATCGACAAGCTCTACATCATCGGCGGGCAAGATGGCAGCACATCCAGTGCGGCAGCCTATGATTATCAGGCGAACTACAGTGTGTTCTTGCCCCTGAAACCGTAGTGACACTGGCAGGTTTCAGAAGCCAGAAGCACAATCAACGGCTCCTGCACATTCCGATCCTCGGCCCAATTAAATCATAGCGATAATACTACGGGATAGGCGGGATAAGTTATCTTGGCTGTTTCACATGTTTTTCGCATATCTACACATCATCAGCCAAGTCCATCCCCTACATATCGTACTACTGCATCAGATAGCTACGAAATAGCGGTACTACTTTCGGGTTATTTGTTCACATTCCCCAATACGCGACGCAGAAAAACGCGGATGAACGCGGAGAGCAGACAGCTACCCACATTCGGTTCGCGTTTGTTTGCGTCCCATATACCTTCGCTCAGTCGGCTAGCAATCTACGACCGCGCAGAAGCTACTGCACGTGCGCCGACACAAAGATAACTCCAACAAATGGTGTATCTTGGTAGCCCGGCCCACTGATAAAATCGTCGGGGTTAATACCGGCTGACTGCGAGCTGCCAAGCTGTACAGCCAGCCAGTTGCCGACCTTGAGCTTGCCCGCAACATCAAATTTATAAATTCCGTCACTGCCAACGGTCGTCTCGCCGAGATTCTGCCCGCTGCTGGTGACGTCGATCAGTTTGATCGTCACACCACTGAGGCCAGTCCCGCTGATCTGGCGATCAGCTACCTTGATCGGCTCGTCGATTGTGAATTTCGGCCCCCGCTTGAGCGTCGGCGCGGGATACGCGCCTGCTACCGCAGTGCCCTGTGGCACGGGATACGCACCCTGTGGAGCTGGGTAAGCATCGGGGGTAGTGGCAAGCTGCGCGGTATTTGTGGATTGGGAAGTTGCCGCCGATAGAGGAGAGGTTGGCGTCGTGGAGGAGAGCGTATCACACGCACTCAGGAAGAGCATGCCGAGAGCAAAAACAATAATCCAGCGCATTGAAAAACCTTTCTCATTGGAGCCTTTGGCTTACCTACGGATAAAATCCGAAATAGTGAGAGGAGCAGCTAAGCTGCTCCTCTCAAGGGAAACCAGGGATGCTCGCAGGATAATCAGATTGACGCCCTGCTCTACCAGCTGACTACAGGTTGAAGCCCTCGTAGTTCTGGGTGTTCAGCAGACCGGCCGGCGACTGGAAGTCGGAGGAGGTCTGCGCGATGGCGACAATGTTTTGTCCCTGTCCATCGAGTGTCACACCACAGAGCGAGCCATTCACCGGGCCACCGGCCAGCGCCGATGTATCGAAGAAGGTGTAGCTAGCGCCGACCGCGATCGACGGGCTGGTCAGGTTGTAGTTGCCGACTGTGCCAGGAGCGGCGCAGCTGAAGGCGGCCTTGACCGTCGTCGCAGCGGTGCCGACATTCTGGATCGAAATACCGGTTCGGCCAGCGAAATCCTCTTTGAACAGCGGCACGGCAACCTTCGAGGTTGTGGAGGCGGCGCTGAAGCAGGAGTACGTGGTCGCCTTAATCGTGCCGCTAAAGTTCGATTCGTTCACAACTGCCGCCAGCTTCGAGCCAGCTGGCGCGGTGAGCTTCACTGCGGCAAGCGAGTTGGCCGGGAGACCGCCGACATTGTTGATCTGCGAGGAGTAGACCACTGAGCCACCGGCTGGGATGGTCAACGCGGTTGCGTTAAAGACCACGCCCGGCGTCGGCAGGGACTCGGTCAGGACTGCGTTGACGACAACCGGCGTAGTGCCGGCATTCGCGACCGCAATACCTGTGAAACGAGCCGTCGCGCTGAACGCGTTCTTGAAGGCCGGGCAGAACAGCGTATCGTTGGCCTCGGTGTCCGGGAAGAACGAGGTCGACTGGGCAAGTGTGGCTGGCGACTGGCCGTTCACAAACTCAACCTCAGCGCCGACAATGTTGCCGCCGGTCGCGGTGACCGTCAGTGAGCCGAAGCAGGGCGACGTGTTCGGGTCGCTGCCGCAGTTGGTTGTGGCGATCGCTGGCGCAAAATCGGCTGGCGAGATAAGAATTGAGTGGTTAGCCGTGATTGCACCGTTCTTGGCGTGCGATGTGCCATCGGCGGTCTTGATCGTCGCAGCGAAGGTCACATCAGCGCCACCGGCCTGCACATAGAAAATGTTGGTCTTACCGTTGAAATTGCTCTTCACGGTTGGGTAGATCAATATGGGCGAGACGGCATCGCCACCGCGATACTGCTCGGAGGCATAGCCGCCGGTGACACCCAGGCCGCTCACGCCAGCGATCGTGTTGTTACCGATCTGGCCGATCGCCACGACTGGCTGATCCGACGAGACAACCATCGAGCCTGAGAAGTTCGATGAAAGCGAAGGTGAGACATCAACCGTGCCACTCGCGCCGTTCGCGCCGGGCAGGAAGACTTTGTTGGCGCCCGCGGGCAGCGAGAACGACGCGGATGCTGCCGTGCCGGCCACGCCGGTCAGCGGATAGACATCCAGGTTAACCGTGCCAGCAGCCGAGCCAACATTCTGGATGGTGGCCGATGTAAACCAGCCGCTACCCGGTAGCGACTGAGCTCCGGCGGTTGCAACGACGCCAAACAGCATCGCGACAGCAGCCATTGAGCGGATCACTTGTTTCTTCATTCTGGAACATCCCTTTCTGAAATTGAAGTAGAGCGATACAATCGATGTACTGCAACAATACGCTAATCGCCCTTCTTGGACAATACTT
>Ga0123337_10006160_pt1 | contig 11545 bp, 12 predicted proteins | sample frozenSSSSmetaG_FD_89792 | JGI IMG/M metagenome (GOLD analysis project Ga0123337, IMG submission 89792) | Glacier valley bacterial and archeal communities from Borup Fiord, Nunavut, Canada, to study Microbial Dark Matter (Phase II) -... | ecosystem: Environmental > Aquatic > Freshwater > Ice >...
ACCGGCCCGCCCCCCAATCGGAAATTGAGGAGATTGTGGGAGCGGAGATCGCCAGCCGCTATCGGGTGTTGAATCATGACGCCAGGCAGTTGACAGAACACGCCTATCTGGGAACTACGCGCTCCGGTACGCCGGTTTATATCGACCGTCGCTTCATAGAAGCGGATCTTCATATTACGCTCGGCTTTATAGAACCGCACCTGATGCTGGGTTATTCGGGAGGCAGAAAGCTGATTGCGCCCGGGCTTGCGGCGCAAGAGACGATCAAGGTTCTGCATAGCTCTCGTTTTATGCGGGATGCGCGCTCGCATGAAGGATCAATTAAGGACAATCCGCTCCATGCGGAGTTGCTGGAAATTGCGCGAATGGCGAGACACGACTTTCTGGTGGACGCCGCGCTGAGCCGCGGAGCAGCGGATTATGGGCGGCGCCCTGTTTCGGCAATCTTTGCAGGAGCCCCAGAGGCGGCCCATGGACAGGGCGTCGCGTACGTTTCCCGGATCATGCTGGAAACGTTAGAGGAACCGGCCGACGCGGTGATTACAACCGCGGCCGGCTACCCGCTGGATATGACGTTCTATCAGGCGGTGAAAGGCGTGACGGCGGCTTCGCACATCGTCAAGCCGGGTGGACGCATTTTACTGATTGCGGAGTGCAGCGAGGGTACGGGCGCGCCTGAATTCCACCGTATGGTGACGGAAAACTCGTCCGGCACGGCGTTTCTGAAGAAACTGGATTCGGCTGCCGTGGAAGTGGACCAGTGGCAACTGGAAAAATTAGCACTGGTGCAACAAAACTGTGAATTGTTGTTTTACGTGCCGGGAGTTTCCAAAGCGGATAGAACCTCTTTATGGGGACCATCATTCGACAATGTTCACGAAGCTGTTACGGCACTTACATCGGACTTACCGGCAGGAGCCCGTATCGCGGTGATTCCAGAGGGCCCGTATGTACTGGCGCGGGCTAAATCTAGAGCTGAAGAATTGGTATCTCCGTGAAGAGTTTGTTAAATCAGGTTAAAGTCCGACCGAATCTCCGGTAAGTGTCGTCTATTGATAATAGGTCGAAGCTTATGGAAATGACGGAAGATTACACTATCAAGAACGGGCTGGGTATACGGGTAAATGGGCGGCGCACGTGTCAGGTAATCCGTAAGCAGAAGAATGAATGGAAAGAAATCGGGCGGCTGTACGAATTGCCTGTAGATGTGGCGGACCTGTCGCTCGGAATACTGGGCATCCCCGCGAGTGTATTGGCTGTGGCTGTGCGTGCCTATGAAATGGACCATCCCGACACGAAACTGCGTGCGATGCTAACGCGGCGTGTGGCGAGGCCAAGGTTGATTGAGCGAATGGTGGCGAGCGCCTAAATTTCCCGCCATTGAGCGCGGAATTGGGCTTTCGCGCGATACAGAAGCACACGTAAATAATCACGATCGACGCCGAATTTGCGGCAGATTTCATCTTTATCGCGTTCTTCAATAAAGAGGGCGCTGAGGAGTTTGCGATCTTTCGGCTCAAGCTTTTCGAGTGCGGATCGGACGCGACCGCGTAACTGAGAGGTGACTGCGGCACTTTCGAGGTCTACGTTCGAATCTGCTGGATCGTGGGTCGCTTCTTCAAGAGGGCTTTCGCGCTTACCGGCGCGGAAATGCTCCAGGAGCACGTAATTACATGTGGTGTTCACGTAGGCGCCGAGTTTTTCAGCCTCACGTATAGTGGCTGCCGACCGGATGGTTTTCAGCACGCGAAGCAGCGTTTCCTGCTTCAGGTCTTCTATGGAATCGGACTGCCGGAGCCGATTGCGCAGTTTGAGCGTAAGCATCCGCCCGAAATAGGTACTAAAATGCTGTTCTGTTTCCGCGTGGGCGGATCTCAGACGGTTGAGATAGTCTTCGTCAAACCGGTAGAGATCCACCGTGGGTCAGCCTGTGTCTCGCTCTAGGCCGCCTGGAAGCGCGCTTCCACTTCTTTCCAATTCACAACATTCCACCAGGCGGCCATGTACTCCGGCCGGCGGTTCTGATACTTCAAGTAGTAAGCATGTTCCCAAACGTCAAGACCCATGATGGGCTGCTTGCCGTCCATGATCGGGTTGTCCTGATTCGGGGTGGAGATGATGTCCAATTTGGTGCCATCTTTGATAAGCCATGCCCAACCGGAACCGAAGCGTGCCGCGCCAGCGGCATTGAACTTCTCTTTGAACTGATCCAAGCTGCCGAAAGTGGCGAGAATCGCCTCTGACACAGCGCCCTCCGGCTTACCGGTCGCGCCCGGCGTCATAATCCGCCAAAACATGGAATGGTTCATATGGCCGCCACCATTGTTGCGGACAGCGGTGCGGATGTTCTCAGGAACAGCGGCGCAGTTATTGGCGAGAAGTTTCTCGACGGGCAGGTCCGCAAGCGCGGATGCGGATTCTAGGGCCTTGTTGAGATTGGTGACATAAGCGGCGTGATGTTTACCATGGTGAATTTCCATGGTGGTGCGATCGATATAGGGCTCAAGAGCGTCTGGAGCGTATGGAAGCGAAGGAAGGGTAAATGGCATGACGTTCTCTACCTTACTACCCTTTCGAAGGCATCGGCGATGCGAAACATTCCCGCTTCGTCAAAATGGTTACAAAGTATCTGCAATCCAACCGGAAGATTATCGCCGGTGCGGCCGCAGGGGACGCTCATACAGGGGATACCAGCCAAGCTACCGGTTACGGTGTAGATATCGGAGAGATACATTTGCAGCGGGTCATCCAGCTTTTCGCCGAGACGAAATGCGGGGAAAGGCGAGACGGGCGCGACGATGGCATCTACTTCTTCAAAGGCGCGCTTGAAATCTTGTGTGATGAGGGACCGCACCTGTTGGGCTTTCTTGTAATAAGCATCGTAATACCCGTGGCTTAACACATAAGTACCGAGCATGATGCGGCGTTTGACTTCTGCGCCGAAACTTTCCCCTCGGGTATTGCTGAACATATGGCTGAGCGTATCGGAATGGGGGGAGCGGACTGTGTAGCGGACACCATCGTAGCGGGCCAGGTTAGAACTGGCTTCGGCGGTGCTGAGAACGTAGTAACAATCGATCGCGTAATCGGTGGAAGGCAGGCTGATCTCGCGCACATCGCAGCCTTCTTCGCGGAGGACTTCGATGGCGCGCAGGACGAGCGCCGCGGTTTCACCGGTTGCGTCCTTGAAATATTCCTTGGGGATGCCGAGGCGAACGCCCTTCAGATTGCGATCGAGGGAATCGGCATAATGGGGCACGGGCGCGGCGGCGGAGGTGGAATCCAGCGGGTCTGCACCGGAAATTACTTCGAGCAGTATGGCGGCATCGCGAACGGTGCGGGCGAAAGGGCCGATGTGATCGAGAGAGCTGGCGAAAGCAACCAGCCCGTAACGCGAGACGCGGCCATATGTGGGAGTGACACCGACGACGCCGCAGAAGGAAGCTGGCTGACGGATGGAGCCGCCGGTATCGGAGCCGAGCGAGACCGTGGCGGTGCCTTGCGCGACGACCGCGGCCGAACCGCCGCTGGAACCACCGGGGACACGATCGAGAGCCACGGGATTGCGAACGGGGCCGAAAGCGCTGTTCTCATTCGATGAACCCATGGCGAACTCATCGCAATTGGTCTTGCCGATGATGACGCCGCCTGCTTGTTCGAGGCGGATGACGGCCGTGGCATCGTATGGCGGGATGAAGTGCTCGAGCAGTTTTGAGGCGCAGGTGGTGCGCAGGCCCTTGGTGAGAATGACGTCTTTTACAGCCACAGGAACGCCCGCCAGCGGCCCGGGGTCTTCACCCTGGGCAAGTTTGCGATCCACAGCTTCGGCTTGCGCGATGGCGCGTTCGGGGCTGAGGAGCAGATAAGCGTTGGTGGCGGGATTATGGGCTTCGGCGAAGTGAAGCGTGGCGCGCGTGATCTCGGCAGCGGTGAAGCTTCGGGCGCGCAGACCCTGCTGGATTTCGGCGATGGTGAAATTTTCAAATTGCATGGCTAGCGCTCAATCACCAGCGGCACTTTGAAATAACCGGGTGCGGAGAGGGGCGCGTTTTGCAGGGCGGCTTCGCTACCGAGCGGGGTGCGGACCACATCATCGCGAAGAGTTGCGGTTTCCGGTGCGTCGTAAAGGACCTGGGCCATGGGTTCCACACCTTCGGTTGCGATCTCGCTCAAGCGATCCATGTGAGCGAGGATCTCGCCCAGATTGCGGACCAGTTGCGGAATTTCTTCAGCGGAGAGGTTCAGGTTGGCTAGCGTGGCTACGTAGCGGACATCTTCTTCAGTGAGACTCATCGATTCGTTTTATTATGCCGTTTCGCGACGACGGGCGGCGACGTAGAGACGGCGCAAGCCGGGATCTTGAATGCCGTCGGCTTCGTCACTGAACAGCGGCGCTGAGTGGAGAGCACGCTGCGGTTCACGGCGGCGGGGCATGACCCGGAATTCGAGGTCGTCAACAATTTTGGGACCAACGTGCTTGGCGAGATTCGAAAGGATGTGACGGGAAACCGTGAAGAGATTGCGCTGCCAGGTCTGATCTTCCACTTCAACTACCAGGCGGGTGCGAACTAGTTTAACGGCCCGGGTGTTTTGTGCCAGGCGCTTGCCGACGGCGCGGGGCCAGGCGCTGAGCACGACCTGTTCGGGAGTGATGGGCGCTTCCGCGACGGGTAGATTACCAATAATGCGGCTGGCGCGTTCCATACGGAGACTGTGAGTTTAACACCAAGTGCGAGCGCGGGCGTACCGGGCTTGAACTTGAAATCAGTCTGACACATTGGCTACTCTGAAGTACGCTCGCTCAGGGAGTCCTATGAAGCATTTCTTTTCGGCAGTATTGGTTTGCGCAATGTTTAGCACCGTTCCGGCTTTCTGCCAGGACGTGACCGGTTCCATTTCAGGGACGGTGCAGGACAGCTCTGGCGGTGCCATCGCCAACGCGAAGATTACCGTTCTGAACACCGATCAGAACGTGACGGTAAAGACGCTGAATTCGGGCGGCAACGGCGAGTACTCGGCCACGCAGCTTCCAGTGGCGACTTATACGGTTACGGCGGAAGCTCCTGGGTTCAAGCGCGCCTCACGCACTTCCGTTCCGGTGAACGTGAATGACAAGTTGACCATTAACTTCAACATGGAAGTGGGTGCGGTGACGGAAGAAGTGAAGGTGGAGGAATCGCCACTGCAGGTGGAGATGCAGACGGCTGCGGCACAGAGCCTGATTACCGGCACGCAGGTGCGGGAACTGGCGTTGAATACGCGGAACTATGAACAGCTGTTGCAGCTTTCGCCGGGCGTGGTGTCGAATGTGGGCGATCAGGTATATATCGGGACCAGCAACCCGCTGGGAGGTGCAAACACGGTCGGTTTTTCAATCAACGGTTCCCGGCCTGGCGCGAACAATTGGACAGTGGACGGCGCGGACAATGTGGATCGCGGGTCGAACCAGACTCTGCTGAATTACCCGAGCGTGGACGCGATTGCGGAATTCAAAGTTTTGCGGGGGCAGTATGATGCTGAATTCGGCCGCGCTTTGGGGGGCCAGATCAACGTGGTTACCAAAACCGGCGGCAGCGGTTTCCATGGTGATGCCTATGAATTTTTCCGCAACGACAAGCTGGCCGCTAATAATTATTTCAACAATCTGAACGGCATCAATAAAGATCCAGTGACAGGGAAGGCGCGGGTACCGCCGCTGCGCTACAACAACTTCGGTTACACCGTGGGTGGCCCGGTGTGGATTCCGAAAATTTACAACCGCGATAGGAATAAGACTTTCTTCTTCTTCTCTCAGGAATTCCGGCGTGTGATCACTTATGGCAGCACCACCGCCACCGTTCCCACCACGGCCCAGAAGAGCGGGCAATTTGCGACCCCGGTGTGCGTTTCTTTCTCCGCCGATGGCACGCAATGTTTGCAAACGGGAACACAGATCGCGAATATAAATCCAGTCGCTCAAGCCTACATCAAGGACCTTTTTGCGAACGTGCCTACAGGCGCGGCATTCGGCTCAACCGCGGGGGAAGGAACGCTGTTTACTTCGCTGCGGAACCAAGCTTATGCGCGACAGGAATTGATCAAGGTGGATCATAACTTCGGGCAAAAGCTAGTGCTCTCCGGCCGTTATATTCAGGACAGCATTCCGACCATTGAGCCCGGCGGCTTGTTTACCGGCCTTGCGCTTCCGGGTGTTGCGACAACGAGTACTAATTCTCCGGGCAAAGGCGCGGTGATTCGGGCAACTTCTTCGTTTAGCCCAAACGTGGTGAATGAGGGTGGTTACGCTTACAGCTACGGCGCTATTATCAGCCGCGTGACAGGGACGATCAGTTCCGCACTGTCACCTGATATCAAGGTGACCCTGCCTTATGTGTCCACCATTGCGCGAGTGCCGTCGCTGACGTTTACGGGCGGCTCGGCGGTTACCGGCTTTGGACCATATGACGATTTCAACTACAACCATCAGGTGTTCGACAGCCTGACCTGGGTGAAAGGGCGCCACACCATGAAGTTTGGCGGCACTTACTATCATTACAACAAGACCGAAAACGCCGGCGGCGGTAATCAGGGTGCTTTTGCTTTTTCCGGTGAAGGGACGGCGGTTCGCCCGGCTGGCACTGCCGCTTTCGACCAGGCATTTGCAAATTTCCTGCTTGGGAGAGTTTCGAGTTTCACGCAGAATCAGCTGGATCTGACGCCGTCGATAAAATCTAATTCGTTTGAGTTCTACGGTCAGGATCAATATCGTATGCGTCCCAACTTGACCGTTAGCTATGGGCTGCGTTACTCCGCGTTTTTTGCTCCGTTCGATGACAACAAGTTTTTGACTAACTTCGACCCTAAGCTGTATGACCCGGCGAAGGCACCCCGAATTGATGCCGCCGGAAACATTGTTCCGAATACGGGTGACCCGTACAACGGTCTGATTGTGAACAGCCAGAATGCGGCGTTCGGGCATGTTTCGCCCTTTGGAACGAAAGTATCGAACTTTGGAAAAAATAATCTGGCACCGCGTGTAGGTATTGCTTGGGATCCTTACGGCGATGGCAAGATGAGCATCCGCGCGGGTTACGGCATTTTCTATGACACGGCGCTATACGGAATTTACGAGCAGAACATCTTTACAAACCCGCCGTTCAACAATACGGTGAGCATTCCGAATACGCAATTCGCCAATCCGGCATTGGGAACCCCAAACATTAGTGCTTCGCCGCGTGCGCTTCGTGGTACGCCCTATGAGTTGAATACACCTTACTCGCAACAGTTCAGTTTCGATGTACAGAAGCAGTTCGGCCGCGGGCTGGTGCTGGATGCCGGTTATTACGGGCAAAAGGGAACGCATCTGCTGGGTATTCGTGACATCAACCAGGTGCCACTCGGGCTCGCTTACAGTTCCGGCGTGATTCCGGCCAACACCTATGTGACTGCCACCACCACTCCCCGGCTGAACGCGCTACGGCCGTATCTGGGCTATAACGCGATTAACGTGCTTGAGACGAATTACAACGAGACCTACAGTTCGCTTCAGGTAAATGTGGAAAAGAGATTTAGCGGAAATACCGCGTTTGGTGTGGCGTACACGTGGTCGAAGGGATTGGGAGATACGCAAAGCGACCGCAGCCAAGCACCGCAGAACAGCTACAACGTAGCCGGCGAACGCGGCCGTCTGGCGATTGACCGCACTCAAGTTGCGACCGCAAACTTCGTGGTCGATGTTCCTGGTTTCAAGGAGCAGAAAGGACTGTTTGGCCATATTCTGGGCGGCTGGGAAATTTCCGGAATCGCGACATTCCAATCGGGTTTGCCTTTGACAGCGACATCCTCCCTCGGCAACGATCCTGGCGGATTAGGCTTTCTTGGACCTAGTGCTGCCGGCCCGCGTCCCGATCAGGCTTGCAATCCGAATAGCAGCGGCAACGCGCCGCGTCAGCTGACGAAGTGGTTCGATACATCGTGCTTCAACGAAGTGCCGCTCGGACAGGTTCGTCCGGGCAATGCGGGCCGGGGCACCATTCGAGGACCGGGATTGCAGCGTTGGGATACATCTCTGTTCAAGAACTTCCGCTTTCCCGGAACTGAGCAGACAAAGCTTCAGTTGCGTGGTGAAGCATTTAACGTTTTCAACCATACGAATTACAACGCCGTGAACACCTCCCTCGGAAGCGCTCTGTTTGGACGCGTCACTGCTACGCGCGATCCTCGGATTGTTCAGGTTGCTTTGAAGCTCTACTTCTGACGAGAGTTAGCGGTTTTGCTTGTACCAATCGAGTGTGAGACGCAAGCCCTGCTCAAAACTATAGCGGGGCTTATGTCCCAGATCGGCTGACGCCAATGCCGTGTCGGCTTGAGAATCGCGGACATCGCCCTCGCGGGATGGACCGTATAGCGGCGCGACATCGACGCCTTCGAACTTTTGCAGCAGGGCCCATGCCTGGTTCAGCGTAATCCGGTCGCCATTGCCTCCGTTGTAAACATTGCCTGAGACACCCTTCGCGGTTGCGGCTTTCAGATTTAAGGCAACTACGTCGTCCACGTAGGTGAAATCCCGCGATTGTTCGCCATCGCCGTAAATGGTGGGCGCGGTGCCGTTCAGGATGTGCTTGATGAACAGTGAGAGCACGCCGGAATACATACTGGCTGGGTCCTGCCGGGGGCCGTAGACGTTGAAGTAGCGCAGGCTTACAGTTTCAAGTCCGAAGCAGCCTGAGAATACCTGAGCGTAATATTCGCCCGTGAGTTTCTGAAGCGCATAGGGAGACTTCGGCTTCGGCGTCATGGATTCTACTTTCGGAAGCACTAACGTATCGCCATAAGCGGAAGAAGACGCCGCATAGACCAGGCGCCGCACCTTGGCTTCACTGGCTGCGCGCAACACGTTAAAGGTGCCATTGATGTTGACATCGTGAGAGGGCACGGGGTCATTGATCGACCGTGGGACCGAGGGGATGGCCGCCTCATGAAACACGACGTCGGCATCGCGCATGAGGGGGGCGATGTCTTCATAGTTGCGGATATCGGTGCGGTGCAGTTCCACTGCAGGCCCCAGCACTTCCGTCAGATTTGATTCGTGACCGCTGAGAAGATTGTCGATTACGATGACCTTGGCCGCTCCTTCGCGCAGCAGGCCGCGGACCAAAGCGGATCCGATGAAGCCGGCGCCGCCGGTGACTACGTATTTACTCATTTTCTTTTAAGTATGCAAGGGAACGGCGCGCGATCTCCGCGGCTCCGGGGGAAAAATCGAAAGCTTCCAGCGAGACCCAGCCCTGATAATTTGAGGCGGTCAATTTTTGCAGCAGCGAACGGAAGTCATAAGAGCCCATGCCCGGATAGCGGCCATCCATTTCCTGGACATGAACATGGCGGATGATCGGCAGGTAACGATCGATCAGTTTGGCATGAGAGTCAGTCTCGCTTTCTGTGTTGTGCACGTCGAACATGGTCTGGACGGCGGGATGGCCGATTTCGGCAACAATGGCCGCAGCTTCGGACAACGTATTCACCACATCGGTTTGCGATTTGCCGAGAGCTTCCACCAGTAGCGTGACGCCCCTATCACCGGCTTGAGCCGCCACATCCCGGAAGCCGTCCACAAAGTACCGCGTGGCTGCGGCGGCCGTGAGACCGCCGGTGGAGGAGCGCTGCTTAGGAGAACCGAAGACCAGCACTGTCTTTTCGCCCAGGTCAGCCGAAAGATCGATCAGTTCGCGAATGTATTGCCAGCTTCGGGCGCGCAAAGCAGGGTCGGGCGTAGTCAGGTGGTATCCGGCGCCGCTCACCATCAGCCAGTGTAGGCCCACGAACTGAAGCGTTTCCGCCTGCATGATGCGGCAGTACTCCGCGCGTTGCGCGGCGCTGATCTGAAGCGGCTCAGGCGCGAGTGTGAAGGGGGCCAGTTCGATGCCCCGATAGCCAGCCTGGCGCAGGGTTGTGCACTGTTCGGAAAAGGGAGTTTCGCCAAACGCTTCGTTACACATGGCGTGGCGGTAAGTAGGAGACATGGAATTTTTCAGTCTAATATACTCAAGCCCAGGGGCACGTATAAAATGGTTTTATTAGCGGCGCTATTGCTGCAGGCGGATGATTTAGGGACGAAAGCACCGCTGCACACACCCGGTTCGGAAAGTGATTTTTCAAGGGTTGTGATCGCGCTCTTTATTGTGGGACTAGTCATTGCCGGGGGAATCGCCGTTCGCATGATCATGAGGGGCCTGGCGCATCGAATTCAGGAAAAGGAGAAATGAAATGAAAGGGAAACTGGTTGTAACCGGGCTTTTAATATTCGGCACTATTTACGGACAAACGCAGGCGCCCGTTGACGATACGGCCAAGCTTCGGAAGGATTTCGATCAGGCCAAAAAGACCCTGCTCGATTGGCCGAACGTGGGCCGTTATGAACATGAGAACGCAACGGTGCCGGCCCTTGCGAAAGAGGAAAACCGCGTCGTTTTTATGGGCGATTCCATCACTGACGCGTGGAATAAAAAAGAGGGCCGCTTTTTTCCGGGGAAGCCGTACCACGACCGGGGAATCAGCGGGCAAACTACTCCTCAGATGCTGATTCGTTTCCGTCCTGACGTGATCGCGCTGAGGCCTAAAGTTGTGGTGATTCTTGCGGGAACAAACGATCTGGCCGCAAATACGGGCCCGATGACGGTGCAGGCGACGGAAGACAATTTGCAATCGATGGCGGAACTGGCAAAAGCAAATGGCATTCAAGTGGTGCTTTCCAGCATCATGCCCGTTTGTGATTATATTCGCCCGCAGACCGCCCGCCGTCCGCCGGAGAAGATCATTGAGATCAACCGGTGGATGAAAGATTATGCGGCGAAAAATGGGTTCGTTTTTCTGGATTACTATTCCGCAATGCTCGATGACAAGCAGATGCTGAAGCAGGAATTGACCGGAGACGGGCTGCATCCGAACGATGCCGGGTATGCCATTATGGCGCCGCTGGCGCAGAAGGCTATTGATCAGGCGCTGAAAGAAAAGTAAGCGCGTCGCTACGATGTATGGTCCAGGATGACTTTCCAGCCTGTGAGTTCGCGTTCGAAGAGGAGCGAGAACAATCCTTTCGATTCTCCGCCTCCGGCTTCCGTACGTTCCAGGTGGAACCGGCCGGTGACCATGGCGTATTTTTTGCCCAGCAGCTTCACTTCGATTTCGGTGAACTCGAGCTTACCCATCTTTTCCGCTGTTGCGTAGTTCTTGCGATAGTTCGCCAGCACGCCCGCGAAGCCCTTTGTCATCGTTTTGCCGATGAAGGTGGTATCGGGAGAGTTGTTGTAGCCCTGCATAAAGCCTTCGATATCGGCGCGGTTCCAGGCTGCTTGCTGATCGCTCAATACTCTCCGGATAGCGGCTGACGGTTCGGCGGCGAAGAGGGAAGAAGCAATGAGGAATGCGGTAAGCAAGGGCTTCATGTTGGGTTATTGTCGCATCTGCTAGGATGAGGTTTGTCAGGTTCCGGGCTCCGTGCAATAGGCGGTCGCGAACCCCGCCAGGTCCGGAAGGAAGCAACGGTAGTGATTCAGCCTGTGTGCCG
>Ga0123337_10006168_pt1 | contig 11536 bp, 10 predicted proteins | sample frozenSSSSmetaG_FD_89792 | JGI IMG/M metagenome (GOLD analysis project Ga0123337, IMG submission 89792) | Glacier valley bacterial and archeal communities from Borup Fiord, Nunavut, Canada, to study Microbial Dark Matter (Phase II) -... | ecosystem: Environmental > Aquatic > Freshwater > Ice >...
CCCGGGCGACCTACAAGGCCATCGGCTTCGACCAGGTCGGCACCTTCAGCACCGTCCTGATGTAGAAGGCATGCGCCCGTATGCCGGGTGCTCACCCGACGCAGACGGCCCGCCTCCCTGAGGGGGACGGGCCGTCATACGCCGCTCTGGTGCGGTGGGCGGTGACTCGTGCTGAGTGGTGCTGGGTGTTGCTGCGACTACTTGGTGTACTGCTCCAGGCTCGTGCCCTTGTACGCGTCGGCCGCGTTGGCCTTGGTGACGATGACCGGGGGGAGCAGGTTGGCCGGGACGACCTTGACGCCGTTGTTGTATGACGTCGTGTCGGTCGTGGTCGGCTTGGCACCCGTCTGGAGGGCCTTGATCATCTCGATCGTGGCCGCCACGAGCTTGTTGGTGTCCTTGTTGATGGTGGAGTACTGCTCGCCCGCCATGATCGACTTGACTGAGTCGACCTCGGAGTCCTGACCGGTGACGATCGGGATCGGCTTGCCGGCCTGCTTGACCGAGGTGATGATCGCGCGGCCCAGCGTGTCGTTGGGAGACAGCACCCCGTCGAGCGTCGCGCTGGTGTAGTTGGCCGAGATCAGCGTGTCCATGCGCTTCTGAGCGTTCTCCGGCTTCCACCCCTGGGTGACGACCTGGGTGAAGTCCTTCTGGCCCGAGCCGACCTTGAGGGTGCCATCGGCGATCTTGGGCGTGAGGACCGACATGGCACCGTCGAAGAAGACCTTCGCGTTGGCGTCGTCGGGCGACCCGGCGAAGAGCTCGATGGTGTAGGGACCGTTGGCCTTCTTGGCCTTCATGCCGTCGAGCAGCGCGGTCCCCTGCAGGACGCCGACCTTGAAGTTGTCGAAGGCGGCGTAGTAGTCGACAGCCTTCGTGTCGAGGACGAGCCGGTCGTAGGCGATGACCGTCGCGCCGGAGTCCTTGGCCGACTGGAGCTGGGTGCCGAGCTGCTTGCCGTCGATGGCACCGACGACGATGACCTTGGCGCCCTTGGTGACCATGCTCGAGATCTGGTTCTGCTGCTCGGTGACTCCACCGTTGGCGAACTGCACGTCGGCCGAGAAGCCGGCGGACTTCAGGCCGTCGTTGAACAGCTTCTCGGCCAGGACCCAGTTCTCGGAGGTCTTCTGGGGGAGAGCAACGCCGATGACCGAGTTGGCCGGGAAGCCGCCCGCGGCGGCACCGCTGGTGGCGGCAGCCCCGCCGCCCGTGCTCGTGTCTGCACGACCACATCCGGTGAGGGCGAGGGCGGCCACGGACGAGACGGCCAGCACCTTGGCGAAGGTACGCATGTGTTCTCTTTCCTGTTCTTGCGCTCAAACGATGAGTCGCGTTGACACGCACCGGACGGCGCCCGGTGCGAGAAGGTGGGGGGTCAGGGTCAGCTGCGGCTGATGGCCGCGCCGACGGGCTGGGTCTCCTTGTCGGCCGCGTTGCCGGCGTCGGAGGTGAGCGGAGGGGCGACCGTGCCGTCACCGGAGGAGGACTTGTCGTCCCGGTTGCGCATGAAGAGGCCGGTGATGGAGGGCTTGCCCTGACGCTTGTTGTAGACGTCGAAGGCGACGGCCGCGAGCAGCACGAGGCCCTTGATCATCTGGGTGGCGTCGGCGCCGATGCCCTTGAGCTGGAGGCCGTTGTTGAGCACAGCCATGACCAGACCACCGACGATGGAGCCGACGACCGTGCCCACACCACCGGAGACCGCGGCACCACCGATGAAGACGGCGGCGATCGCGTCGAGCTCCCAGCCGGTGCCGTCGAACGGGCCGGAGGCCTGCGAGCGGGCCACGAACATCATGCCGGCGAGAGCGGCGAGGATCGACATGTTCATCATGACCAGGAAGTTGATCCGCTTGCTCTTGACGCCTGACAGCTCTGCCGCGTGCCGGTTGCCACCCACGGCGTAGATGTGGCGGCCGGTGATGGTGCGGTTGGAGATGAACCCGTAGATCAGGACGAGCGCGACGAGGATGAGGCCCGAGTAGGGGAAGCCCTTGGTGCCTGACGCGAAGAGCAGCATGACAGCCATGATCGTGATGCTGATGAGCGCGAGTCGCATCCACATGATCATCGAGTCCTCGACCGTGGCCCCGATCCGGACGAGACGGGCCCGACCGCGCAGGGCGCCGACGACGATGCCGACACAGGCGAGGATGCCCAGCAGCAGCGTCAGGTTGTTGTAGCCCGTGCTGGGGCCCACCTCAGGGAGGGTGCCGGCGCCGAGCTGGATGAAGTCGCTCGGCACGGTCACGGAGTTGGACTTGCCGATGAACTGGTTGAGGCCTCGGAACAGGAGCATGCCGGCGAGGGTGACGATGAAGGCGGGGATGCCGACGGTGGCGACCCAGAACCCCTGCCAGGCACCGGCGGCGGCACCGGCGGCGAGGCCGAGCAGCACCGCGAGGTACCACGGCAGGTGGTAGTTCTGGATGGCCAGCGCCACGATGATGCCGGTGGCGGCCGCCACCGACCCCACGGACAGGTCGATGTGCCCGGCGATGATCACGAGCACCATCCCCACCGCGAGCACGAGGATGTAGGCATTGCCCTGCAGGATGTTGTTGAAGTTGTTGGGGCTGATCACCAGCCCGCCAGTCCAGATGTGGAAGAAGACCATCAGCGCGACGAGGGCGATGATCATGCCGAGCTGGCGGGTGTCGCCACCGAAGATCTGCTTGACCTTGTTCATGGTGTCCGTTCCTGCTTCGTCGTGGGTCGGGGGTGAGGCGTCGTGGGTCGGGGGTTGGGGAGTCGTCAGACCGAGACGGCCGGGTCGTGATCGGCGGAGAGCTGACCCTGCTCGACCTCGTCGGTGCCGATCTCGACGCCGGCGCCGCCATGGGAGTTCTTGGTCATCAGACGCATCAACGACTCCTGGTCGGCGTGCCCCTTGTCGAGCACCCCGGTGATCGCGCCCTCACAGATCGTGTAGATCCGGTCGGACAGCCCGAGCAGCTCGGGCAGCTCGGAGGAGACGACGATGACGCCCTTGCCGGAGGCTGCGAGCTTCTGGATGATGCCGTAGATCTCGAACTTGGCGCCGACGTCGATGCCACGGGTGGGCTCGTCGAGGATCAGCAGGTCGGGCTCGGTGAAGAGCCACTTCGACAGGACGACCTTCTGCTGGTTGCCGCCGGAAAGCTTGGAGATGCCCTCGTCGACCGATGGAGCCTTCGTGCGCAGCTCGAGCCGGTATTGGTCGGCGAAGCGGTACTCCTCGGCCTCGCTCACCTGTCCACCGTGGGTGATCCGCTTGAGGTTGGCCGAGACGGTGGTGCGCTTGATGTCGTCGAGCAGGTTGAGGCCGAGGGTCTTGCGGTCCTCGGTGACGTAGGCCAGACCGGCGTCGATAGCCTGCGAGACGCTGTGCAACGCGATCTCCTTGCCGTCCTTGACCATCCTGCCCGAGACGAAGTTGCCGTAGGAGCGCCCGAAGATGCTGCGCATGAGCTCGGTGCGCCCGGCACCCATGAGCCCTGCGAAGCCCACGATCTCGCCGCGGCGGACGTAGAAGCTCTCCCGTTTGCACACCAGGCGGTCACCGACCTCGGGGTGACGGACCGTCCAGTCGTCGACCTCGAAGAACTTCTCGCCGAGCGAGGGGGTGTAGTCCGGGAAGCGTGACTCGAGATCGCGTCCGACCATCGCCTTGATGATGCGGTTCTCGTCGACGCCCTCGTCCGCGACCCGCATGGTCTCGATGGTCTTGCCGTCACGGATGACCGTGATCGCGTCGGAGATCTGCTCGATCTCGTTGAGTTTGTGGCTGATCATGATGCAGGTGACGCCCTTGGACCGCAGCCCCGCAATGAGGTCGAGTAGGTGCTGGCTGTCGGTCTCGTTGAGGGCAGCGGTCGGCTCGTCGAGGATGAGCAGCTTGACGTCCTTCGACAGGGCCTTGGCGATCTCGACGAGCTGCTGCTTGCCGACGCCGATGTCCTTGACCTTGCTGTCGGGGTTCTCGGCCAGGCCGACCCGCGCGAGCAGCTCGGTGGCCCGCTGACGGGTCGCGATCCAGTCGATGCCGAAGCCACCGAGCTGCTCGTTGCCCAGGAAGATGTTCTCGGCGATCGACAGCTCCGGGATCAGGGCGAGCTCCTGGTGGATGATGACAACGCCCGCGTGCTCGCTCTCGCGGATGTTGGAGAAGTGGCGCACCTGGCCGTCGAAGACGATCTCGCCCTCCTCGGCCTGGTAGACCCCCGAGAGCACCTTCATCAGGGTCGACTTGCCGGCACCGTTCTCACCACAGATCGAGTGGACCTCACCGCGCCGCACGACCATCGTCACGTCGGCCAGGGCCTTGACCCCCGGGAAGCTCTTGGTGATGCCCCGCATCTCGAGGATGACCTCGCCCGGCGGGGGAGTCGTCGCGGCGGAACCGTCCGGTGCGGTCGTGCCTCGCGCTGTGTCAGCCTGGCTCATCGCGTCAAGAACCCTTTCGTCGGCGGCGTCGTTGCTAGCCCGATCGCTGATTGTGTCCCGCAGCACACGGGTGCCGACACCTTCTGGAGGAAACTTGTCGGTTACAAGGCGATAACGATTGACATCGTTGTCAGACTGAACATCAGAAATGGAACCTCACGAGCCGTCGACCTGTCAAATGCCACCCGTGGTCAGTGGGTCACTCCATCCGCGATCGGTGGTGGTTGTTCCCTGTTCGTGGTCAGGAACTTGACCGACAACGGGGCCGCAGCCCAAGATGTCGTGTTGTGTCAACGTTGTCACCTCCTGGACCCCATGACGGCGGCCCGCCCCGCCCCGGCCGACCGACCATGGCCGACGTCGCCAGCCTCGCCGCGGTGTCGATCAAGACGGTCTCGAGGGTGGTCAACGACGAGCCCGGCGTGCGCTCCGAGACTGCCAGCCGCGTCAAGGCGGTCATCGACGAGCTGGGCTTCCACCGGCACGAGGGGGCGAGCATGCTGCGCAAGGGGCGCTCGACCAGCATCGGCCTGATCGTCGAGGACCTGGCCAACCCGTGGTACTCGCTGTTGGCGGCGGCGATGGAGCGCGAGGCCCGGGGGCGCGGCCACTTCCTCATCTCGACGTCGGCCGAGGGCTCGCCGGCCAGGGAGTCGGCGCTGGTCGACGCCCTCTTCGCCCGTCGGGTGGAAGGCCTGGTCGTCGTGCCTGCCTCGCCGGTCGCCAGCCCCGAGATCACCAGCGTGGCCCACGAGATCCCCGTCGTGTGCGTCGACCGGCCCCTGCCCGGTCTGGCCGCCGACACGGTGCTCAGCGACAACGAGGGCGGGGTTCGCTCTGCGGTCGAGCACCTCGTGGCGCACCGGCATCAGCGGATCGGCTTCCTCGGCGACGACGCCGCGGTCTGGACCGCCCGGCGACGGCTGGCGGCATTCTGTGCCTCGCTCGACGGTCTGGGGATGGCGAACCCGGACCACACCCGACTCGGCCCCTTCGCACCGGGGGAGGTCTCAGCCCTGCTCGCGCAGTGGACGCACGGCCCCGAGGGCATCACTGCGGTCATCACCAGCAACAACCGCGTCACCATGCAGGTCATCAGCGCAGTCCGCAACGGTGGCCTTGACCTCGTGGTCCTCGGCTACGACGACTTCGAGCTCGCCGACTTCCTCGACCCCCCCGTGACCTGTGTGCACCAGGATCCCGCGTCGTTGGGAGAGAAGGCCATCCAGCAGCTCTTCGCCCGACTCGACGGGGAGCGCGGCGAGCCTCGCACCTTCGTCATCCCGACCCGCCTCATCGTGCGGGGAGTCCCCCGGCGACCCGCCGACCGCCGCTAGCAGCAGACCCGTCACACTCCCGCCCGTGATGCGCGGAAGCCGTGGTGGGATGTCGCGTATGACGCCCCCGCCTGCTGACGTGCCACCGCTCACCATGGGGATCGGCGGCCTGGCCGCTGCGTTCCTCACCTCCGGGGTCCTCCACGTCGTGCGCCCGCAGGTCTTCGAGCCGACCATCCCGCCGCAGCTGCCGCAGCCCCGTCAGCTGGTGGTCTGGTCGGGTGTCGCCGAGCTCGTCTGTGGGGCAGGCATGCTGGTGCCCCAGACCCGGCGTCTGGCCGGACTGGCCAGCGCAGCACTGCTGCTGGGGGTGTGGCCGGCCAACGCCCAGATGCTGGTGTCGGCGCACGGCCGGGCCCAGCGCGAACCCCGTTCGTGGGTGGCCCAGGTGGAGCGGGCGGTCACCGCAATCCGGGTGCCGTTGCAGGTGCCGCTCATCCGCATCGCCCTGCGGGCTGCCGGGCGCTGAGTCCCTGCATGCGCGCTCGCGCGACCACGTGACAAACTGGAAGTGCGTAAAGCGAGGAATGTGGCACACTTCACGTCGAGGCTTCGCCGGGGAACAGGCTCTCGATTGCGCTGACGGGCGCCATCGGATGCCACCGGCGGCGGTGTGGCCACCACGCCGGGAGCTCGTCCGGACCTGGTCCGGACGAGCTCGGTCGCGCTCCCGGGCGGTGGGTTGCGCGTGGCGGGTGGATGACCGCGGCACCGGCCCCGGTGGGGAGCGGACGGCCTACGCCGGCGCGACTAGTCTCATACCTGCAGAACTGACTGCCCTGTCCGCACCTGCGGGCGCCACCGCCGGCCCCCCGAGGAGTCCCACCGTGCCCATGCGCATGTCGAGCCTGTTCCTGCGCACCCTGCGAGAGGACCCGGCCGACGCCGAGGTGCCGAGCCACCGGCTGCTGGTGCGGGCGGGCTACATCCGCCGGGTGAGCCCGGGGATCTACACCTGGCTGCCGCTGGGGCTGAAGGTGCTGCGTCGCGTCGAGCAGATCGTGCGTGAGGAGATGGACGCCATCGGGGCGCAGGAGCTGCTCTTCCCCGCGCTCCTGCCCCGCGAGCCGTATGAGGCGACGGGCCGGTGGACGGAGTACGGCCCCAACATCTTTCGCCTGAAGGACCGCAAGGGCGGCGACTACCTGCTCGGGCCGACGCACGAGGAGCTGTTCACCCTGGCGGTGAAGGACCTGTTCAGCTCCTACAAGGACCTGCCCGTCTCGCTCTACCAGATCCAGACGAAGTACCGGGACGAGGCGCGGCCGCGGGCCGGGGTGCTGCGCGGGCGCGAGTTCATCATGAAGGACTCCTACTCCTTCGCGGTCGACGACGCGGGGCTGGACAAGGCCTACGACGCGCACCGCGAGGCCTACGTCAAGATCTTCGACCGGCTCGGCTTCCACTACGTCATCGTCGAGGCGATGGCCGGCGCCATGGGCGGCAGCAAGAGCGAAGAGTTCCTCGCGACCGCCGAGAACGGTGAGGACACCTACGTGCGCTGCCCCAGCTGCGGGTACGCCGCCAACGTGGAGGCGGTCAGGGTGCCTGTCCCCGACGCGCTCGACTGGGCGGGCGCCCCCGCAGCGCACGTCGAGGACACGCCCGGCACGCCGACCATCGCCAGCCTCGTCGACGTGCTCAACACCCGCTTCCCTCGCGACGACCGGGCCTGGGAGGCCGGTGACACCCTGAAGAACGTCATCGTCGAGGTCACCGAACCGGACGGGACCTCCTCGGTGCTCGCCATCGGCCTGCCGGGTGACCGCGAGGTCGACGAGAAGCGTCTCGAGGCGCAGCTGGAGCCTGCGACCTTCGAGGTGTTCGACGACTTCGCGTCCGTGCCGCAGCTGGTCAAGGGATACATCGGGCCGGGTGCGCTGGGCGCCGAGAAGCCCGGCGCCGTGCGCTACCTGCTTGACCCGCGCGTCGTCGACGGCACGAGCTGGGTCACCGGCGCCGACGAGGCCGGCCGCCACGTCATCGGCCTGGTCAAGGGCCGCGACTTCGAGGCCGACGGCACCATCGAGGCCGCCGAGGTGCGTCCCGGCGACGCCTGCCCCAGCTGCGGCCACGCGCTCGAGGCGGCCCGCGGCATCGAGATGGGCCACATCTTCCAGCTCGGCCGCAAGTACGCCGAGGCGCTGGGGCTCAAGGTGCTCGACGAGTTGGGCAAGCTCGTCACGGTGACCATGGGCTCGTACGGTGTCGGCGTCTCACGCGCCGTCGCCTGCATCGCCGAGGGCAACCACGACGAGCTCGGCCTGGTCTGGCCGCGGCAGATCGCACCCGCCGACGTTCACGTCATCGCGCAGGGCAAGGACGACGACGTCTTCCTGGTCGCCGAGGAGGTCACCCGGGGGCTGGAGGGCGGCGGGTTGCAGGTGCTGCTCGACGACCGTCGCAAGGTCAGCCCGGGCGTGAAGTTCAAGGACTCCGAGCTGATCGGGGTGCCGACGATCGTGGTCGTCGGACGTGGCCTGGCGCAGGGTGTCGTCGAGGTCAAGGACCGGCGTTCGGGGCGCGCGCGCACCGTTCCCGTCGCGGAGGCCGTGAGCCAGGTGCTCGCGGAGGTGCGCGGGGCGTGACGGGGGAGGTCTCCGGCCGGCCCGTGGGGGCGGTCATCTTCGACTGGGGCGGCACGCTCACGCCGTGGCACACGGTCGACCTGCAGGAGCAGTGGGCGGTCTTCGCACGGGAGTACCACCTGGACGACCCGCACCTGGCCCTCGACCTCGCTGCGCGGATCCATGCCGCGGAGGAGGCGGGGTGGTCGCGGGGCCGGCACGATGACCATGCTTCCGCCCGCATCGAGGAGATCCTCGCCGAGGCCGACGTCGTGGCTGACGACCCGCGCGTGGTGGCGGGCCTGGCGGCCTACCGGGAGTTCTGGGAGCCGCACACCTTCACCGACCCGCACGTCAAGCCGTTGTGGGAGGGTCTGCGCGACAACGGGATCCGCGTCGGTGTGCTCTCCAACACGATCTGGTCGCGTGACTATCACCAGGAATTGTTCTCCCGAGACGGGGTGCTGCACCTCATCGACGCCGAGGTCTACTCCAGTGAGACGCCGTGGGTGAAGCCGTCACCCGAGATCTTCCGCTACGCGGCGAGGCAGGTGGGCGTGGAGCCGGCGGAGTGCGTCTACGTCGGCGACCGTGCGTATGAAGACGTGCATGGTCCGCAGGCCGTCGGCATGCGGGCGATCTGGGTGCCGCACAGCGACATCCCCCTCAGTCAGCAGGTCGCGGTCGACGCGACACCGGACGCCGTGGCCCACGAGCTGATCGACGTGCTCGACATCGTCACCGGCTGGCACTCGGGGTGGCACGCGCAGGGGTCCGCAGGCGCGGTCGCCACGCCGGGCGACCCCTGACGTGCTGGCGGTCGATGCCGTTGTCGCCGACCCCCCTCTGACGACTGCCCTCCTCCTGGCCCTCGCCGGCTTCGTGGCCGGCTGGGTCGACGCCGTCGTGGGTGGTGGGGGGCTGATCCAGCTGCCGGCAATCCTGCTGGGGCTGCCCGGTGCCTCACCGGCGCAGGTGCTGGCGACCAACAAGTTCGCCTCGATCTTCGGCACGGCGACGAGCTCGGTGACCTACTACCGGCGGGTGCGGCCCGACCTGCGCACGGCTCTGCCGATGGCAGCGATCGCCTACGTCGGGGCGATCGGGGGCGCGCTCATCGGGCTGCACATCCCCAAGTCGGCGTTCAACCCGATCATCCTCGGGTGCCTCGTCGTCGTCGGCGCCTACACGCTGCTCAAGCCACAGCTGGGCACGGCGACGGCGCTGCGGTGGGACGGCGTACGGCACACGGTCGCGGCCATGCTCACCGGTTTCGTCATCGGCGTCTACGACGGTGCGCTGGGCCCGGGCACCGGTTCGTTCCTCGTCTTCGCGCTGGTGGGGCTCATGGGCTACGCCTTCCTCGAGGCGAGCGCGAAGGCCAAGATCGTCAACGTCGCCACGAACCTCGGGGCGCTGACCGTCTTCGCGCCGGGCGGGCACGTCGTGGTGGCCATCGGGCTCGCCATGGGCGTGGCCAACCTGGTCGGCGGCTACCTGGGCGCGCGGACCGCCGTACGCCTCGGCAGCCGCTTCGTGCGCATCGTCTTCATCGTCGTGGTGGCCGCGTTCATCGTGCGGATCAGCCTGCAGCTGCTGGGGATCTGGGGCTGAGGGCCCCGTGCCGGCCCGGAGGCCACGCGGGTCGGGCCCGCATACGGGGGCACGTGCGCGCGAATGCGTGAGGCGCCTTCACCTCAGGACGGCCAGCACCAGGAGGAGGGCCGCACTGCCGGTGAAGAGGAGGTACGAGCCGAGGGCGCGCCCGCGGTCGCCGTACCCCAGCTGGCGGGCCAGCACGGCGCCCGCCCCGGCCAGGGCCAGCACCGCCCCCGCGAGCAGGGCCTGGGTCGACCTCAGGCCGACGACCATCAGGACGAGACCGAGCACGGAGTACAGGGCGACGAGCAGCTCGGCGCCCCGGCCCAGGTCGAGGCGGGGGATCTCGTGCATGCGCTGCCGCCACACGCGCAGCCCCACGGCCGCGGACACCCCGTTGAGCAGGAGCTCGAGAGCCAGCAGAGCCGTCAGCACGACCACGACGATGCGCACGGGACTCATCATGGGTCAGGCGTGCGTGCTGTGGGGACGGAGGACGGAGTCACCTGACCTGTGGCAGAGTCGGCCCACGCCGCGCGGTTCAGTCCCGTGCCCGCACGGGGTCGTACGACGCCTTCCGCGCCGCCCGCCGCAGCGTCGCCAGCACCGCCGGCCCCAGCAGGGCGATGGCGGTCGCGTTGGTGATCGCGCGCCCGGTGTCCCAGCCCCCCGTCGAGGTGATGAGGGTGAAGACGCCGAAGCGGTGCAGGTTGTCGAGCAGCGCGGCACCGGGCACGTAGGCCAGCGTCCCGTCGCCGAGCGAGCCGGCGCCGGTGACGAACGGCCAGAACCACAGGTTCATCAGCGCGCCGAAGAGGTACGCCGCCAGCACCCCGTAGACCGCGAGCATCGCGACCTCCCACCGCCCCCGCACCCGGCGTGGGAGCAGCCCGGCCCCCAGCCCGATCCAGGCCGAGGTCAGCATCTGGAAGGGCAGCCACGGCCCCACCCCGGCCGTCAGCAGCGCCGAGGCGAACATCGAGGTGCACCCCAGCACGAAGCCGAAGCCCGGCCCGAAGACCCGCCCGGCCAGCACGAGCAGGAAGAACACCGTCTCGATGCCCGCGGTGCCCGCCCCGAGCGGTCGCATCGCCGCGTTGACGGCGGAGAGCACACCGAGCATCGCCAGGGCCTTGGAGTCCATCCCGCCCTCGGCCATCGAGGCGAGGACGATGACCACGAGCAGGGGCAGGACCGCGGCGAAGACGTACGGCGCGTCGACCGCGTGCCCCGCGCCGCCCGGCGGCGCCTGAACGAAGAGCGGCCAGGCGAACATGGCCAGGCCGGCCAGGGAGGCGACGACGAGGGCCACCGCGGTCCACGGCCCCATCCGCACGGCCGTGCCGCCCAGGGTCGCGACGAGGTCGGGCGTCCCGGCGCCAGAGGGGGCGGCGGGCTGGGGACCGTCCGTACGGGGTCGCTCGCGCAGGCTCACGACCTCGCTCCTGTCGGCGCGGTGGTCGCGCCAGCGAGGGCCGCGGCGACCTCGTCGACGGTCAGCCACTCCTGTGGCGCCATGATCTTGGCGACCTGGGGTGCGAAGGAGGGGGAGGCGGCGACGACCTGGCCCGTCGGTCCGTCGGCGATGACCTCGCCCTGGGC
>Ga0123337_10006172_pt1 | contig 11530 bp, 11 predicted proteins | sample frozenSSSSmetaG_FD_89792 | JGI IMG/M metagenome (GOLD analysis project Ga0123337, IMG submission 89792) | Glacier valley bacterial and archeal communities from Borup Fiord, Nunavut, Canada, to study Microbial Dark Matter (Phase II) -... | ecosystem: Environmental > Aquatic > Freshwater > Ice >...
CCGGCGAAGAGATCGAGGCGCTGAACGAGCACGGCATCGCGTTTCACGTCGTCCCCGGTGTCACCGCAGCGTTGGCCGCCGCCGCCGACACGGCCACGCCGGTGACGCTGCGCAAGGTTTCGACCGGCTTCGTGCTGGCCACCGCGCACGGTGCAAACTCCGAAGAGCTACAGCACTGGGCCTCGCTTGCCTCCGCCGGCCTGACGCTCGCCCTCTACATGGGCAAGTCCGTCGCCGCCCCGACCGCCGCGCGGCTCATCGCCGAGGGGGCGGCGCCGACCATCCCGGTCGGTCTCGTCGTCAGGGCAGGGCGCAAGGATCGCGTGCTTTATCGCGGCTCGCTGGGCGACCTGGCCGCCGGGCAGGTCGAGCTCGAGGACGGACCGGCAATCATTTTCGTGGGCGAAGCAATCGCGCACGGCGACTGGAGCGATGCCATCAGGCTCGCCCGCAACGAGTTCAAGGTGGCATGACGATTATGGAAATCCTCACCGGCAACGAGCTGATGAGCGGCGCCACGGTCTATCTCGACCGCGACGGCCGCTGGGTGGAGGAACTGCAAGCGGCCCGGGTCTTCCTCAAGGAAGAGGCCGAGGCCAGGGATGCGGCGCTCGCCGCGACCAAAAAAACCCTGCGAGTGGTTTCACTCGAGGTCGAAACCGTGACGCTGCGCGACGGTCTGATCTATCCGGATCGCATCCGCGAGCGCATCCGCGCCGAGGGGCCAACCGCCCCGCGCTTCGACCGCCAGCATCTCGACGAGGACGGCCATGTATCGATATGACGAGTTCGACGCCGCGTTCGTGAAGGAACGCACGGCGCAGTTTTCCGACCAGGTGGCGCGCCGTCTCACCGGCGAGCTCAACGAGGACCAGTTCCGGCCGCTGCGGCTGATGAATGGCCTCTACCTGCAACTGCATGCCTACATGCTGCGCATCGCCGTGCCCTACGGCACGATGAACTCGCGCCAGATGCACATGCTGGCCCACATCGCGCGCACTTATGACCGCGGCTACGGCCACTTCACCACGCGGCAGAACATCCAGTTCAACTGGCCGAAGCTGCGCGACATCCCGAAAATCCTCGAGGATTTGGCGTCGGTCGAGATGCACGCCATCCAGACCTCGGGCAACTGCATCCGCAACATCACCACCGACCAGTTCGCCGGCGCCACCGCCGACGAGATCATCGATCCACGCCCCGTCGCCGAGATCCTGCGCCAGTGGTCGAGCCTCCACCCCGAGTTCAGCTACCTGCCGCGCAAATTCAAGATTGCGATGACCGGGTCGCCCTCCGACCGCGCCGCCATCCGCTTCCACGATATCGGGCTGCAGGCGACGACCAACGACCTCGGCGAGATCGGCTGGCAGGTCTGGGTCGGTGGCGGCCTCGGGCGCACCCCGATGATTGCCAAGATGATCTCGGGTTTCGTGCCGCACGAGCATCTGCTCGCCTATCTGGAGAGCGTACTGCGCGTCTACAACCGCTATGGCCGCCGCGACAACAAGTACAAGGCGCGCATCAAGATCCTCGTCCACGAGGAGGGCATCGACTCGATCCGCCAGCAGGTCGACGAGGAGTTCGCCCATGTGAAAGGCGGCGTGCTGCACCTGCCGCAGGCAGAACTCGACCGCATCACGAAGTACTTCGCCGAGCCCGATTACGCGCTGGTCAACGAGGGCCACGTCGATGTCGCCCGCGAGAAGATCCTCAATCCGCCCTATGGCCGCTGGCTCGAGCACAATCTCCATGGGCACCGCCAGCCCGGCTATGTCTCGGTCACCGTCTCGCTGAAGCCGGTCGGTGGCGCTCCGGGCGATGCCACGGACACACAGATCGACGTCGTCGCCGACCTCGCCGAGCGTTTCTCGCATGACGAGCTGCGCGTCACCCACGAACAGAACCTGGTGCTGCCCCACGTCAAGATCACTGACCTGCCGGCGATCTACGCCAAGCTCGTCGAGCATGGCCTCGCCGAGGGCAATGCCGGGCAGATCACTGACATGATCTGCTGCCCGGGCCTCGATTTCTGCGCGCTGGCCAATGCCCGCTCGATCCCGCTGGCGCAGGAAATCAGTCGCAAGTTCGGCTCTCCCGAGCGGCAGGCGGAAATCGGCGACCTGAAGATCAAGATTTCGGGCTGCATCAACGCCTGCGGCCATCACCACGTGGCGCATATCGGCATCCTCGGCGTCGAGAAGAAGGGCACCGAACTCTACCAGATCACGGTCGGCGGCGACGCCACCGAGCAGGCCGCCATCGGCGACATCCTGGGCCACGGCTTCGTGGTCGAGGATGTGCCCGATGCCATTGAGCGGCTGGTCGATGCCTATATCGCGCGCCGCGAGAGCCCGGCCGAGACGTTCATCGACGCCTTCCGGCGCATCGGCAAGGAGCCGTTCAAGGAGGCACTCTATGGCAACGCTTGATCTCGCCGTGGCGGGCCTCCGCCCGCACAAGCGCGATGCCTTGCGCGAACTGGGCATCATGTCGCTCAACGGCATGTTCGACGAGATGGACGGCGTCTCGGTGCTCCGCCAGGCGACGCAGCACCTGCTGCCGGGCGACCTCGCCATCGTTTCGTCCTTCGGCGCCGACTCCTCGGTGCTGCTGCACATGGTGGCGCAGGTCGATCCGAGCCTTCCGGTCTATTTCCTCGAAACCGGCAAGCACTTCGTCGAGACGCTCGATTACGTCGAGACGCTGAAGACGCACCTGGGCCTCACCAACGTCATCGCGCTCTATCCGGACGCCAAGGACCTTACCCGCTTCGATCCCGTTGGCGACCTGTGGGAGACGGACCCAGACTCGTGCTGCCACATCCGCAAGACCGAGCCGCTCGACGCGGTCGTGTCCGGCTTCGGCGGCTGGGTCACCGGGCGCAAGCGCCACCAGACCAAGGAGCGCGGCGTCCTCCCGCATTTCGAGCTGACCAGCGATGACCGCATCAAGGTCAATCCGCTGGCGTATTTCTCGGATGCCGACATCACGAGCTACAAGCTCAAGTACGGGTTGCCGGAGCATCCGCTCTATGCCAAGGGCTACAAGTCCATTGGTTGCGCGCCCTGCACAAGCGTTGTAGCCGATGGCGAAGATCCGCGTGCCGGCCGCTGGCGTGGGTTGAACAAGAAGGAATGCGGCATCCACTTCGACTTCAACGGAGCCATCGCCAAGCCCATGGCCGCTCAGGAACTCAACCTGTTCAAGGACGGTGCTTTCGTCGCCGATCCCTTCCATCCCTGGGCCGAAGGCGATGACGCCGGCTCGGTGAGCTACAAGCACATTCCGCTGCCGGTGTTCCTCGCGAACCGCGACGCGGTGCTGGCCAACCCGCATCCGGTGGGCCTCCTGGTTTCGCCCGGCGACCGGGTGGAGGATGTCGTTGCCGATCTCGGCCGCTTCGCTTCGATTGCCATCAACTTCCCCGGCTTCACCGACGGTCGCGGCTATTCCACGGCCCGGCTGCTGTCGGAGCGCTACAACTATCAGGGCGAACTTCGCGCTGTGGGCGATGTGCTGCACGACCAGGTCTCGCACATGTTCCGCTGCGGCATTACCGCGCTGGTGGTGAAGCATGAGCCGACGAGAAAAGCTCTCGAAGCGGGCAAGCTCTCCACTGTCGAAATTTTCTACCAGCCGGTCGGCAAGACCGAAGTGCCGCTCGGCACCCGTCCGTTCCTTCGCCGTCGCGCGGTGGAGAACGCCTAGAACCTCGTCTGGGGCCACCCCCCACCCTTGATCCCTCCCCACAAACGGGAGGGAGATGACTTCGGGTTTCGTGGCCGCGACGTTTCAGTCAACTCCTTCCCCCTTGTGGGGAGGGATCAAGGGTGGGGGTGCCACGCACACCGGCCCCAATGTGAGCGAAGAGAATGTCGAACGAAATCGTCACCGACGTGGTCATCATCGGCGCCGGCCCCGTGGGCCTGTTCGCCGTGTTCGAGCTCGGGCTGCTCGATATCAAGTGCCACCTCGTCGACATCCTCGACCGTCCCGGCGGCCAGTGCGCCGAGCTCTACCCCGAAAAGCCGATCTACGACATTCCGGGCTTCCCGATGGTCACGGGGCAGGGCCTCGTCGACAACCTGATGCAGCAGATTGCCCCGTTCGGGCCCCAGTTCCACTTCAACCGCATGGTCACCAAGCTCGAGAAGCAGCCCGACGGCAGCTTCCGCCTCGAGACCGACGCCGATGAAGCGTTCCTCTGCAAGGCGGTGGTGGTGGCGGCGGGTGGCGGCTCGTTCCAGGCCAAGCGCCCGCCGGTCGAAGGGATCGAGCAGTACGAGAACAAGTCGGTCTTCTACGCCGTCCGCAAGATGGACGACTTCCGCGACCAGGACGTGGTGGTAGTCGGCGGCGGCGACAGCGCGCTCGACTGGACGCTCAACCTGCAGCCCATCGTCCGCTCGCTGACCCTCGTCCACCGCCGCGACGCCTTCAAGGCGGCTCCAGCCTCGGTGAACAAGATGAAGGAGCTGGTCATGGAGGGGAAGATCAACTTCCTCATGGGCCAGATCGGCAAGCTCGAAGGCAGCAACGGCCAGATCGACCACGTCCACATCACCATGGACTCGGGCGATACGCCGCTTCCGGCGACGCGCCTGCTGCCGTTCTTCGGCCTCACCATGAAGCTCGGCCCGGTTTCCGACTGGGGCCTCGAACTCAACGACAACCTGATTGCCGTCGATACCGAGAAGTTCCAGAGCTCGGTCCCCGGCATCTTTGCCATCGGCGACATCAACCACTACCCGGGCAAGCTGAAACTCATCCTCTCGGGCTTCCATGAGGCCGCGCTGATGGCCCAGGCCGCCAAGGCCGTGATCTCCCCCGGCGAGCGCGTGGTGTTCCAGTACACAACGAGCTCCACCAAGCTGCAGAAGAAGCTCGGGGTCGTTTGAACCTTCTAGGCCGGTGGGTACGCTCTGAGCGCATACCCACCCACGACGTCATCCCGGCTTAGGCCGGGATCCAGCCTGAGATGCTTCCGCACCCCCGGCTGGATAGTCCAAACCTCCGGATGGACCCCGGCCTGCGCCGGGGTGACCCGGTGGAACTAGCGGATATCGCGCCATGAAAATCCTCGTCACCGATCAGTCCGGCGCCGAACATGAGCTCGAAGGGCTCGATGGCTGGCGGACCATGGAAGTGATCCGCGACTGGGGCCTCAACATCAAGGCCGAGTGCGGAGGTGCCTGTTCGTGCGCCACCTGCCACGTCTATGTCGATGAGCCCTGGTTCAGCCAGTTGCCGCCGCCCAGCGACGACGAGGAAGACCTCCTCTATTCCACCCTCGACAAGAAACCGAACTCGCGCCTCAGCTGCCAGATCCTGCTCAGCGACGACCTCGACGGCATGAGAGTCACGCTGGCCGAAAGCGCCCGCAAGGCCCCCTGAGCGGGCCGTCGCCTCCGGCTAACAATATCCTCCAATTTGCGCGGCATTTGAATCGAATGCCGTCGCTGGACTTCAGCCGACACAGTCAACTCCCCCCTCAATCTGCACCGACGCGGCAGAAGCCGGAAGGGAAGTGATATGACTGAGATGGATGAGGGCACCACCCGAGCCTTCTCGACGTTCAGGGTCCTGAACGGGGACTCCAACATCGTCGAACGGGACCAGCTGTTCCGCAACATGGCACAGCTCTATTCCTACGTTTCCGATCGCTGTGACGACGAGCAGGTCGCGCAGTACGACGAAGTGCTCTGCCAACTGGCCGAGCTGGTGGAAACCGAGGCGCGCGCGCATGTCGCCAAGCTCCTCGCCCCGCTCGACCGGGCACCGGGCAATGTGGTGGTCAAGCTCGCCAACGACGAGTTCGAGGTGGCCCAGCCGCTGCTCGAGTTCTCCAACGTGCTGAGCGACGACGACCTGATCGATATCGTCTCGACCCAGTCCGAGGATCACCGCGTGGCCATTGCCGGCCGCCAGCAGGTGACCGAGCGGGTCGGCGATGCGATCGTCGAGCACGGCCAGGATGCATCTGTGCATCGCCTCGTGCGCAACACCAATGCCGAACTCGGCCACGAGGCGCTGCAGCGGCTCGTCGAACGCGCCACCAGCGATGCCGAAATGGCCAAGGATCTCCGGGGCCGCGAGGACATCGACTGGAAGAGCCTCGGCGGCCAGATCAACATCGTCGGCGACAAGGTGATGGAGACCATCGCCGCCATCGATCCCAAGATCGACCCGGTTACCGTCGGAAAGGTCTCCGCCGTGGTTTACAACCGCATGCGCAACCGGGCCGGCTTCAACAGCCAGGACTGGAAGGTCGCCTACAACCAGGTGAAGGCGCTGTCGGACCGCAAGCAGCTCGACGAGCGGGCGCTGATCCGCTTCGCCCGCTTCGGCTACGGCCACCATACCGCTGCGGCACTCACCATGCTGCTGCGCGTTGGCCCCGAGGTCTTCGTCAAGTGGCTGGCTATGCAGGACTATGTGGCGATCACCGTGGCGTTGCGGGCACTCGGCATCCAGCCGGACCTGTTCGAGGCAATGATCGCCTCGATGCCGTGGCGTGACCTGCCGAGCCAGGCTGACCTGCAGAATGTCCGCCGCCGTTTCGAGGCGCTGAGCAAGGATGAAGCCGTCGGCATCTTCGAGCTCTGGCGCACCCATGCCTTCCGCCGCCGTATGCCCAACGAGGACGTCGCCGGCGCTGCCTGAGAACTCCAAAGCCTGTCCAACAAACTTCACGGCGACCCTCGGGTCGCCGTCTTTCATTCGAGACGCGCGATACCTCCGGTTTCGAGCGCCACACCGCTTGTCCCCTGCACGAACATCTGCTGCACGAGGCCGGCGATGCGCTCGGCCGCGTCGGCGGCGCTGAGCCCGCGCTCGTGGATATTGGAGATGCAGTTCCGCCGCGAGTCTGGCAGGCCCACCGATGGCGCAAAGGTGAGATAAGCCCCCAGGCTCTCCGGCGACGACAGCCCCGGCCGCTCGCCGATCAGCATGATGACGCAGCGCGCGCCGAGCGCCGCGCCGATCTCGTCGCCGAGCGCTACGCGGGCATTGTTGGCGATCATCAGCGGCGCGGTCGACCGCCCGCCGAGCCGCGGCAGCAATTCCGCCAGCAGCGAGGGCACCTGCCGGTTCACCGCCAGCGAAGACAGCCCGTCACCCACCACGATGGCCACATCCGCCGGCGCCGCTGCAATCGTCGTGCCCGGCGCAAGCCGCCGCCCGAGGTCGGGCCGCCGAAGATACTCCTCCCGGCTCTCCGCAGCGCTCGCCACCACCTGCACCGGCAACGCGGGCAGGGCGCTCCGCAGCGCTTCCGCATCGAGCGCCGTCCATACCGCTTGCCGCGCCGCCGCGTGATCGAGCCGAAAGCGCTGCAGCTCCCGCGTCGGTAGGCCACCCGTATCCCGACCCAGCGACAGCCGGGCGTTCGACACCTCGCCGATGCGCGTGAGGTCGCGCATCACTCTATCTCGGCCAGTAGCCGCAACGGGCTCGATGGCAGATCGACCTTCTGCAGCCGGCCGGCCGCGTCGAATATGCCGGTCTCGGCCAGCCAGGCCTCGAACTCCGGCGCCGGGCGCTTGCCCAGCGTCTGCCGCGCGAAGGCCGCATCGTGGAAGCTGAGGCTCTGGTAGTTCAGCATCACGTCGTCGGAGCCCGGTACCGTGATGACGAAGTTGGCGCCAGCCGCGCCCAGCAGCACCAGCAGCGCGTCCATGTCCTCGCCATCGGCCTCGGCGTGGTTGGTGTAGCAGGCGTCGCAGCCCATCGGCAGGCCGAGCAGCTTGCCGCAAAACAGGTCCTCCAGCGCCGCCCGGATGATCTGCCGCCCGTCGAACAAGTATTCGGGTCCGATGAACCCCACCACGGTATTGACCAGCAGCGGCGAGAACTCCCGCGCCACCGCATAGGCCCGCGCCTCCAGCGTCTGCTGATCGACCCCGAAATGCGCGTCCGCCGACAGCGCCGAGCCCTGGCCCGTCTCGAAATACATGACGTTGTCGCCGATGCTGCCGCGGTTGAGCGCCAGCGCCATCTCCCATGCCTCGCGCAGCATGGACAGCTCGATGCCGAAGCCGCGATTGGCCTTGCCGGTGCCCGCCACCGACTGGAACACCAGGTCCACAGGCGCGCCGCGCTCCATCGCCCGCATGGCGGTCGTCACATGCCCGAGGCAACAGGTCTGCGTCGGAATATCGAGCCGCTGCCGCACATCGTCGAGTGCCGTGACGATGCGCGAATAGTCCTCGACGCTGTCGGTAACCGGGTTCACTCCGATCACCGCATCGCCGCAGCCCATCAGCAGCCCGTCGAGCACCGAAAGCAGGATGCCCGCCGTGCTGTCCGAGGGATGGTTGGGCTGCAGCCGCGTCGCCAGCCGCCCGCGAAGACCGACCGTTGAGCGGAATCGCGTCACCACCTCGATCTTCGCCGCCACGGCCACAAGATCCTGCAACCGCATGATCTTGGACGTCGCTGCCGCCATTTCCGGCGTCAACCCGCGCGCCAGCGCCGCGATCGCCCCGCCGTCTGCCGCCGGGTCGAGCAGGTGCTCGCGGAACTGCCCTACCGTCATCGAGGCCACGGGCGCGAACGCCCCCGCGTCATGCTGCGCCGCAATCAGCTCGCTGACTTCGTCGCCATCGACCGGCACCACCTGTTCGGCGAGGAACCTCTTCAGCGGCACATCGGCCAGCGCCATCTGCGCCGCGATCCGCTCCACCGGCTCCGTCGCCGCCACCCCCGCCAACTGGTCGCCTGAGCGCTCCGGCGAGGCCTTGCCGAGCAACACCCTCAGGTCGTCGAAGCGATAAAGGGTGTCGCGCACCCGCTGCGTAAAAGCCATGCTGCACCTGTCGCGGCCAGTAGGGCAGGCGCCATGCGATGGGTCAATGGCCATTACCTAACCCGGCTGCTTGCCCTTGCCGCTCGGGCGGTGCTACCGGCAGGCCAACGGAGGAGCGCGCATGAGCAAGCGGATGTCCAGGACCCTGGCGGCTGAGATTGCCGACCGCACCCTCGCTGTCCTCAACCCGAACAATCGGCTGCTGGCGCTCGGCGCTGCGCTGCAACGTCACGGCTTCCCCGGCGCGGCCGCCCCGCCCGAGGGCACGCTGACCGACCGCGCCGCTCTCATCGCCTGGCTGCAGGCGACCTACGCAACGCCCGACTAGGCTCGGTGGATTTCGCGCCGCAACTGTCGTAGCGTTCCGTAAAGCTGGGGAGGTGAGGGGGCTTTACCATGGCGGATACGAACGGCTCAGTCGTCGAACCGGTTCGAGTTGGTTTCACCTTGAATGGCGGGGTGTTGTCGCTCGAGCTCGACCCGCGGGTGACGCTCGCCTCGGCACTGCGCGAGCATCTGGGCCTCACCGGCACCAAGATCGGCTGCGACCAGGGCCAGTGCGGTGCCTGCACGGTTCTGGTCAACGGCCGGCGCATCAATAGCTGCCTCACCCTTGCTGTCATGCACGAGGGCGATGCGATCACCACCATCGAAGGGCTGGGCACCCCCGAGGCGCTGCACCCGATCCAGCAGGCGTTTATCGAGCATGACGGCTTCCAGTGCGGCTACTGCACGCCGGGACAGATCTTATCTTCGCTGGCAGTGCTTGAGGAGATCAGGGCTGGCATTCCCTCGCACGTCACTGGCTCGCTGGAAGGTGCGATCCCATTGAGCGACGAGGAAATACGCGAGCGCATGAGCGGTAATCTCTGCCGCTGCGCCGCCTATCCCAACATCATCGCCGCCATCCGCGACTTCGCCGGGGACCAGCCATGAAGCCGTTCACCTACGAGCGGCCGGCGACCACCGCCGAGGCCATCGAGGCGGCGGCGCAGCCCGGCGCGCGGCTCGTCGCCGGTGGCACCAACCTGCTCGACCTGATGAAGCTCGGCATCGAGGCCCCAGGCCACGTCATCGACATCAACCGGATCGGCCTCGACCGGATCGAGGCCACCCCGGACGGCGGCCTGCGCATCGGCGCCATCGTCCGCAACGCCGACCTTGCCGCCGACACTCGCGTGCGCCGGCTCTACCCGGTGCTGACCCGGGCCCTCGTTTCTGGCGCCTCCGGCCAGTTGCGCAACAAGGCGACCACGGCAGGCAACCTGATGCAGCGCACCCGCTGCCCGTATTTCTACAACACCGACATGGCCTGCAATAAGCGGAAGCCGGGCTCGGGCTGTTCGGCGATCGGCGGCCTGACCCACAACCTCGCCGTGCTCGGCGCCAGCGATGCATGCATCGCCACCCATCCCTCGGACATGTGCGTGGCGCTCCGGGTGCTTGATGCCGTCGTCGAGGTCGAAGGTGCCCGAGGCGCGAAGCGGGCCATCCCGATCGCCGACTTCCATCGGCTGCCGGGCGATAGCCCGCACATCGAGACGGCCCTGCAACCGGGCGAACTCATCACCGGAGTGGTGCTGCCACCGCCGCCCGGCGGCACGCAGCTCTACCGCAAGGTCCGCGACCGGGCGTCCTACGCCTTCGCAAATGTCAGCCTGGCGCTGGTGGTGCGAGTCGAGCAGGGCGACGTGGTGGTTGAGCGGCTTGCCTTGGGCGGGTTGGCGCTGAGGCCCTGGCGCATCGAGGCGGCCGAGCGCGGCCCGCGCAACGCGGCCGAGATCGCGGACATTGTGCTCGCCGGCGCCAAACCCACCGCCGACAACGCCTACAAGCTGCCGCTGGCCCGCCGCATGCTGGCCGCCGCGTTGGAGCAGGTCAAATGATCGGCGAAGGCATCAGTCGCACCGACGGGCCGGTCAAGGTTTCGGGCCGCGCCAAGTATTCCTATGAGCGCCCCGAGCCCGTGGCGGCCCTCTACGGCCACATCCTCGGCGCCGCCATCGGCTTCGGCCGCATCGTCCGGATCGACGCATCCGCCGCCGAGCGGGTCGCCGGCGTCCACCTCGTCTGGACCTACCACAACGCGCCCGACCAAGGCCCGCCCGAAGGACCCGAAGGCGACATGATGGACCGGTCGCGGCCCGAGTTCGTGTCCGACCGCGTCGACTATTACGGCATGCCCGTCGCCTTCGTCGTCGCCGACAGCCTCGAAATCGCGCGCCACTCGGCGGGGCTCATTGAGGTGGAGTACGAGGCGGAACCGGGACGTTACCAACTGTCCGCCCCTGCCGAGGCGGCGGGGTGGAAGAGCGAGACTCGTATCGGCGACGTCGATGCCGCGATGGCCGCCGCACCCGCCAGCGTCGATCAGCTCTACTCGACCCCATACCACTTCGGCCAGCCGATGGAGCCGAACGCGTGCCTCGCCGATTGGCGCGACGGGCACCTGACGCTGTTCCTCACCGCCCAGATGCTCAACCAGCTGATCGTCGGGCTGGCGGCAACCCTCAAGCTCGACCGCAGCCACATCACCATCGACAGCGCCTATGTCGGCGGCGGCTTCGGCTCCAAGATCGTGCTCCACGCCGAGGCCGTTCTCGCCTCGCTCGCGACGATACAGCTCAACCGGCGTGGCGGCGAGCCGCACCCGGCAGATCTTCACTCTGGTCGGTCACCGGCCCGCCTCGATCAGCCGGGTGCGGCTCGCCGCCACGCCGG
>Ga0123337_10006174_pt1 | contig 11524 bp, 15 predicted proteins | sample frozenSSSSmetaG_FD_89792 | JGI IMG/M metagenome (GOLD analysis project Ga0123337, IMG submission 89792) | Glacier valley bacterial and archeal communities from Borup Fiord, Nunavut, Canada, to study Microbial Dark Matter (Phase II) -... | ecosystem: Environmental > Aquatic > Freshwater > Ice >...
GGGGAGGGTGGGGGGGGGGGGGGGGGGGGGGGGGGGGGGGGGGGGGGGGGGGGGGGGGGGGGGGGGGGGGGGGGGGGGGGGGGGGGGGGGGGGGGGATTGGGGGGGGGGGGGGGGGGGGGGGGTGTGGGGCGAGATGGGGGAGGGGGTGATAGGTTGGGAGGTGAGGTGTTGTGAGGTGTTGTGAGGTGATGATGAGCGTGTGGAGGAGATGTAGATGTAGGGAGGCTTCCCTCCGGATGCGATGCGGATGTGAGGGTTGGAAAGCGCGATGGGTGTGTTACGTGAGGAAGGGAGGAAGGAAAAGAAAGAGAAGAGAAGAGGAGAGGAGAGGAATATGATGAGATCGATGGTGAGACGATAGGTGGAAGTAAGAACGATTCTCATCTCAACTGCGCCATGGAACTTACATGCGTTTATACTTTCCCCCTAAGAAATCATTTATTCATCACCACCATTCTCGGACATCGCAAAAAACAAAACCCCAGGAGCATAGATCAACGCACGGCAAACTCAAAATCTGAAATCTCAAAAAGAACAATGCAGACATAGATACAGATCTATATACATGGTTTTTTTCGCAATTCCGTCCCGTTTACATAGACAGCGATCTAAGGGAGCCAAAACGACAACCCAAACGCCATCATCAGCGTCGCCTTGCCACTCGCAACGCAGCGTAACGCAGCGCAACGCCGTAATACTCTCTCTACTCTTACGTGCTCCTCGACATTAAATATTATAAATTTCCATAATACGTCCGGTCAACCCCGACGGACTAGCGGAACGTCCCCGCGCTCGCCGCAGTGCGCCGCGCAGACGACCCATCATCTAGACCGCGAGCGCGACGGCGAACCCGAGCACCGCGAGCCCCAGACACGCCGCATTGGCATTCCCTGCTCCGGGGCTGACGACGACAGGATTGGTGGCGGTCGGGGTGATGGGCTTGCCGGTGATGACGCTACCATTGACGGTGGTGATTGGGACGTTTGGGGAGATGGATGTTATGACATTGCCGTTCGGCGCGGTGGTGGTTGCGGAGATGGATGTTGTGGCATTGCCGTTCGGCGCGGTGGTGGTTGCGGAGATGGATGTTGTGGCATTGCCGTTCGGCGCGATGTTGGTTGTCCTGGTGATGGAGGAGATGGTACGTGTCCTGGTCAGGATGGATGTGTTGGTTAGATTGGGCGAGATGGTGGTGGAGTTGGATGCGTTGGTTGGTTCGGGGGAGATGGTGGTAGGGGAGATGGTGGTGGAGTTCCTGAGACTAGACGTCTCGTTCCTGAGAACAGTCAGTGTGCGAAGTGGTAAAGCTGCGACAATGGGAAGACATACGAAGCGGAACCTAGAGCACTTGCAACAGCAGCAGCTGAAACGGCGAGGAGAAGGGCGGAGAGCTTCATTCTGGTGATTGTGATGTCTCACGGCAACAATTGGTTGCTTTGGGGAGAGGGTATGACTATGTAAAGATAACAGTCCAGCAGTTCTCTCCGAGTATGATGAGGATGGTATTAATGGCGTAACGAATGTAGGTGTTACTGTGCTGTGACGGAGATTCAAGTGAGATTTGGTGGTGATGAGAGTGATGAGAGTGATAAGAAGAACAGGGAAAAGAAGGAAAGGAGAGGAGATGGAGGGGGAAATGTCAATGCATATTATATGTACTCGGAACATAAATCAGCATACAGAAACGGAAGGAAGATGCGCACGGCGCCATGGGAGACGAGGAATGAGGAAGGAAAAAAAAAAAAAGTTGTGCAAACGATTTGCATGGAGATACCATACACAGACCAGATGCAGATGCAGATGTGGCGGCGGATCTTGGGTCTTGCTCTGCTCTCGGGATGGGGTCGACGCTAAGACCAAGTGCCGGGGACGGGAGACAAGGCTGCGATAAAATAATTGGGAAGGCTGAAGCTGATGTCATCGTGGTGCAGACAGATGCAGAAAATAAAATACTTATACGAGGCTTAAGGTTACGTATGTATGGAGTATGAAGTGTGAAGTATGAAGTACGAAATATAATGTATGACTAGGATGCGAAGTATGAAGTACGAAATATCAAGTATGAAATAGTACGTACCTATAAGTACAGCTATGAAGAATTGGAGTATCAAGTACGAAATATGAAGTATAGAATATGAAAACAGCTACACGAGTACAACTATATACTTGCTATCCTGTTGCGTACAGCATACTCTGTACTCTGTACTTCATAGGTACACTCCAATCTCCAACCTCCAGCATCTTCTCTTCCCAGCCTTTTTCTTTGCGGGCGTAGTGTGTCGGCGACTCAGTAATGCATTACCTATCCTGTATTCGGCAGTGGCGTACCGCGTTGATGAATAGGCAGAGAGAGTGTGTGTATGCGATGACGAAGCCAGCCATTTGCATTCAGCATCAGCAAGAGCAACAGCTAGCTACCTTGGTATGTTGTGTGAGGGGGGCGAGGTGGTGAGACGGTACGCAATCTCTTCAGCATGAGAGGCGCTATGCTCTGTGTGCTCTGTGTGCTCTGCGTGCTCTGTTGCTCTGTATGCTTCGTATTCTCTGCATTCTCCGTATCTCTGTATTCTCTGTGTGCTCTGTATCCTCTGTATCCTATCCTTTGTATGCTGCGGCTTGATTTTCGGAGAAATAAGGTGTGCGTAGTCGTACCCTTCCACGCCGAGGGCATATAGAGATAGATGGATGGAAGTCTTCAATGTCCTCGTATCGCAGTCACGACGCAACCTTCCCCTTGCCCTTCCTTTCTGACGCCGCCCCCTCTAGTGCAGCTATTCCTGTCTCTGGCCTCCGTTTGCGACTCGTGTCGGCAGCCAAATCTTCAACACTTTGGGCCATTTCTGCTTGCGGGGTCTGATATAGTCTGATATAGGTAGGCATCTAACCTATACTTCATCTCGTCCGTGTTTGTATAAGACATGCCGTTCAGTAGGTTCGCCGAGTACGAAGACGGCGACAGAGAGAGGCGAAAACTGATCGAGTCTGACGAGAGATGTCGGATTCGGTCTTTGTGTGGAATGTCGAACATCGAACGTCGAACATGATCTATTTTGAGAGCTTGGCGGAGGTGCTCGAGTGGAGAAACTGGCGTCACAACGACGTCACTTGGTTGGATGTCGATGCGGATGCGGAAGCGGGAGAGACGGGAATGGGGCGGGAGAGTAAAACGGTGTGGCTGGTGTGTGTGTTATGTGTGTGTAGGTGGGATGGGATGGGATGGAATGATGGGATGGGATGGGTGGGATGGGATGTGGCTGGAAGCAGATGTTGAGGCATCCGGAACGGGAACGGGACAGCGGGCCGACTCACACTCCGACCTCGGCACTTTTTTTTCTCACTCACGTGATCATGCTCCATAAACCCAGGGACAGCCAAATCCCGTGACATCTCCGTCTTCCTGCCTCCCTCCTGTCCTCGCTTAGCTGACCACTCAGGGGAGAGGGAGGGAGTCGAAGCCATGTAGAGTAGCGGCGACCTCCGATCCACACACACACACTCTCACTCACCCACTCACTCACAACTCCCCGGGTCACAGGTACGGGCCACCAACCACGAGTCACGTTGTTGTCAGACCACAAACCCTCCGAAGTCAGTCGCCCGACTCAGGCACTGCCTCACCATTTGTATGCACGTCACACCACAACTGCCACGCCCATCTATGCTCTGACGTCACTAACCTCGACTCCCTACAGTTCTCACAGTCCTCACAGTCCTCGACGCTTGTCATCAACTCTCCGACGTCCCTCATTGGCCACAGTCGCGCTTATGCCATCCCATCAACCAACTGTCTGGTACGGCCTCGAATCATCTCTCCGCTCTCCTCTCTCCCCTCTCTCCGCCTCTCTCCCCTCCCTCTCCTCTCCTCGCATCTCCTGATATCTTACCCACGCTCTTCATCTGCACTCAGTAGTATGGCCCTCCCCCCCTTCAGCCTGCCATTCTCTCTGCGAACATGACCTGACTTTCCTATCACTGACCCGAAGATGTCATCATGTCATTGCCATCGGACCTGTCCTGTTCCTGTATATCCTCGTGAGCCTCATCTTCCATTCCTTGCTTCAGGATATATATATAAGTTCCATCTCGGGTCACTGCATATCCTTTCTTTTTATCATCATCACACAGTATCAATCAGATCAAGCAATCAACCAGCTTCTCTACTCTCAATCACATCTCTCTCCTCCGTCCGAAACCGGCCAATCACTCATCTCACTCAATCCAATCAACTGTACTCTCCCGTACTCTCCTCAACAATCAATCAAGATGCCAGCATTCCCAAGATCAACGGCCTTCCGCGCCTTCTCCGCCCTCTCAAAGACCAGAGCTGCCCTCAAGTCAATGGAGCCACATCCATTCACCCGCCCTGTAGCTCAATTGGAGCCCGCCAAGGGAGACTGGAGCAAGCATTTCAAGAGCGCTGCTCAGACCACTGCCTTGTATGTCTCACTTCTCGCATTCGCCTCCTTCCATCTTCTCCAGAGCATCAGCTAACAAACCATCCAGCTTCGTGCCTACCCTTACCATCTTCCTCGCATGGCCATATCTGTCCGGAAAGGCGCTCAACGGCCACATGTAAAGGCGGCGTCGGCGAGCATGTTGCATCGATCGAGTTGGATTTTCTTTGTACATACACGCGATTTGGGATACCTCCTACTGTTAGACAAAGCTCTGGAGTAGCTGGCTTGGGACCATCGGCGCATGGTGGGAGTTTTGGATATATCAGCATTGACGGATGCATTTGTTTGGACACAATCTAGACAGATCATCTGAGAGAACTCTTGCAGAAGAGACCTCAAACGAGGCTCAGAATGCGGAGATAGAGGACATAAATACAAAAACATTACAAGTCACGGCCTTGTCTTCGCGATTGCTGTTCTTAAGATTAGTGTTTTTGAGATTAGTGCTACTACTGCTCAATCATATGGTTGCAAAAATATGCACCAAGTAAACGGCAAGTCTCTTCAATGGCTCTTACATCTTGGATTGACTTCACTGACAACTTCGGAGGTCTGCTCTAGATTTTGTTTTTTTGCCTTCCTCATTCGCTACTACATTGGTCATCATGACATCTGTACCGCACGCACGTCTCCATCGTAGACTCGCTCCCTCCTTCCACGGGCGCTTTGGACCATACTGTTCCTTCCAATCCTACCGAACAATCAGTCACATTTGTTCCTTCTCCTTCCTCTCAGCAGCATTGTTTGGTGAAATGAGGTTCCAAATGCCTCCAAGTTGTCTTTTCCTGTTCTTAGACGTGTTCAAGCCAGCATCTCTGTTTCCCCATATCTCTACAAACAGTGATTATCCAGCCAGTGATCGTTTTTGGCTTCTGTCTTTCTTGTCAATCACAATCACTGAATTGTCTCTGTCGTTCTTTTTCTTTATTACCTTTGGACCAGATATTTATTCTTGGACACCCGCAGGCATATTAGTATCAAACATATTAGCTACTGTTTGGCCAACATCCCAATACAGATGTCTCACCCATCCGCAGCCGCAGCTGCGTCTGAGAAGGGGGAACTGAATTGGGATCTGCCGCCCACCGCCGGAGGTGGCATCCCGGGAGCAGCGGTATCCGAGGCGGGACAGCAATATATCGAGAGGCCTCCTGTCACCCCGAACGACTTCGATTCCCAGGCATCGTCAGGCTCTGGGTCTCCTCTCTCTGATCACTCAGACGGCCATCCTCCAGGCACAGCACCCTTGACAGCCGATAATCTGAAAGACTTTGATGCTCAACTGGGACAATTGGGACTATTGGGAAACACCGGCGCTGGCCTAGATAGACCGGCTGTGATCAACGCTCTGGCTGTGAGTCCGGGCACCTCTCTCATCAGTCCTGGTCATGAGATTCCAGATGCAACATCACTGTCCTTAGGCAAGCCAGCTCCACCTTCTGTCGAGCAACCCCATTGGAGCGAGGGACGGACGATGTGCCAGCACCTTACTGGTTTTGACGAACGTGCTATGGTCAAGGAACGCGCATTACTTGACAGCTTTAGGAATTGGGGATCAGAGGTTTGTCTTAAGATGTGGAATCGGCATCATCCCTTTTGCAAAACAATTTTGATTACTGAAAACGGACGTGAGTCGATCGAAAGAGATTCCTGGAACAGATCGTATATCAAGCACCGAAACTCGAAGGTCAAAAATGAGTGAGTCTGCTTCGGCGCTTCTTGGGATCAAGCTGAAGTGTTGCAGGTGTGCTGGTCCTGGAAGATACTGCAAGCCGTGCCTCCTCCACCAAATGGACATAGACGACCATGAAGAATGGATAGACAATAACGAAGTGTGTTCAAAAATGATGGCGGATATTGCGGGAAGTACCTACTGGGATTATAAAAGATACGACCTTTGCAACATTCCGCCCGTCGACTTTATGGAAAGAAACTTCTGCGACTACCAGACTGATAAGCTGTGTTGGTTCAACCTTCCTTTTGATATCCGCATATGTATTTACGAGTTGCTTCTTGTCAACCGCAATCACTATACACAAGAAGTACAAAATATCCAAATCGGCGATGACCAGGGTCCGCATGAGCTGGTGTTCCGCCCACGAAATCTTCGTGTCGAACTTGGAAACACTCCCTGGAGCCACCACTGTCGCGATGGCCGATACGATGATGTGCCGCATAACCCGTGTAGGGACGAACTTCATTACCCATGCACCGGAATCTGGCCGGCCATTCTCCGCACGAGTAAGAGAGTGTACGGGGAAGCGTGCTTCATCATGTATCGAAAGAACGTGTTCGAAGTCTCCCTTAGCCTTGAGTCATCTGGCGATCCTTGGTATACACTCTGGGGCAAATACAGTGAGCGTCGAGATGAAGCACTGAAGAAAAAGGTCATGGGCCGAGCAATCGACCGCCTATACAAATATCCTGAACCCGGACCCTTGCTACCGCCCATGATGGAGCTTGATGATATGATTAGGGCAGAAGGAGGCGACCCTTACAACATGTCCGACGATGGCACAAGAACAGAGCGGCAACATGATAGCGAGTCTGGCGATGGCCAGTCCGACGATGGTTCCGGGACGACATCAGACCATGGGCCAGACACTCAAGGTGCTGACGTCTCAATTACCGACTCAGATATGCTATCCCAGGCTTCAACCACAGAGCCTAAGTATCCATGCGATCAAGACCCAGAGCTGATGCCGTCATGGCTCTCTCGTCTCCGCCTCGTCGCCTTCCTTCGAAAAATAGGCGGACGCAATGCCTCTCAAATCGCGAAAGTCTACGTCACAGTGTTCGATACTCACGATATCTATCCTATGCTGCCCATCTTCACCGCACTTTTCCGACAGCATATGTCGCGGCTGACCACGATTAACTTCGAACTCTGCCATGAGGAGCGTGGGGTGGAGACCGATGCCTCTAGCTCGTTGTCACCCGATCAACAGGAGGCGGAGGAAGTCAGCGAGGATGCGGATGGCTCGGGTCAAGACGCGGACGAAGTCAGTGAAGCCGCGGATGGCTCGGGCCAAGCAGATGGTTCAGGTAAAGCGAGCGACTCCGCGGTCTACGAGGGGTACCCCGAGGACTTCGACATGCTATATCCGCACCTCCAATGGCTGATCGAGCGCGTAGGCAGTCTCAAGAACTTCACCTACCATGGGCACTGGAACTTCGGCAAGAAACCCAAGTTCAAGAAGGCGCAGCGGCTGATGGAGAAGCTCGACGCGCCGTTGGCGGACCGGCGGAACTACGTGGCGAACCTGCAGCAGCTGAAGATCGCGAGCTTTTTTGTTCAAGGGCTGATGAGACATCATAGGAGGGGGAAGAAGCTGGGGTCAACGTGGATGTGGAGGAATGCGGAGAAGTTGCTTCCGTGGGCCGAGGGAGGGGAGGTGGAGAGGGTGAGGGGAATCCGGGGGTTGTTGAGTATGGAGCATTTTGAGGAGTATGAGAGGAGGAGGGAGATGAGGGAGAGGAAGCTCAGGGCGAAGGAGAGGAGGGAGGAGAGGAGGATGGAGAGGGGGAGGGTGGGGGTGTTGATGGGTGGGAGTGTGGAGGGGTCTGGGGGGGAGGGAGTGGGTGGGAGTCAGGGGATGGCTGGACCGTCGGGGATGCAGGAGGCTCAAGAAGTTCAAGGGGTTCAAGGGGTTCAAGGGGTTCAAGGGGTCCAAGGGGTTCAAGGGGTTCAAGGGGTTCAAGGGGTTCAAGGGGTTCAAGCAGTTCAAGAGGCTCAAGCTGCTCAAGAGGTTCAAGAGGCCCAGGAGGCTCCAAAGGCTCAAGAGACGCAGGAAGCTCAAGAGACGCAAGAGATGGAAGAAGTCCCGAAGACACAGGCGCTTGAAGAAGTCCAAGAGGTCCCCTCGACGCCCACAATGCAGGCGACGCCATAGCCGGCTCAGCATCTCAGCGTATGGTGTGTCGAAGGAGGCGACCACCAGTGCCTCCAGAGCTGGCCTGTGCTGGAATGTAAAGTTTTTTTTTTTTTTTTTTTTTGTTTTTTCCCCTCTGAAGGAAGGAGGGAGGGGAGTTGGCAGGCTCAGGCAGACTTCCTCAGCGTTGCGTTGTTGCATACATATTTTGCTCGTCTTCTTTGATTGTAGATACCCCGCGGCTCGGCTCAACTGGATGGATAGATAGGTAGAGGGTCTGCACAGCGAGTGGGATTGAATGGAGATGGTTAAATGATTAGATGATTGATTGATTGATTGGTTTAATTTGATTTGATTTGATTATTGAAACTAATGCATATGGGGTATTATTATTCCTCTCCCGCCGCCTTTCCTTCTACCACTTTCTTCTTTCTTTCCTTCTTTCCTCTTCTCTATTGAATTCGCTATTGAATGTGAAAAATCTAAGTTGTTGAGATGCGTGCGCGTTCCTCAGCCTGGCAGCCACCCACTCACTCGCTCACTCCACCAGCCGGCCGTCGATGTGGTGTGACGTGATGTGCTGTGCTGTGCGTCTCTTTCCCGCCGGCAGTGCGTAGAGGCAGAGACAGCGGCAGATCGTGGTGTGGTGTGTTGTAGTATCCCGGCCCGTCGCGGCTGTATGGGTGTATGTAGATATCTCGCCGTGTGGTGTCGCCCTCCATCTCTCCATCTCTCTATCGTGTGTCGTTTGTCGTCGTTATAAAAATACAAGTCCTCTGAGGCGTGAGCCCCTCCCCTCCCTCTCTGGTATCCCACCCTCCCCTACAGCCCGCACGCCTCCATGTCGCGCATCAGACACGCCATCTGCGCGCGCTTGGCCGCCTCGGCGAGCAGGCTGCAGCTCGCGAGGAGGGGGGAGGCGTCGTTGTGGCGGGGCGGGGAGTGGGGGGAGGGGAGGGAGAGCGAGGAGGAGGTGGAGGAGGAGGAGGAGCGGGTGTAGTGGTGGTGCGTGTGTGCGGGGGGCGGGGTGGAGGGCATGTTGAGGGTTTGGGGGTGGTGGTTGTGTGAGAGGGAGGTTGGTGGGTTGGTTTGGAGGTGCGAGGTGGTGGATGGGTGAGTGAGTGAGGTTGTTGGAAGGGCGGTGGGTTTGTAGAAGTTCGGGCGGTGATGTGATGGATGGATGGATGGATGGATGGCGTAGATGTATATATCTTGTCTCGTGGCGTGGTGGGGTGTATGACAACCTCGGCTTCTCTCTTTAATCGCTTTGAAGTATATTGTCTTCGTCTGTCTGTCTTTCTTTCTCTCTTTCTGTTTTCCTCTTTCTTTATCTCGTGATGTGAAATCCCTTCTCTGCAACGATACGATGACGCCGGAACCTGGGGGCCAGCACGGCTCTTATCTGCAGCGCACCCTTAGCCTGCGCAGCGACCTCGGTCCCTGCGCCTCTAGCCTCCCGCCCGGCTGCAAGGAGCGCGTTCCGCTGCGCAGGACAGCGCAGGACGCGCAGCTTAAAGTCCCGAAGAGTGTGGGGGGCGGGAGAGAGGGCGACAGGGCGAGAGGGCGAGAGGGCCTGGATGGTCCGTGGGCACGAGTGCCGCCCGGAAGGAGAAGGTTGGGGGTGGGGCTCGGAGGGAGAGTGCGGGATGGGATGGGATGGGATGATGGAAGAAATGGCGAGGGAGAGGACGAGGATGAGGAGGACGAGGAGAAGGACGAGAGTGACGATGAGTGCACCGGCAACCAGACAAACTCTAATTTGGCGCTCAATATTTCGTGGTAATATTAATCATAATAATCATAATGATAATAATAATAATAATAATGATAATAAACGCTGGTTAAGATGCAAGCAGAACAGAGCGAGGTCGGAAGCATGTGGTCGTCGTCCTTGACGGTCTGTTTGCGGTGTGTGTACATAGATACATAGATACATAGATACATAGATACTTAGATACATAGACATCTCTACTTACTCGGTGAGTCTCCCGGCATGACTCCCGGCATGATACGAGGAAAAATAATGGAGAAATGGAGAAATGGAGAAATGAAGGCAAGGCGGAATAGAGTGAGATGATGCCGCGGCTCGTCTCATCTCATCTTATCTCTCCCTCTGTCTGCACTGCACTTATGAGGGCGTTCTATTTGAGGACTGGCCATATCGATATATTGCGTGTTCTCAGAACACCTCACGATTTGCCGTGAGACAGCTGCTGACCATGGATCCATCTTTCTGTCGGGAGAAGTCGTGAAGTCGTGAAATCATAAAGTCATAAAGTCGATCTCCTACAAGAGAGAGAGCGTAGGTACATAGGATACGTACATATATCACATCATAGTCCGGGGAAATAAAATTGGAGATAAAACGGAAATAAAATGCCCTTCCGACCTGTCGCTTTGCCGCATTCGCATCCTTCCATCCATCCGTGCCAAAGGGCACGTGACAAATGAAAAAAAATGAAAAATAAAAAAATAAAAAATGAAAGATGAAAGATGAAAAATGAAAAATGAAAAAGCCGAAATTTGTCATCTCCTCACACCAGCCACACACCCCCAGCCTCGGCATCCCGCACCTCCGCCACATCCCCAGCCACAGCATCATCCTGGATGGGTGATCATCTTCGGATAATCTCTTCTCCATTTCTCCGCACACTAAACCCAACCTGTCGTAGCCCCTCTGCCTCTGCCACTGCCAAGCTGTCTGTCTGTCCGTCCCTTGCAGCAGCTTCGAGCTCGAGCTCCAGCTCAGATCAACTTCCTGTAACTTTTGTTGTGCGGCTCTGCTGCTCACTCCCAACTCCCAACTCCCTACTCCCAACTCAACATGGCGCCCTCCTCCCAACCCACCGCGACCCTTCGCGACCACCTCGCCGACCTCTTCTCCATCCCGCGCCCCGTCCGCGCTCTCTTCGACACCGTCCCCCTTCTCACCTACCCGTCCAATGACCTGCCCGCGCGCAGTCCACAGCCCACCACCCTGCCCAGCTTGTACATCTTCAGCACCGATGAGGATGCGAGGAGGGGACGGCCGAGCTATAACCCGGCGTGTTTGAAGTGGCAGGTGTGTTGCCCATCCCCCTCCCCCTCCCCCTCCCCCCTTCCCTCCACACAGCAGCTAACATCCCCTCAGACCGCCCTCCTAATGTCCCACCTCCCCGTCCTCCTCGTCCCCTCCAACAACCACGCCTCCCCCA
>Ga0123337_10006176_pt1 | contig 11522 bp, 6 predicted proteins | sample frozenSSSSmetaG_FD_89792 | JGI IMG/M metagenome (GOLD analysis project Ga0123337, IMG submission 89792) | Glacier valley bacterial and archeal communities from Borup Fiord, Nunavut, Canada, to study Microbial Dark Matter (Phase II) -... | ecosystem: Environmental > Aquatic > Freshwater > Ice >...
CTGACACTAATACTTACTTTTCCAATTCAAAATGCAAGGATTACAAGGTGAACCAATCTGTTTCTACAAAACTTATCGTAAGGGATAAAAACGGATGTTCAGATTCCATTATGCAGACGTATTATATTTATATTGATTCATTGCCAACAAGCATGTATTTAAAGGATACCGTTATTTGTTATTCAAACGGTGGTTTGAATGTTGCGTCAATCAAATCAGTTCAATATGACAAAATCATCTGGAAAATAGACAATCAGATAGTCAGTGTTGTCGGTTCTGCCAATATTAATTTTAATGCTAAAAACCTAGGCGTACTGCCGGGTATACACCAAGTGATATGCAGTATCATTAGAGGCAATTGCACAACTACACTAAAAAGAAAGCTCGTTATTAACGGACCTATTGCAGGCATGAAAATACTCGACAACAATCAATGTTTCAGTAATCGTCAGATCGTATTTGTAGACAATTCAAGATATATTGACCGACAGGACGCTGAATATCGCTGGACCATTTACGACAAAAATGCTGACACCTGTACAATTAACCGAGCAAAAGGTATTAATAAATATACCAATTGTATTTACGCACTTGATTGGTATGCCAAACATCAGTACAAAAATGCACAATCCAAAAATCCGGTGAAGTTATGGGTAAAGGATACCAAAAGCGGATGCACCGATACTATTCTTGACTTTGTTTATCTAAAAGTTTGTAGTCCTATAATCGGTTTCGATAGTGTCGACGTTTGCCAGGGCGACATGTTTACAAAAAACCCTTTAGCATCAGACCCCAAATATATGAGCATTGACAGTGGCAAAACCTGGAAAAAATTTCCAATGCTCATCAACAAAACACTTTCAGGAAGATTTGACGTAGGTTTTATCTTTCAGACCGTTTTAACAGAGTGGGCTGAACATTTGCCAAATGATTCTATCCGGATTCGCAAGGATACGGTTAGATTCTATGACACTATTTTCAAAAAATCATATTTGAATGTACATGCTTATAAACAAGATTCTATATCATTCAATTTCTATGGCACTTGCAGTCCTTACAGTCTATCCGTTCATTTTAAAAAGGGAATTTTTTACGCAGGTGAATCCTTGAATATTACCTGGAATGATGGCAACTCATATTCCCAACAATTTAACACCAACACTGTTATCGACTCAGTTTTTCATGTATACAAGGGCAATGCATTTAACCGTTTAGTTAAAGTGAGTTTAGGCAATGAAAACAATTGTGAAAGTGTCACTTATTTCGCCAAACAGACAGGGAATCTTTTATCAAATAATCAAACAAAGCCATATTATTGCAAAGCAGAAAAACCTATTTGTTTTTACGCAAGTGTCTTTAATCTCTCGAAAAAGACCTATTGGACACCGAATGAATTGGACAGCGGTGTCACATGGAAATTCTCAGATACAAACAAATCCATACAAACGGGCTCACTCTGTCATCAATTTACCCATAAAGGAAGGCAGTATTACCAAATGATTGTAAAAGACATTGCCGGAAACTGCAGTGACACACTTTCCGATTCGTTCTTTATTCAGGAACTGAAAGCGGATGTTAAAGGTCTTTCCAAGGAAATATACTGCTCTGAACTCAAGCAGTTTTTTGATTCCTCCAGTATGCTTAAATTTAAAAAGGACAGCATTATTGAGTATGTTTGGGATTTTGGCACAGGTAATTTCACTAACCCTCAAAAAAATCCATTTAAGTCCCTAAACACCTCCTCTGAATCCATTATGGTTACACATGCGGTAAAATCATTGCAAGGCTGCGTTGATACGATTAGATTTAAACTCAAAATAACGGGTTCACATCCTTATTTTAAAATCAGGGATACCATCGGATGCGATTCACTTTCTACCATGTTTACAAACTTATCCAAAAACTGCAAAGGTTATATCTGGGAATTTGGAGATAAGGATAAGACCAGTTTTGCAACAGATAAAAAAGACAATGTAGACTTCTCATATCTAAAACCAGGTCGTTATTACATCCGCTTAAACGGGTATGATTCCATCTATAATCCTTCGACTAAAGCCGTATACTTTTGCAACAATGTCTTCCCGGACCCCGTATTCGATAAAGACAGCCTGCGCTCAGTTCTGGTATTGCCCCGAAGAAAAACCGGAATCTCAAGTCGCGACAGTATTTGTGTGGGTACTCAACTTACGTTTAAGAGCCTAAGTGATACATTCTATAACATTGAATACTGGACAAACGGAGACAGCAGTGGTGCGTATCTTTCCACCCCTGGAATACCCTACTCTCATCGCTACAACAAAACAGGGGTCTATAGAATTACACTTAAACCCAGCTATACAATTCCCGCATATAACATTTGCACCGATAGTGCAGCTAAAACCATAACAGTCTTAGGTATAAAAGCCGATTTTACGATTGACTTCAATAATAAGTCACCAATCTTTCAGTTCCATAATACTTCATCTCCACCCAATGCTCTGCTCGACTGGAATTTTGGACATCCCTCGTCCGGTAACAGGAATTTTTCCAGAGAAAATGACCCGGCACACAACTATGGTTATGACACCGGCAGTTATACCATTTGTTTAAAAGCGGCGCTGCCTTTAGGATGCATCGATTCGGTATGCAAAAATATTTACAACAACTATCTGGCAGATTTATTATTACCCAATGTATTCACGCCATCCAATATTGATGACAAAAATGATTTATACGATATTCTAATTGAAGGCGAAGACTTCTACAGACTTCGAATTTATAACAGATGGGGTGTATTGGTATATGAAGGCAATATAGATGCAGACAATACACAAACAGTCAACTGGAATGGAAAGTTCATGAATACAGGCAATGAATGTCCATCAGGCACATATTATTACATTTTTGACTACAGCCTTAAAATAACGCCTGAACAACATGAAACAATAGAAGGCACTATTACTCTGATCAGATAAGAGAAATCAGGCTTTAAAACCTCGCTGCCTTTGTGCTTCAAACAACATAATAGCCGTAGCGACCGAAACATTCATACTGTCAATTTGACCCATCATCGGGATTTTAACATTTATATCGGCAAATTTAGCCCATGCTTCGGATACACCAGTAGCTTCTGTACCTACAATAATGGCAGATGCCTGGGTATAATCCTGCAAATGATATGGAGATGCCTGATGCAAATGCGTGCAAAAAGTTTTTACATTATTTTTTGACAACCAATCCATTGTCTCCTGATTTTCTGCAAGGGCTAAAGGCACTGTAAATACTGTTCCAAGGCTGGAACGAATAATATTAGGATTAAAAACATCCGTGGCAAGGTGACAACAAACAACAACATCAATTGCTGCAGCATCAGCTGTTCTTAAAATAGCGCCCAGATTACCCGGTTTCTCGACGGCTTCAACAATCAGAATCAAAGGATTTTGCGGCAATTTTATGTCATTTAAACTTAAACTTTTTGTTTTGACGATAGCCATCATGCCACCTGTACTTTCCCTGTAACTTATTTTAGCAAATAAATCTTTATTCAACTCTATTAGTTCTGCATCATTGTTCTGAGTCATTAACTTGGCCATCAAATCCTGATTTGCTAATTCGCGAATGAAAAACAATGAATGAAACTCCATTCCTGCCGCCCATGCCATTTCAATCTCTTTTTCACCTTCTATAGGTGCCAATTGAAGCTGTTTCCTGATCTTCGACTTCTCAAGACTTTGTAAAAACTTAAATTTAGGATTGGCCTGACTTGATATGAATTGAGCCTGTTTAATAAAATTAAATATTTAAAAAAGTTTGGACAGACGTACTGAATATTTTTAATTTATCTGCATCTGAGATATGTGGATTTTCTTCGATAAATTTTCCATGTTCCAGATCGCCCAAAGGAAAAGGATAATCTGTTCCATAACAAATCTTGTCAGCTCCAAATAAATCCAGCAGGTATTCGAATGATTTACTATCGTGTGTAATACCATCTACCCAGAATTTCCCTATGTAGTCTTTTGGATTTCTTACATCGTTCAGATTCACCAGATCAGGCCTCACAGCCCATCCATGCGCTATTCTTCCAAGCGTAAAAGGAAATGAACCTCCGGCATGGGCAAACATCACTCTTAGTTTTGGAAATTTATCAAAAATGCCACCAAATATCATGCTGCAAATAGCCCTGCTGGTTTCAGCCGGCATACCGACCAGCCATGGCAACCAGAATTTCTGTATATATTCCTCACCCATCATTTCCCAGGGATGTATAAACAAGGCCAAATCCAGACTCTCTGCTGCTTCATAAAACGGCAAAAACCGGTCATCATCCAGATTAATTTTATTAATATTCGACCCAATCTGCACACCCGGAATACCAAGCGATTTTAATCTTTTTAATTCCTGAATAGCCAGAGGAATGTCCTGCATTGGCAAAGTCCCTAATGCAATAAATTTATCCGGATAATCATTTTGAACACCGGCGATATGGTCATTCAGAAAAGAAGCCCACCAGGCAGTGTCTTTTGGTTTTGCCCAATAATTAAAAAGCACAGGAACAGTGCAAAGCACCATTTTGTCGACATGATTTGCAGACATATCCCATAAAATAGCTTCAGGGTTAAAACAGTTCTCTTCAACCCGTCTGAAAAACTTTCCGTCATCCCGCATCATGCGCGCTGACTTAGTTTTTTCATCCTGCTCGAGGTAAATGAATCCACCGTAACCAAACTTGTATTTTAAATCAGGCCAGGTGGCAGGCATAATATGTGCGTGGCAATCTATCTTCAACGAGGCAAAGTTAAGGCTTTCAAGTATTAAAAAAAATATTGTAATATTGCGGAACAACATGAAAACTCTTTTCCAAAAATCCATTTTCACTGCAATAGCGCTCATGGTAACAACAGTTTATGGTCAGAAGGTAAAAACACAAATTGCCTCACACATTCCACCCGACGAAGCAAAAAGAAAAAGTTACAGCAATCTGGTATGGAGCAACCACGAAGAATTCATTGTATCCGACCGCGCCAAAAATGGCTCTGTATTTACAGTCTACAATGGCAAAACCTTAAAAAAAACAGCTACTTTCAGACTGGATTATCCGGAGGTAAATAACAAAGATGCGGACTGGGTAAAAAGAATTTTCCATGCGGATAAAATTACAAGTATCTATGGGTTTTATGACAAAAAGGAAGATGCTATAAGGGTTTACGGCCTGATTAATGACAGGAAAAACAAAACCATCAAAAAATCAAGCATTCTGATGGAGAGTTATGCAAAAAAACGAAAAAACATCGGCGGACTTTCAACCATAGTGAGCAATGATGGCAGCAAAATACTTGTATTCAGAGAACCCGCAGGCAATAAATATGAGGATGAAAAAATGGAAATGGCCTTATATGACAGCGAGCTCAAAAAAATCTGGACCAAAGATCTCTCTTTTCCATATAAAAACAGATCTATCAGCGTTCAGGAAATTTTGGTGACCAATGAAGGCAAAGTTTCTATCATCGCTTTTTTCACACCTACTAAACAAGATAAAAGAGAAAATTCATCATTAAAAGACCAGATTGTTTTTAAGATATTTGGAGTTACAGAAAACAATGATGAACTGGAAGAAATACAAGTGAAGGAACAAGGTTTTGCTTTGAACTCTTGCCACGGTATTATTGTTGATGACTCAAGTAATGATATTGTTTTTACAGGGTTTTATACCGACGAAAAGATTAAAAGAAGCACCCTTGGTGTCAATGGCATTTATTACATCAAACTTAACTCCGGTTCTTGGCAGATTGACAAGATTAAATTCAACGACATTGAAGAAAAAACACTGACAAAAATCCTCATGGGTTCCAGGACATCTGAAAAAGCTGAAAGGAAAGCTAAAAAAGCAGTTGACAGAGGATATGGCATAAGAAACCTGTATCTGCAAAGTATTTATGTATACGGTGATGGCGGGGTTAAAATGATATCTCAGATAGAGTATGTAGTGCAAGTATGCACCACCGACCCAAGAACAAACTCAACCAGATGCACCAATTACTACCACAGTGACCAGATTGTAGAGTTTAACCTCGCTGGCAATGGTGAACTGAAAAGCACATTAACAGTACCAAAAGAACAAGTGATGACAAATGCTTCTTACCTGATTGGCAATATCCATCTCATGGGGATATCAAATACATATTATATATACAACGACCACGATTACAATTATAATCCTAAAAAAGTAGCCAGAAAAAGTAACAACAACTTTTATTTCCCGTATACCGCCAGTAAAAAGTCCAGATTATGTTATGTTTATTTTGACACAAAAGGCAAAGCGGTAAAAGTGCCGATGATGAACAATTGGAAACAAAACATAAGCATTTACCCAAATGATTACATCAGACTTGATGATAAAACAATTGTCACCTGGGGCAAAATAAGGAAAGGCAAAGAACGTATCTTATTGAAAATTTATTTGGAAGAAAACAAATAACAAAAGCGTTCAGGTTGTTAACTTTTCAAGGATATGATACACGGCAGGACAAACAACTGAATTTGTAATGGTAAGTTGTTTCCTTTTGACAAATACATCTTCGTCTGTATAAGGGAAACGTGCACAGTCAGATGGCCTAACGTCGTATATTTTACAGGTATTATCTGTATTTAAAAATGCGCATGGAGATTGTTTTACGACCAGATCGTTTTCTTCGTCGAGTTTGAGATAGGTTTCAATAAAATCGGATTCCCTGATACCAAGAAACTTACTGATACGTTTGACATCTGTGGTTTTAAATGTCGGACTATGGTTTTTGCAGCAATTGGCACAATCAAGGCAGTTAATCTTACTGAAGACTTCCTCATGCAAGGAAGGGAGCTGCCGAATTAACTTAGCCTCATCCACATAATCCAGATAACGTTTGTATTGTTTCTTTTTGTCTTTGCTTTTCTTTTTCCAGGTAGTATCCTTGCTCCAATCCATCATTTAGATGATACGTTGAATGGTCAGTGTTTTATAACTCAATTTTCCGTTGATATACAACCCATCAGATTTTAGTTCATTGATTTTTACCTTACCGCTCGCATGAATAATTTGTTTATTATCCATCATCAATCCTACATGTGAGACATGATCTGACGCCAGGGTTGAAAAAAACACCATGTCACAGGATTTAATGTCTTTAAAATTCACCGGTGTTCCACAGTGAATTTGCTGACTGGTATCTCTCGGCAAGCTTAATCCGCTAGATTTAAAAACGACTTGCATAAACCCCGAACAATCAATCCCCATAAATGTTCTTCCACCCCAGAGATAAGGTGTGTTGAGAAACGACTGTGCCGTTTTGGTCAATCTTAAAGGCAAGGGCAAATGGTGATTGGTTTTTAGTTTCTTTTCTATGACATATTTTTCACCATCCGACAAAACAACACCTGACTCGGGAATATTAGCGCCACAAGGAATCATTAATTTTTGATTTTTGCCTACAGCATCCAGAAAATAAGCATCGCTCACCACCTTAAATTCTTGATATTCTTCATAAGGATTACTGTGTATCCAACCTTCATACTGGTCAAAATCCATGCGTATATTTAACCAATCATTCGAAACTCCCAGAATGGTATAAGATTCGCCAAAAATCAGACTGCTCACCATTTCAGAAGCTGAATCCGGAGTGCGTCTGATGGGAATATAGGTTAACAGACAAGTCCCTTTATCCTTAATTTGCATTTTATATGTGTAACCTTGATTTTCTATCCAATAAAACGGCTTCTGTTTCCACGCGTTCTGGATCCGGAACGCAGCAATCTACAGGACAAACAGCCGCACATTGCGGTTCTTCATGAAATCCCATACATTCTGTACATTTATCCGGCACAATATAATAAACCTCACTGCTAACGGGTGAAAATTTGTCATCAACACCAATCACTGAGCCATCAGAAAGTGTATATTGACCTTCAACACTTGTACCATCTTTTATGCGCCATTCGACTCCGCTTTCATATATTGCATTATTTGGACACTCGGGCTCGCAGGCTCCACAATTGATACAGTCGTCAGTTATTTTAATCGCCATAAATTATTTTCTGCAAATTTCGCTTTTATTTTTAACATTTCACCTGAAAAATTAGCTCTTTTTCGCGAGCAGAAAACCAAAATAACGGATTATCTTAAAAGGGTGATAGTGCCTTTGGTAGAATACTTCCGGCCATCAAAACCTGTGTAATAGCAGTAATACATATACACACCCTGAGGCTGGTCTTTCCCTTTATAAGTGCCGTCCCATCGCGCATTGATATCTTCGCCTTCAAACAGTTTTTCACCCCATCTATTGTAGATTTTAAATTCAACAGACTTCAGTGCTCCTCCTTTGACAAAAAACTGCTCATTATAATCATCATTATTAGGAGAAAATGCATCCGGGATGAAGATAATAGGATCAAAATTAAAACAGATATCATTACTCCAGGTAACGGTATCACTCCCTACCTTAGTGGCTTTAACTCTATAACATTGCGTATAATATTCAAGACCATTGGCATAGGCTGCACTGAAGGAGGTAATATTTGCCTCATACAACTCATATTGTGTAGAGCCTTTCAGCATTCTATAAAGATCATATTTAATATTGGCACTGCCCCATCCCAGATAAGGTGTAAAATTAAGAGACACATCGTATCCTGTAGTCTTGATGCCTGTGAGTAAGATATTGGTATGTGCGCTGGTATAGAAGGCCTTTCCACATAAATCAAAGCCTTTAATTCTATATTCCCATGCATTTGAATCCGTAAAAATATTGCCATGATTAAAGCTTACAGCTGTACCGTTTACATTGCCTGCCGATGTATACACATCAGAAGTGCCCGCTTTTCTTCGTTCAATAAAAAACTGATTGTTATACCTTGGCGCATTCACTAATGTCCAATAGACATCAATGCCATCATCATTTCTTGGCGGTGGATTCACTGTGAGATAATTCAGATAAAGTGATGGATTATCATAAAATACATCTAGACGAATGGTGTCACCTAAACAGCCAAAATCAGATTCTTCCAAGACTTTAATACGGTTTAATTGTTTCCCCGACCAGTTGACTGTGGTATTGTTCAAATTCCCGGGTGTTGCTGTTACGCCCCCATCTATGAACCAATAAAATTTGGAAGTGGCAAAACCTGTGGTAGTATATTTATAATTGGTAAGGAAAGGTGAACAGATAATACTATCTCCCAATATCGGGGTTGTTCTTGGCTTCGGATGCACTATAAGTATAGCTGTCACCGGTTGTCCCTGACAACCATATTGACTGGTCTCAACCACACGGATATTAAATGTTCCTTCTTTTGCATAAGATATTTGTATAGATTGAGTGCCCTGTCCAATAATATTGGATGAATCATTATTAATTGTCCAGTCATATTTCGAATTTGGAAAACCATTTAATGTATACGTACCGATACCTGTCAGCTGACAAACTTCACGCACACCAGTAATCGTATTGGCTAGCGGATAAGGTCTGATATTGACTGTCCTTGTAAAGAGATTACTTACGCACTGTTTGTTATTAACAGAATCAAAACTTGTTTCGTACATACTGATGCTGCCAACGCCACTAGTACCCCAATCAACAGTAACAATGTTAGTACCCTGACCGGATTTTATTGCACCGCCACTTATACTCCAGTTATATGCAGAATTTTTTGTGAATGGCACTGAATACTGAAGATTACTTGTTAACTCACAAATATCTGTATCTCCCGAAATACTGTCCGCAATGAGCGTATATGTTTTAGTCACGGGAAGACTGACGGTATCTCCCAAACATCCAAATCTATTGATTTCAATAACTTTAACATATCCAATCCCCTGATTGCCCCAATTGATATTGACAGAATTATTGTTTCCTCCACTCACAATAACTCCACCCATCACAAACCATTTATAGGTACTTCCAAAATCTGTATTTGAAACACTATATAAAATATCTGTTGCATTTGGGCAGACAGATTTTCTGCCCAATATATCTGGTGTTTGGGGTTTGGATACCCATACATTCAGTATCACTGTATCACTAGGGCAGTTATTCTGATTATATTGAACCAATTTGGCCTGAGCTTTACCCGGTGCAGCCCAGGTAATAGAAATTGAATTTGACGTTGTGGAACCAAGAACACTGCCATTTGTTACCCACCAGCGATAGGTAAAGCCGGCAGTTGCAGCAACACTATAAGTCTTAGACGTATTCTCGCAAACTGTATCCACAGGTGTCAAAAATGGTGTGGGTGGTGCCGCAATAAGGTTGACTGTCAATTGATAAGGTTTACCTTTACAGCCAAACTGAGATACCGGTGTGACACCTATAGTACCTTGTGTAACACCTTTATTCCAGTTGATATTGAGCTGGTTAGCCGTTTTACTCACAAAGACTCCGTTGGTTACAACTACATCATATTGAATGCCGAGCAATTCGGCGGGGGTATTCGTTTTCGGTATTATCGTATAGAGATTGCCTAAAGAACCCTGGCAAACAGAAAGCGGCCCTGTTAAAGTGACTGTTCCACTAAAGGGTTTTACCGTAATACGTATATTGACATAGGTAAATTTAGACGGACACCCGTCATCAATGGCTTGAACAGTAAACAAATAGGGAGAATCCGTTGCCTGATCACAGGATGTTTGCCAACAGAATTGTGAAGCAGCAGTACCTTTGCCAAATGCATCGGTAAAAGTGGCTTTATTGCCCTTAAATCCGTTGGCACCGGTCATCATATCGCCAATCCCTTTTAACGTTAGATTATTATTGTCCTTATCTTTGGCTGTCACATTAAAACAAAGCTTATCCCCTGCAATAAGTGTATAAGATTTACTGCTGGTAGAGATGGTAGGTTTGTTGTTGGGAGAACAATTAATAACCAATATTTGTAAATCCAAACGTGTAGTACTCAGTAAAATACCGTTGCGATATTCTTCCAAGTCTATTGCTACAGCATAATTACCTGCCTTACGGGCCAGAAAAGTGGTGATACCATTTTGGGAATTAATTTGTGAGATACCGTTTACACCAAAAGGAATATTGCCATTATAGCCAGCTTCATAACGAGCAGGATCTATGGCTTCAGGAGCTACATAATTTGCACTACTACAGCCGGGATAATTATTGGTAAGCGTGGCGCCTACCCATGGTGTGGCTAATTTATATACCAGCGAATCACCATCTGGGTCTATCGCATAATTATTCAGTTGGGTGGTATCGTTGATACAAATAAAAGGAACGGGAACTTCGGTAAAGAACGGTGTGCTATTTCTAACTGCTGTTGGCGGAATAATCGTTTGGTAAGTCTGGCCGATGTCCGGCTGCCCCGCCTGATTATTCCTCAGGTTCACCTGTGTATTCCTGCAACAAACCTCCCATTTCCCATAATAACCAAAAGAACTTGGCGGAAGTACCACCAATTTTTCATAAATTGCTTGCTGCAAACAGACTTGGGTACCTTCAGGGCAATCCACCCGACCTACTGGGTCTACCCGCTTTCTGGTATTGAGCAGGAATTTTTCAGACCTC
>Ga0123337_10006177_pt1 | contig 11521 bp, 8 predicted proteins | sample frozenSSSSmetaG_FD_89792 | JGI IMG/M metagenome (GOLD analysis project Ga0123337, IMG submission 89792) | Glacier valley bacterial and archeal communities from Borup Fiord, Nunavut, Canada, to study Microbial Dark Matter (Phase II) -... | ecosystem: Environmental > Aquatic > Freshwater > Ice >...
AACCGGCGGCGTTGATGTTCAGCTCCAGCGGTTTTCCACGGCATTCTCCCAACAATGTGTTACCCATGCGCTGAGCATGAACTGTAACCTATGCGCTGATCACATGCCCCGCTGGGCCCGCCGTTTTCGGTTGTTCAACGTGGGAGCGAGCTTGCTCGCGAGGATCGAACATCGCGAGCAAGCTCGCTCCCACCTCCGGACCGGACGACCCAGCGGTCCGTCCCTACCGCCGCCCGCCTTACTTGAAATCCACCAGCTCGAGGTCGAAGACCAGAGTGGCGCGGGAGGGGATGGTGCCGCGGATGCCCTTGTCGCCATAGGCGAGCCAGAAGGGGATGATGATGGTGCGCTTCTCGCCCTTGTGCATCGTGAGCAGGGCTTCGTCCCAGCCGGCGATCACACGATTCTCGCCGACATAAAAATTGAACGGGCCCTCTTTGTGATCGGCCGATGAGTCGAACTGTTTTTCACCCGCGAGGAGGCGGCCGACGTAGTTTACGCTCACGAGCTGGCCGCGTTTCGGGGTGGCGGTGCCGTTGCCGGGGGCGCGGACGAGGGTGCGAAGGCCGGTCGGACTTTGCCGGGTGCCCGGGTAGTGTTGCTCGATGAGTTTCAGGTCGCCGACGGAGAACTGGTAGGAGTCGTCAGCCATGGCCTCGCGCATGGCGGCGCTCATGGGGGCGCCGGGGTGTTTGCGGGCGAGCATGCCGGAACGCACGACGATCGCGATCGTCAGGAGGACGACTCCCAGGAGAAGCAAGACGAAGAAGGAACGCATGGGAAACGGGCGGACGGAGCGTTGCGGAGCTTGCGGGCCGCCGGTTCGCTCAGGACTTCAGGAAGGAGCAGATGTATTCGCAGACGCCGGCGGTCACCTCGATGGTGAAGCCGGACTTGCCCGCGACGTCGAAATAGGTGCCGGCGTCGTAGGCCTTGACGACGGTCTGGCCGTCGAGCGTGACCTTGCAGCCGCCCGCGACGATTTCCATGCGCTCGGGCGCATCGGTGCCGAAGTGGTAGGAGCCGGGGTAGATGAGCCCGAGGGTCTTCTTGGTGCCGTCGGCGAAGAGCACGGTGTGGCTGACGACTTTGCCGTCAAAATAAACATTGGCCTTGGTCACGACCGTGACGCCGGCGAACTGGGTTGGGAGACTTGCCATGGGAATAAGATGAAGAGCGGGGAAAACGGAAAGTTCAACTCCGCGTATGATTAAGTCCAGCCGGAGTCCATCGGCCAAGAAAGCCCGGGGGATTTCCTGTGCCGCGGCGTATCATGGGGTGAAGACGATCAATCGTCTCAAACCCATAAATCCCATGAAAATCCCCTCGAAAATCCTCGTCGCCGCGCTGTTTGGCGCGGCTCTCAGCCTCAGCGCTTTTGCCGGCCCCGGCATTCAATCCTGGCAGAACGCGGCCGCCGCTAAACCGGCCGATGTCTCGGTTGCCGTAGTCGCCAAGCCCGCCGATGCCGTCAACGGCGTGAAGTGCATGACCATGATCGACGGCGCCGTCCGCACTTCCCGTGAGGCCACGACCGCTAAAGTCGTCACCTGCACGCCGGAGATGATGCAGAACAACTCCCGCTGCCAGCAGGCCTGCGCCGGACTCTGATCCTCAAGCAAGATCGTGAGCCTGCGAAACATGCAGGCCGATTCCGAAAACCGCCCGCGATCATCGGGCGGTTTTTTATTGGGAAATGGCTGTCAGGCCTGCAATTCGGCGGCGGTTCTGACCATGACTTCCGAGAGGCTGGGTTCTTTGAGCAGATCCAGGTGGTCGCAGTCGACCGTGTGCACGGCGAGCGTGTTGAGTATCCACCGTTTCCAGCCATGATCTGGTGCCTTCGGGTATTTTCCGAAGACGCTACCGGTTGATTTTTTGCAGCGGAAAAGCACGGCAGGAGTGGCGTGGCTTTTGGGCGAGTAGCGATAGTAGGCCGTTTCCGAGACGCTAGCCACCCGTTGCTCGGAGGTGGCTAATTTTTGGGAGGCGCATGGCCACGGTGTCGCCGGTGATTTCAAGGGTGAATACTTCGACAATCGCCGCGCGATGCGTTGCTCGACGATATCCGCGTAATCCTCAATGAGGCCTGGAAGGGCAGGAAGGGGAGAGGTGAGGATCGAGCGGGTCATGGCTCCGAGGATACCAGGCGCGGAGCGCCAGTTTATCAGGGGCGGCGGGATGCTGTCCCAAAGGATCAATTTTTCCACGGTTTCGCCCGCCGCGTGGAGCTGGCAGGCGATCTCATGGGCCACGATTCCTCCCATGGAATAGCCGCAAAGGGCGAAGGATCCTGTCGGGAGGACTTTGCGGATCTGCCGGATCATCTCGGTGGCGATCTCCTCCACGCTGGCAAGCGGGGAGGCTGTGCCGTCCAGGCCCGTGTATTGCAGGCGGTCATAGTAGGGGTGCGTATCCTTTATCAACTGCACGAGCGGGTCGGGTAACTTGCACACCCCGCTTATGCCGGGGATGTAGAAAAGCGGGGGATTTTTCGTCCGGACTTCGAGGGGGTGCCCCGACACATCGTCGAGGCCGGCGGTTAACTTTTTAGCAAAGGCGGCTGGACTGGGGGAGAGGTAGATGCTGCCGATCGGGACGGGGCATGAAAGGGTCCGCTGGATTTCCAGCGCGAGCTGGATGCTCAGAAGGGAGTCGCCGCCGTTTTCGAAAAAACTGTCGTGCAGACCGAGGGCGGGTTGTTCCAGAACTTTTCGCCAGAGGGACAGAAGGGTTTCCTCAAGCGGCCCGGAGGGGGTGGCTTTCGCAGGCTCGGCGACGACGGACGGATGAGGCTCGGCAAGCGCGGCCAGCCGTCGGCGGTCGACCTTGCCATTGGCGGTGAGCGGGAGCTGGGGAACGAGGTGGATGAACGCCGGCACGCAGTGTTCGGGAAGGAGGGCGCCGAGGCGGACACGGAGGTCGGCAGACGAGAGGGTGGCGCCCGGTGCGGGCACGGCGAAGGCGACCAGTTGCTTGGTGCCGGCGTGGTCGCGGGCGATGACGGAGGCATTGAGCACGCCAGGGAGGGTGTGAAGGGCGGTCGTGATTTCGCCGAGCTCGATGCGAAAGCCGCGGAGCTTGATCTGGTCGTCGGTGCGGCCGAGGTATTCGATGAGGCCGTTGGGGAGCCAGCGGCAGCGATCCCCGGTGCGATAGAGGCGAGAGGAAGGATCGGTGCCGAAAGGGTTGGGAATGAATTTTTCGGAGGTGAGTTCTGGGCGTTGGAAGTATTCGCGGGCGAGGCCGGGGCCGCCGAGGAGGAGTTCGCCGGGTTCGCCGACAGGGACGGGGCGGAGGGCTTCGTCCACGATGTGGCATTCGGTGTTGTTGATGGGGCCGCCGATGGGGACGGAGTCGCACAACCACTGATCAGGGGGGGCGATGGGGTAGACGCAGGCGAAGGTGGTGCACTCGGTGGGACCGTAGCCGTTGAGGAAGCGGACTTCGGGCAGGAGTTGCAGGGCGCGTTGCACATGCCGCGGGCTGAGGGCTTCGCCGCCGATGAGAACGTGGCGGGCGGTGGCGAGGGTGCCGGGGCGGTAGTCGATGATCTGGTTGAACAACCCGGTGGTGAGCCAAAGGCAGGTGACGCGAAGCGTGCGGATGACTTCCTCGAGACGGGAAAACTCGGGCCAGCGATCGGTGAAGATCACGCAGCAGCCGCCGTTCAACAGGGCTCCCCACAGTTCGAAAATAATGCCGTCGAAGGAGGGGGAGGCGAGCACCAGAAAGCGTTCCGCCGGACCGAAGGGAGCATAGGTCTGCCCGCGCACGAGCCGGCTGATCCCGCGATGAGGGATGGAAGCGCCTTTGGGGAGGCCGGTGGAGCCGGAAGTGTAGATGAGGTAGGCGAGGTTGGCGGCGGTGGTGTTGCGCGCGGGATTTTCGGCGGATTGCCGGGCGAGCAGAGGAGAGTCGTCGTCGAGGCAGACGATTTCCACCGTTGTGGAAGGGAGGATGGGGCGGAGATGACTTTCGGTGAGCAGCACGGGTGCCCGTGTTTCCCGGAGCATCCAGGCGAGGCGTTCGGCGGGGTAGGAGGGGTCGAGGGGCACATAGAAGCCGCCGGCCTTGAGGATGCCGAGCTGGCCGATGACCATGGCGAAGGAGCGCTCGGTGCAAATGGCCACGGGGATGTCGGGGCCGACTCCGCGGCTGCGGAGGAAATGGGCGACCCGGTTGGCGCGGATGTTGAGCTCTCGGTAGGTGAGGCATTCCTTTTCGGAGTCGAGGGCGGGTGCGTCGGGAGTCGCGGCGGCGAACTGTTCAAACAACGTGTGGACGCACGCCTGATCCGGGTAGTCGCTTTCGCTAATCGTCCACGATGGCGGAGGCAGGTTCGCTGCAGGTGGATGCTGCGGGGGTGGGAAGATTGGCGGAGTGGCCTGCGTGCTCGAAGACATGGCGTTGAATCTAACGGGTCTGGACGTTGCTGTTTGTATTGTGGCGTCCGGCCAAGTGGGCAATCCCTACCGGAGTGCTCGTGATCGGTTTTGGGATGAAGACACCCTTGGTGATGAATGCCGCCGAGTGATGCCGGTTGATTTACCTGATTTCATGCATCAGTAGTTTTCCGCTTTTCCCATGGTTTCCTTGTCCAGCCGCCTTCAGTTGATCGCCGTCTGCGCCGCCATTTTTGTGGCGGGGGCGGGCGTGGGGGGATGGAGCTACCATCGGGAGGTGCGGCGCGCCCAGGCCGATTTGATGGTCGCTGCACGGCGCTGCGCGGCGGCGTTTTCGGCTGACGAGTTGCGGCAGCTTTCCGGGACGCGCGACGATTTAGGCAGTCCGGTCTATGTTGCCACGAAGGCGCGGCTGGCTGCGTTGAGGCGGGTGCAGCCGGGGGCGCGCGGCATCACTCTTTTTCGCCGTCAGCCTGGCACGGGGATGGAAGTTTTCCTGGCGGACTCCGAGGATGTTTTTTTGCCCGGGGATAAATTTATCAGGGGAGCGGGGACCTCCGTGGGTGATGCTTCGAGCGCACGACTGACCGGTTACGCGGTCGTGGCTGATGGGGCGCAGGCGGTGGATATGCTGGGGATCGACATCGCGGACGATCCTTGGGGCGGGGATTTGATGCGCGGGGCTTTTTGCCCGGCGCTGTATACATGGCTGTTGCTGGGGGTGCCGGCAGGGATGCTGCTGGTGGGGCGCCGCCGTGGCATGGGAGACGGTGACGTTGGCATGCTTCTAAGGGCGGTAGAGCAAAGCCGTGCTGCCGTGATGATCACCGATCCGACCGGCCGGATCGTGTATGTAAACCGGGGAGGGTGCGAGCAGACCGGATACGACAAGGCGGAGTTGATCGGGCGGGACTGGATTGAGTTTCGCGCCGCGGATTCCTCGCTGGAAACACTTGCGGAGATGGTGGCTGCGCTGCGTGGTGGCCACCCTTGGGAGGGCGAGTGGTTCAACCGCAGAAAAGACGGCGGGTCGTGTCCCGTGCGAGGTCTGGTCACCCCGGTGCATGACGGGCACGGCAGGGTGATTGGTTTCATCACGTTGTTTCAGGATATGACGGGTTTGAGGCGGTCGGAGGCCAAGGCCAACGGGGAGTTTCTGGCCACCATGGGGCACGAGCTGCGCACGCCGCTCAACGGGGTCGTGAGATTTGCGGGTCTCCTTCGCGACACACCGCTTTCGGCCAAGCAGCGCGACTATGTGCGGACGATTTGTTCCAACGGCGAGGCCTTGCTGAAAGTGACCGGGAATCTGCTCGATTACTCGTGGCTGGAGGCTGGACGGATGCCTCTGGACGCCCAGCCCTGCGATGTGCGTGCGCTGATCGAGGGCGTGTTCGAGCTGATCGCCGATCAGGCGGTCGCAAAGCATCTCGTGCTCCGGCAGCAGTTGGCGCCGGAGGTGCCGGTGCTCGTCGAGATCGATGCCGGCCGCCTGCGTCAGGTGCTCGTGAACCTGCTGGGTAACGCGGTGAAGTTCACCGCTGCCGGAGAAGTATCGGTCGAGGTGGGGGTGCGGGAAGGGGACCGTGCATCGGGGGATATCTTTTTGGAGTTCAGCGTGCGTGATACCGGGCCGGGAATAGCGGCGGCCGATCAAGGGAGGTTGTTCCAGCCGTTCAGTCAGGTGTCTCGGTCGTCGGGCCGGCACCATGGCGGCACGGGATTGGGGCTGGTCATCAGCCGTTCGCTCGTGCGCCTGATGGGCGGCGATATCACCTTGGAGAGTTCGCCGGGCGTTGGGTCGGTTTTCCGGTTTCATGTGTCGGCGCGTCCGCTCGATTCTACGCCCGCACGGGTGCATCCGCAGCTGGGACTGCGCCTGCTCTTGGTGGACGACAGCTCGGCGAACCTGCGCCTGCTGCAGAGCATCGCCGGTGTGCTGGGCTGCGAATGCACGGTGGCCGCCGGCGGGCAGGAGGGGTTCGAGGCGGTGGCGCGAGGCGGACGCTACGATGCTGTGCTGCTCGATTTGCAGATGCCGGAGGTGGACGGCGTGGAAGTCCTGCGGCGGCTGCGGGCCGGCGAGGCGGGTTTGGAGGCCTGTGATCTCTGGGTCACCATCGTGACGGCGGATGCGAGAGCGGAAACGCGGGCGTCGCTTTTTTCCCTCGGGTGCGACGATTTCATCACCAAGCCGGTCACCGTGAAGAGCTGTCTCGTCGCCCTGCAACGGGTCGTGCGCGACCGGATAACCCGCGCGTAGGAGCCGGCGCGGGGGATGGGTCTAATATCGCGAAGCTTGCTTCGGCTTGGATGGGGTGGGAGCGAGCTTGCTCGCGAGGATCGGAATCGCGAGCAAGCTCGCTCCCACTCCAAACCATCGCCCGTAAACGGGCTCCTACGTCCGCAAATACCTCGGGGCTTGCCCCGAGGATATTTGCTGATCAGGCCAGCGCGTCCTCGATGGACTTGGTGGCGGTGCGGAGAATTTGCAGGCGGGCGTGGCGTTTGTTGTTCGCGGGAATAAGGTGCCAGGGGGCGCAAGGGGTGTCGGTGAGCGCGAGCATGTCGCCGACGGCGATCTCGTAGGCGTGCCACTTGCGGCGGTTGCGCCAGTCCTCGGCGTTGATCTTGTGCTGCTTGTAGGCGGTTTCCTCGCGTTCGCGGAAACGCTTCAACTGCTCGTCGCGGCTGACGTGCATCCAGAATTTGATGACGATGATGCCGTGTTCGGTAAGCTGCTCCTCGAAGTCGTTCATCTCGGCGTAGGCGCGCTTCCACTCGGGTTCGGTGCAGAAGCCTTCCAGGCGTTCGACGAGGACGCGGCCATACCAGGAGCGGTCGTAGAGCGTGACGAGGCCGGCGCGGGGGACGTGACGCCAGAAACGCCAGAGGTAGTGGTGGGCTTTTTCCTCGTCGGTGGGCTTGGCGATGGGGATGACGCGGTAGTCGCGGGCGTCGATCGCGCTGGTGAGGCGGCGGATGGCACCGCCCTTGCCGGCGGCATCCCAGCCCTCGAAGACGAAGACGATGGAGCGTTTTTTTGCCTGCGCGGCACGGACGGCGCGGTTGAGGCGGCCGAGCCATTTTTCGCGTTTCTCTTCGTAGGCGTCGGCGGAGAGTTTTTGATCGAGCGGGAGGGCGAGGAGGCGTTGGAGACCGGCGGGCTTGAGCGATTTTGGGGCCTTGGGCCGCGCGGGGGCGGAGGCTTTGGCGGCTTCGCGCTTTTGGTGCGCGGCAAAACGGTGGAGGAGGAGCCGGGCGACGCTGAGGTTGCGCGTGCGGGAGTCGGACGCGTTGATGATGGTCCAAGGAGCGCCGGGCTGATGGGTGGCGGCGCGGATTTTTTCGGCGGTGCGGGCGAGGCGGTCGTAGATGCGGTGGTGGTGGCGGGCTTCCTCCGTCGCACGCCAAGCGGTGTCGGGATCGGCGGCGAGTTCCTTGAGACGGCGGCGCTGGTCGGCCTTGGAGAGGTGGAGCCAGACCTTGACGACGAGGGTGCCGTTGTCGGCGAGGAGTTTTTCGAAGTGGCGGATGCGGGCGAGCTCGTGGTCGAGGCGGGTGGTAGTTTTGGGGGCGCGGACGGCGGCTTGTTCGCGGAGGGTTTCGGTATACCAGGAGCCGGCGAAGATGCCGAGGCGGCCTTCGGCGGGGAGGCAGCGCCAGTAACGCCACATGAGCGGGCGTTCGCGTTCTTCGTCGGTGGGCTCGCGGAAGGCGAAGGTTTCCACGCCGCGCGGATCGAGCCAGCCGCTTAGGGTGTTGATGGTCTCGCCGCGGCCGCAGCCTTCTTCGCCGGCGACGATGAGGAGAATTTTAAAAGGGGCGGCCTGGAGTTGCACCTGAAGCTGGACGAGTTGTTCGCGCAGCGCGGGCAGGCAGGCTTCGTAGGCTTTCTTGCTGAGGCGGGTATCGTCGGTCGCTTTGGCCATCGGCTTAGAGAAGTGCCGACGGGGGCGAAGGGTGTCGAGGCGGGTTTTGCGCGCGGCGTGTGACGAAAGCATGACGCAGCGGAGGCATGCCGGCTACTGAACGTGAATGACGGGAGCCGTGGCGGAATCGTTTTGGGTATAATTCTCCACCATCTGCTGCAGATTTCTCACTGTGCTGTTCCCTTCCAAATAAACATCTCCAGCCTCCGCGCCGAGGCTGGCATGGACTTGGGCCTCCAGTTTGGTTTTCAGCTCGGCGATGGCCTTTTTTCTGCCCTCGTCGGAGAGGGTCGCGTTTCCAACAATTTCATCGGCCGATTTGGCGGTGTCTGTGAGCAAGGTGTAAAGGCGGTCGGGTGTGTCGGCTGGCAGATTGAAGCGGCGCGTGGCGGCCTGGAGTTTCTCATAGTCACTAATTTCTTCCTTTAGGGATTTTTCGTAGCGAGTATCTCCGACCAAAGCCTTGATTTTCTGGGCGATTATTTGTTTGTCGGCCTCTTGTTCCTCGAAGGATGTGGTATCCGGGTGTCCGGGGGTATAATTTATGGCGTACGGATCGGGCAAACCATGCTTATCGTCGAAGGCTTTTTGGAGCGCGTAGACTTTTAAATATTCTTCTTGGGAGAAGTCTAATTTGGACATATTCCAGCGAATATTACTTGAAGTCAGAGACATGCGGAGGTCGTAAGCCTTACGTTCTTCTTCGGACAGGACTTCGTAAATGTCCCTATTTTTCTCATCTACGAGGAAGTGATATTTTTTGTCGTCTGACGGGAGGCTGAAGCCTGCTTGTTCCCGATAGATGGCGCTTCTCAGTTCCTCATAGTCTTGCTCAATTTTTCTGATCTTTAGGATTTTTTCGGGAGGCAGAAAAGCCAGCCGTGGATCTTCCTTATTCTCATCATCCAAATAAGCTCCGACAATCTGTAGTATTTGAGCAGAAGTCTCGTGCTCCAAGCGATTGATGGCCTTCTGTTGATCTTGGGTGGTTTTTTCCCACCAACGGTTCTCCTTCCACCAGATTTCCTTGGGGTCAGGTTGAGGGCAAATGGCGTTCAACCGAGCCATGTAGTTTTCCCAGATACATTTTTTAACAATGGAATAAACCAAGTCGCCCGAGAATCCGGATGCTTTCAGAAGATCACGCAGGGCGGCGTAATCATGGGTGTTGATGGCGGTGGTGAATTGTTTGGCGAGGGGGTCCGGCCCTTTGCGTGGTTGCGCAGCGATCTGGCTTAATTGATTGGCTGGCGCGGTTGCCGGGTGTGCAAGGCGCAGGGCAACATAGCCGATGAACGCGGCGTTGACGGCCACCGAGGTGGCGAAGAGGAGAGGCGCAAGCTTCATGGGACGAGAGGGAGGGATGAAGCGTGAGGCCGGATGCGCCGGCTTATTTTTTCTTGGGTGGCGGCTGGCTGGCGGGGCGGCTATTCCAGCCGTTGCCGTCCTTATTGAAGGTGACGACGTTGCCCTGCTCGAGGACCTTGAGCCAGCTCATGCCGTTGTTTTTGAAATAGGCGTCGGCGGCCTCGGCGCCGAGCGCGGTGCGCACCTGGTCGCGGGTGTTGTTGGCGAGCTCGATGAGGGACTGCTTTTTCTGGTCGGCGGAGAGGTTGGCGTTGTCGGCGATCTGCTGCGCGCTGGAGGCGACGCCGTCGCGCATCGAATACACGGTGGCGGCGGTGGTGGGGGGAAGGTCGAGGCGGCGGGAGGCGGCTTGAAGCTGCTGGTAGTCGCCGTCCTGCGAGCGGAGGTAATCGGTGTAGCGGTCCTCGCCGATGACGTCCTTCATCTGGGCCTTGAGTTGCTTCTCGGCTTCCTGGCGGTCCTGCCAGAATTTCTGGTCGCGCTGGTTGTTGTTGGCGCCGTAGGGATCGTTGACGTTGTATTTGTCGTCGAAGGCTTTTTGCAGGGGGAAAATCTTCAGGTATTCCTCCTCGGTGGCGTCGAATTTGGTCATCTGCCAGCGGAGGTTTTGCGCGGTTTGGGACATGCGCAGGTCGTAGGCCGTGCGTTCCTCGGGGGTCATGAGCGCCTCGATGTCCTTTTTTTGTTCATCCTGGAGGTAGCGGAGTTTTTCGCGATCGGAGGGGAGGGCGAACCCCTGCATGTCCTGCTGCACGTCGCTCATGAGTTCCTGATAGTCCTGCTGGACCTGCTGGAGCTCCTTGCGTTTTTCGGGCGCGAGAAAACTCAGGCGCGCATCCTGCCAGCCGCCGCCCCAGGCGTTGTTGTTTTTGTCAGGGCCGAGAACGCTCTCCATTTCGGCGCGCTGGTCTTTTTGGATTTGGCGCATCTCTTCGCGCTGGGCTTTGGTCATGTTGCCATACCAGCCGTTCTGGCGGGCGTCGTCCTTCCACCAGGGTTTGCTGGGATCGGGCTGGGGCTGGAGGGCCTTGTAGCGGGCTTCGTAGCGTTTCCAGATGCGCATCTGGACGAGGGAGCGCACCATTTCGTCGGAGAAGCCGGCGGCGCGGAGGATGTCGCGGAGGGCGGCGGGATCGTCGGAATTGAGCGCGGCGACGAGGTCGCGGCCGCTGACGTTGGAGCCACCAGCCGAAGAGCCGGGCGTGTGTTTGGACGAGCCGGAGTTGGTGGCGGACGATCCGGCGCCGCCGGAAGAGCGAACGGCCACGGTCGTGACGAGGGCGGCGTTGGCGAGCAGCGAGGCGGCGAGAATAAGGGGCAGTGCTTTCATGGGGAGTAGGGGCGCTGAAGATCAGTTGCACTCCAATGGCTTGAGGCGGGCAACCCTTTACTGGCGGAAAGGAGGATGGTTGCGCCGTGCACACCTGATGTCCGGCACCTCGGAGGATGGCGGCGTATTCCGGCTGCTAGAAACGCCGTTGCTGGATTGGCATGGCTGTTGCTGAAGCCGATCATTCGCATTTCAAGGCACACGCCCATCCGCCGTGCAGGCATTTCTTTCCACTTGGACCGTTGTGGAGAAATTTCCGCTGCCATTGAAACCGAGTGCCTTCGGGTTTCCTGAAGGATTTTTACCCCCTTTTGCGCCTCTTACCGGGTGCTTTTCCTGATATCTCACCAATGCATATGTCTATGATCACGAACCTACTTAAAATCACCCGGGCAACGATGTTTGCCATGGTTGCCGTCTGCGCCTTGGCGCAGGTGAAGGCGGAGGACGCGCCTGCGGCCCCGGCGGCCGCGCCCGCGGCAGCA
>Ga0123337_10006178_pt1 | contig 11521 bp, 6 predicted proteins | sample frozenSSSSmetaG_FD_89792 | JGI IMG/M metagenome (GOLD analysis project Ga0123337, IMG submission 89792) | Glacier valley bacterial and archeal communities from Borup Fiord, Nunavut, Canada, to study Microbial Dark Matter (Phase II) -... | ecosystem: Environmental > Aquatic > Freshwater > Ice >...
ACGGTCGGGCCTGCATGGTTTTAAATCGATGGAGCGCTGGGCGCGAACGGGTGGCAAAACCGTCGTGAAAATCTTCGTTGAAATGTCACCCAGCTCGTTTGTTGCGGGGCGCGGTTTTTGCTTAGCGTGACTCCATGCAGGGAACTCATGGGACGAACACGGTGGGCGGGCGGGGTAAACGGGGCTTTGCCCTGTTGATCACCGTGACGCTGCTGGCGTTTCTCGTGCTTCTGTTGGTGTCACTGGCAGCCCTGACACGGGTGGAGACCCAAGTGGCTGGCAATCATCAGAATTTGGAGCAGGCGCGCCAGAATGCACTGCTGGCGTTGAATATCGCCATCGGCCAATTGCAGAAATACGCGGGTCCGGATGCGCGGGTGACGGCCGAGTCAGGGATCACCTCCACGTCATCGATAACCAATCCGCATTACACGGGGGTATGGAACTCGGGCGGGGCGGGAGCGGCTGCGGATATGTGGCTGGTGAGCGGTAGCGAGCAAAGCACCGCGACTGCCGCCGGTCTGCTCTCGACAGGACTTGATCCGAGCAACGATACCGTGGCGGCCGATCAGGTGTTTTTGGTGGGAAATCACAGTGTGGCGGCCGATGCCACCAGTCCTACCGCCACGGAGCAGACCCGCCGGGTCAAACTCACCAAGCAGGACATCAAGGCGGGTGCGGGATCGGTGGCGGGATTGGGAGCCGCGGCCACGCCAGTCGTGGGCCGTTATGCGTGGTGGGTGGGGGATCAAGGCGTGAAAGCGTCGCTGGCGCTGCCAGACCGGGCGGACGAGGTGACGTATGCCCCGTGGTATGATGCCTCACTAGCTACAGGCTACGATCAACGTGCCCGCATCCGCCAGCAGATCGGATCGGGGCCCAATTATTTCCGCGATAATGCGGCAACCACGGCATACCCAATAGGTGGTTTCGATCCCTTGACGGTGGGACAGTTAGCCAATGTGAAGCTAGAGACGCAGGTGGGACTTTGGGACAACACCGGAGCTGTCACCACTTACTGGCACGGGCACTACCATGATTTCACAACCTCAGCCAATGCGGTGCTGGCCAACACCCTGCCTTTGGCAAATGCCAACGCTGGGTTGATGCACGACTTATCTCTGAAGCCGGATGAGTTGGGGGATGCGTTCAAAGCCTATGCGAATTACGCGAGCTACATGGAAACTCCGGGGCAGGTGAACACCGATTACCCGGTGTCGCCAGCGATCAGTGATGTGAATTCGCCTCGGCGGCGTTACAACATAAGCATACCCGTCCAATCTAAGTCCACGGATGTGATCCCGAAGCTCGCCTTTGGCTTGGCTCCCGTGATTACCGAAATGCTTCTTCAGTTCAGCGTCGAATCCTCCTCTGGCTGCAAAGTAGGCCTACGAGCATACGTTGGGTTGTGGAATCCCTATACCTCCGCATTGGTTCCGCCAAAAGACTTATATATAACCGTTTCTGGATTGCCTCAAATCACGGCCTACAGCTCGTCGAGCTCGGCGGTGGTTGATCTGCAGGGTGATCTCCCGGCGACGATCAAGGCCTCCTCCGGGGCGATGCAACTCTATCTTCCTTTTACGGTAAATGGTTCACAGGCTGATCGGCTATCTTGGTATCCTGGGCGTATATATGGGTGGAGAAATAACGCGATTAACGATCAATTGGTTTTTTATGATAAAAATATCACGAGCGGCGGGCGTTTGTATTACACATCTAAGACATTGCCTGGAGCATCTAACATGGGGGTCACAGTGCCCGCCGTATCGTCGGGGCTGACCATCGAACTGAGAAACTCTCAAGGTCTGCTCGCCACTTATAAGACACCGGCTTATGTGAAATACGACATTCCCCAGTCCGGGAGCACGAAGTGGTTCGGCTATGGGTTTCGTATGAAGCAAGCGTGGGCTGGCGACAAGGATCGGAGCTGGTTGACCACCTTTGATCCCCATGGCCAATCATTGCCGTCAACCGCTTTTGAGGGATTTGATCCATCCAGCGATGCTTCACCCACTGCCTTAAATCCTGCGGTGTATAACAGCAGCACTCAAAATACAGTGCAGCCCGGCTTTCTGATTTACCGTATTCAAGGAACCTCAGATGCCGCAGATCTCTCCAGCTATAATGACGCTCCTCTTTTTGAACTGCCGCGTCTGCCTTTGCTATCCGTAGGTGAACTTCAGCATATGCAGATCACTGATAACCGACCATTTTCGATTGGTAATTCGTGGGGGGGAGATGCCAACTCCGTTTTTGATCGATTCTTCTTTTCAGGGCTCCCCGCCACGGTCACCGCTGGCGCGCCCGATCTTAGCACAGGACAGCCGCTGCCCAATTGGAATCTCAAGGTAGTGAATGCAAATGATATCACCACCGTAAAGACGGCGGCCGCATTGTCGTCCCAATACCTGCTTCAGGCGGGAGGATTTAACATTAACTCCACGAGTGTGGCGGCCTGGCGTGCAGTCCTTTCCAGTGTGCGTTTCAAGCAAGGCGGAGATTTTAAAGGGGCGGATATTGATAATACGACGAGCCCGGCCACTGCGGGAACTCAAAAGTCCGCCACTGCCACCATAGCGGAAAGCTTCAACAGCGATGCGACTTTGGGGCCAAATGTGGCCGCTCCGGCATTTTTCCGATTTTCCCAGTCGGCGCAGGAAACTTATTTCTGGCAGGCGCCTGCTCCACCACCAGGCAACGTCCGGACCTTCGACACGTATGGCTTTCGTCTGGGGGTGCGAGGTAACAATCTCTCCACGTCCTCGGTGGCCAGCACAGTGACGGCCCAGCGTCTGACCACGGATCAAATCGAGGTGCTGGCCAACGAGATTGTGAAACTAATCCAAAAACGAGCGGCGCCGGTTGCCAATGGTGGTGCCGCACTGGGTCCCTTTCGCAGTATGCAAGAATTCCTTAATCCTCCGTCGGATGCTGCGGCCAACACGCCAAGTCTTCTTGAAACGGCCATCGCGAATGCCGGCCTTAATCCAGCGTCGGTGCAGCCCCTCAGCACGGTCGCCTCGCTGAACGATTTTGGTTTGTGTTCACTGACTCTTACGCAGGCGGACATCGTGTCGGCCTTGGCACCTTTCCTGCGTGCGAGATCCGATACTTTTACGGTTCGTAGTTACGGGGAAATCGTCAATCCCGTCACCGCCGAGGTGGCTGGAAAGGCTTGGCTAGAGGCTACAGTGCAGCGTGTTCCTGAAACGGTTGATGGTGGCGATATTCAAAAAGCAGCAGGCGTCTTTGGTCGGCGTTTTAAAATCATTTCATTTCGATGGCTATCTCCTTCAGACATTTAATCCTGATCATCGGCCTCTCTGGCTTGGTTTTTTCGGCACAGGGGCAGGCAGAGTCTGCGGACAAGCCCAAAGAGGTTAGCCTCCAGTTCACGGTTTTTACCTTGGGGGACTTGGAGAATCTTAGCTATGTGCCCAAGGCAAAGGCGGCTCCGGCTGTGCTCAAATTTTACAGCGCTTATAGATCTCCTGATTATGCATATCGAGGCGGCGTAGAGCTTTGCTTTTTTGACGGCAAAGCGCCCGGAGAAAATCCTCAGCCAGTTGCGATCTATACCGTGCCAGAGGGGGCGAAAAAAATGCTCCTATTGTTTTTCCCCAAGGCGAGTGCGACTGGTGCTGGTTTAAAGTATGATGTTTACGGAGTTGATGACCGGGTTGAAAAGACACCCGCTGGTTCTTTCTCCATCATCAATATATCAGGACGTGAATATCTGGCCCAATACGGAGATTCCCGCTTTAACATTCCAAAGGGAGTAGGGGAGGCTCATGCAGCCAAGGGACGAATATCTCTTCGTCTGGCAACCCAAGCTGAGGGGAGCTGGAAACCTTCGGGGCGACATGATTTTAGCATGACCAGCCAAGATCGGGTAACTCTCATTTTTTATCCGCCTTCAAGCGGCACAGGCATTTACCCCATCATTCGCCGACTCGTTGATACTTTGCCTCCGACCGAAAAGAAGCCCGGTGACTATGCGCAGTATAACGTCTCGGGGGGCGATTTATGAGCGCGGCCTTGGTTGATTGCACTCAGCCTATTTATCTCGAAACGCTTCGGATGTCTTAATCGATCCGATCACTATCGTAAAGTGGTGCCAGAGGGCGGGATTGAACCGCCGACCAAGGGCTTATGAGTCCCCTGCTCTACCACTGAGCTACTCTGGCGTGGTAAGATCGGGTAGGAAAAGCACCGGCTCGGGCGAAGTCAAGAGCTGCGCCTGCATAGAATCGAAGAAGCTGCGCAGCCCGTTAGAAACTGCCGACGGCCTCTGGCTTTCGGTTTTCCGCCACGAATTTCTCCAGTTCCTCGATGGCGCGGGCGGGGCCGTTTTCGGTGAGGAGTTGGGCGCGGGCGGCGGTGGCTTTCTGCGCGTGCACCGGATTGGCGGCGAGGCGGGTGAGGGCGTCGGCGAGCTGCTCGGGCCAGTTTTTTTTGCCGATGCGGAAGCCGCAGCCGAGGCGTTCTACCTCCATGCCGAAGAAGGTCTGGTCGCCGATGTGCGGGACCACGATCTGGGGCTTGCCCGAATAAAGCGCGCTCGCCGTCGTGCCAGCGCCGCCGTGATGGATGATCGCGCTGGCATGGCGGAAGAGTTGGTCGTGCGAGACTTTGCCGATGACCTTGATGTTGGACTCGTCGCCGAGCTGCGGGAACTGCGCCCAGCCGCGTTGCACGATGATTTTGCGGTCACGAGGCCAGGCGCGCACGAAGCGCTCCATGACAGCGCCGGGATTGTCGTAGACCATACTGCCGAAGGTGAGCACGGGCACGGGCTGGCCACCGGTGAAGGCGTTCAACTCGGCTTCCAGCGCGGAGTTTTCGGGGGATTGCCAGCGGCAGTAGCCGGTGAAGCGGAAGCGGGCGTCGAGTTCGGCGCCGGGTGGGCGGAGGAGTTTTTCGGAGACGGCCACGAGCACGCGGCCGGCGGGCTTGGAGAAGAAGTTGCGGACCTTGGGCAGGCCGGCGGCGCGGAGTTCGGCGGAGACGGCGTTGTTGATGACGCGGTCGACGACGGCGTTGGCGCTTTTCCAGAGCCAGCGATTCCAGGCGCGGCGGGTTTTGACACCCAGCCAGCGAGGGGAGGGAAAGTTTTCCGGCGGGTAGTCGTCCGAGGGGATGACGTGCGGGGCAAAGGCAAAGGTGGCGAAGGGCACGCCGTGTTTTTCGGCGATGCCTTTGTTCATGGGGAACAGGTAGCTGGAAACAAGCACGTCGGTCTCGGGCATGATGGCGTCCATGCGGCGGAGCATTTCGGGGATGTGCTGCTTGGCGCCGACGTAGAGTTCGCGGAGCTGGTAGATGGGGGTGCGGATTTTCTGGAGACGGCCCATCCAGTAGCTAAGGTCGGCCTGTTCCCAGTTGGGGCAGAGCGGGTAAAACTCCACGCCGGCCGCCTCAACGTCGTCCTTGTAGTGGGGGATGGTGGCGAAGCGCACCTGGTGGCCGGCTTTTTGGAGGGCGACGGCGAGGGCGATGACCGGATAGATGTCACCGGTCGAGCCGTGCGAAGTTAGAATGACGCGCATGGGGGAGCGTTGAGGCGAAACCGTTTCCGGAGCGAGCGCGGGTGCGTAACGTTTCGGTGACGAGGAGCTTGAACGTGGGAGCGAGCTTGCTCGCGATGGATCGAGGGTTGCAGGGAAACTCAAGGCAATCGCGAGCAAGCTCGCTCCCACGTAGGAACTGCTCCCATGTCATGGGAGGTGTTCGGTCCACGTGGGGACTGGCTGGTCGGTTTGCGCGTAGGGTTTAAACCAAGTCCATACTTCCGGGCGCCACCATTGAAACGGCCATTCGGAGGCGTTCGCCGCAAGGCTCGCGCGGACGGGATTCATCATCAAATAATAATAAACCGGTAGGCGATCATCATCTGGGCGCAAGCGGTGATCGTGATAGCCTGACTGCCACTGGAGGGAGAGCGGCATCAACGCCGAGCGCATTTGGCTTTTTAGGCGTGCCATGGCTTTTGACAGATCAAGTTTGTCGCCCAGCACCACGCAAAGATGGATGTGATCGGGCATGATCATCAGTGCCTGTGGTTGCCAAATGGAATCGCGCTCCATGTTGGCGAGTTCGTCAAGCAATGCGGTGAAAACGGAGGGACACGCCAATCCGGGTCTTCGCTCATGGGTGCAGAATGTGAGCAAATACATGCTCCACGGTATCGAGACCCTGCCCACACGGAGCTGATGGGACCCCTTTTCCGGTATAGGCATGTTGGGTCGAATATGTGGGAGCGAGCTTGCTCGCGATGTTTCAGCAGGACTTGAGCCTGAGTCGGAAATCGCGAGCGAGCTCGCTCCCACGTCGGACTTCACGTCGATCCTAGAATCCCGCCAGCAGCGCGCGAAGTTCGCCCTCGGGGTCTTCGTGGTCCTGTTCGACGGCGAGGCGGAGCGCCTCTTCAAGCCAGGGGCGGGCTTCGGCGCGGCGGCCGAGGTGAAGCAGGGTTTTCCCGAGGAGGATGCGCGGCATCATCCAATCGGATTTTTTCTGCGCGCAAACCTGAAGGTGTTCGACGGCGTCGGCCTGACGGTTCTCGGCGAGGAAGGCCTGCGCGAGGCTGAAGCGGAACAGTTCGTTGTCCGGCTGCTTGGCGACCAGCGCGGCAAAATGCGGAGAACGCGCAGGCGTGGTCATCACGCTTAGTCGGCGATCACCAGAACGCTGGTGACGTTGTCGTAGCCGCCGCGTTCAAGGGCGAGGTCGATGAGGGTCTTCACGATCACGGCGGGCTGGGCGTCGACGGCGATGACCTTGGCGATTTCTTCGTCCGTGATCATGCGCGTGATGCCGTCGGTCGCGAATAGATACCGGTCGCCGGGAAGGATGGGAATGGTTGTAAGGTCCACGGCAGGCAGGCCGGGCTGGCCGATGCAGCGGGTGAGGGCCTGGCCGTTGGCGCTCGAGGTATCCACGTGTTCGCCGCGTGCGCGGTGATGGCGGGCCTCGGTTTCAACATTGTGATCCTCGGTGATGGGCTGGAGCCGGCCGTCGCGAAGGAGGTAGGCGCGGGAATCACCTACATGCGAAAGGTGAACTTCGCCGTTCTTGAAGAGCCCGAAGGTAAGCGTGGTGCCGATGCCGTAGACAGGGTTCAGCTGCTGGCCGAGCTCCATGACGGCTTCGCTCGCGGCCATGGTGAGGGCGTTCAGATCGGTGACACCTGCCTTGATGCCGGCTTTGATGAAACCAACCGCGCAGGAGGACGCTTCGGCTCCGGCGGGCAAACCACCGATGCCATCGGCGATTCCGTAAATGCCCAAGGTTTCCTCACAAAGGAAACGGTCTTCGTTTTCGGAGCGGACTTTGCCGATGTCGGTAAGGGCGGCGGAGCGGAGTTTCATGGGCACGGAAAAGATGACCGTAGAAGTCGCGGGATCAAACGAAAGGCTGAAATCGTTCGATTCGGTTTTCGCGATTCATTTTCACGTGATTTTGCGTGGGCAGGCATTCGAGGAAGAGGCGTCCGTAGGCTTTTTGAGTGATGCGCGAGTCAAGAATGGTGATCACGCCGCGGTCTTTGGCGGTGCGGATGAGGCGGCCTATGCCCTGGCGGAACTTGATGAGGGCGTCGGGCAACGTGAGCTCGTTGAAGGGGTTGCCACCGCGTTCGCGGATCCACTCGGTGCGCGCTTCGAGAATCGGATGGGTGGGGACTTCGAAGGGCAGGCGCGTGATGATGACTTGAGAGAGGGCGTCGCCGGGGACATCGATACCGGTCCAGAAGCTGTCGGTGCCGAAAAGGATGCCGTTGCCGGCTTCGCGGAGTTGGCGGGCAAGCTCCGTGCGGGAGAAGTCGCGGCCCTGCATAAAGAACGGGCGGTGCGCGCCTTGGTAGATCGGCTCCAGCGCCTCGGCGACGCGCTTCATGTCGAAGTAACTGGTGAAGAGGACGAGCGTGCCGCCCTTGGTGCGGCGCGTGCAGAAATCGATGTAGTCAATCAACACGTCGAGCGCGAGGCGGGCTTCCTTCGGCGTGGGCAGCGGGACGTCGGCGGCGACGAAGACGCGCATGTTTTTCTCGAAATCAAAGGGCGAGTGCTCGACGGCGGTCTTGATGTTTTCCGCGCCGACGCGCGCTTGGAACGGCTCGATGCGGCCGCCCATCGCGAGCGTGGCGCTGGTGAAGAGGACGGAGGTCTCGCGGCGAAGGAGTTCGTCGCGAATGAACGGCGCGACGTCGATGGGCGCGGTGCGCAGGGTGACGATGGTCTGGCGTTTGCCGGAGCGCTCGACCCAGTAGACGGTCTTGTCGGCGTCGGCGATGGCGAGGAACTGGCGGAGGCTGGTCTGGTAGGTCTTGAGCTTGCCGGCCTGTTCGAGGAGTTCGTCGCGCTCGCGGCCGTCGTCCATGTGGTCGGCGCGGGTGCGCACGGCTTTGTGGATGGCGCCGAGCGGACCGTCGAGCCACGGCTCGGCGAAGCCCTCGGAACGCACGCGGACGATGGCTTGGTTGGAGAGCAGGCGTTCGTCGATGAAAGCGAAGAACTGATGCGCGGCTTCAAGGGCGTCGACGACGAGCTGGCGGTCCACGGCGTCGCCGTGTTTTTGGAGGAGGCCGCGCCGGGTTTTCGGATTGTAGAGATACTTCAGCATCCGATCAGTGCCGTAACTGCTGAGGCGCAGGCCGCAGTGATCGGTGGCGACTTCGGGCACGGTGTGGGCCTCGTCGAGCACGACGAAGTCATCGGGGAAAAGCACGCCGCGCGAACCGCCTTTTTCGGCGGCGCCGCCAGCGTTGATGTGGGCGAAGAGGAGCGAGTGGTTGACGATGATGACGTGGGCGGAGCGGATGCGGGTGCGCGCACGCTGATAGGGGCACTTTTCCGGGTCGCAGTATTTGCGGGCGCAACCGGAAGATTCGGCGCTGACCATCTCCCAGACCTCGTGGAGCGGGGCGGGGTTCAGCTCGTGGCGGAGGCCCTCGGTCGTGGTTTCGGCCCAGGTGGCGATGCGCTGGAGTTCCTCGTGTTCGGGCGTGGCGAAGAGTTCGTTTTTGTCGCGCAACGCGGTGGCGAGGCGGGTGGTGCAGAGGTAGTTGCTCTTGCCCACGAGCACGGCGGATTTGAATGCGGCGTAGGGCTTGGTCTCCTCAGTGGCGTTGAACACGCGACGGCAGAGCGGGAGATCTTTTTGGTCGAGCTGTTCTTGGAGGGCGATCGTGTGGGTGGAGACGATCATCTGGCGGCTCTGATCCATCGCGTGGATGATGCCGGGCAGGAGGTAGGCGAGGGACTTGCCGACGCCCGTGCCCGCCTCGAAGAGCAGGGACTCGTCGGCCTTCATGGCGGCGGCGGTGGCGCGGGCCATTTTTTCCTGCTGAGGGCGATGTTCCAGTCCGAGACTCGTCTGCAACCAGCCGCCGGCGGCGAACAGCTTGGCGGCCAGCTCGGGCGCGCGCGAGGGCGGCGGGAGAGGGGCTGCATCTGGGTGTTCGTTGAGGCCGATCATTTTTGAGACTGAGTCCGGTAACCATTGGATGCGGATTTTCAGGCGCAAATGTATTTGCGAAGAAGGAGAGAAGGAGGACGGTGGGCGCGTTATGCACAACGTCGCGAAGTCGGATAACTGGACCGAGGAACTCGCTCAATTTTTGCGCACCCAACCGGGCGTGCAGGCGGTGCGGATCGATGCGACGGCCCGGACGATCTCGGTGGCGACGTTGGGCGTGGTGGACGTGACGCAGTTGGAGGCTGCGCTGGCGCAGACTTTGGCGGCCGTCGAGGAATCGCTGGGCACAAAGGCGCGCAAGCAGGCGGGATTTACTTTGAAGCAGGTAGGTTCGGTCACGGAGATGGCCGCTCCGAGTTGCGAGACCGCGCCGGCGTTCTGGAAATGGCGCGATGTGAAATGGCCGGAGCTTGAACCGGCGGTCGATCCGCACGGCGAGCATGAGTCGGAGTGGCGGGAGCTGGCGATGTTCGCGAGCGTGTGCGCGGTCTTCGGACTGGCGGGTTTCGCAGTTGATATAATGGGCGTCGGCCCGGCGTGGTTGCACACGGGTTTGTATGCGATCGCGCTGATCGCCGGCGGCTGGGACGCGGCGGTCGATTCGTGGAAAAACATCACCAAGGAGCGGAAGGTGGACATTCATTTTTTGATGCTCGCCGTGGCGGTTGGAGCGGTGTGCGTCGGCGCGTGGGCCGAGGCGGTGTTGCTGTTGTTTTTGTTTTCGTCGTCGGGGGCGATGGAGGAATTCGCAATGGACCGCACGAACCGCGAGGTGAACGCGCTGCTCAAGTCCGCCCCGAAGAAAGCCACGTTGCTCGTCCCCGGTGGAGAGCGGGAAGTTCCGGTGGAGGAAATCGGCATCGGCGATCATCTGCTCGTGAAGCCGGGCGAGGCCTTCGCGGCCGACGGCACGGTTTTCAAAGGCAAGAGCGCGAGCGACGAGTCGGCGCTGACCGGCGAGGCCGTGCCCGTCGAAAAAGGCGTGGGCGATGGGGTGTTCAGCGGCACGATCAATCTTTGGGGTGCAGTGGAGTTTCAGGTCACGCGTCTGCCGGGCGAGAGCACGCTGCAGAAGATCATCCGCCTCATCAAAACCGCGCAGAAGCTGCGTGCGCCCAGCGAGCGGTTCACGGATAAATTTGGCGGCACCTACACGCTCGCGGTGCTGGGCGCGTGCGCGGTGATGTTCTTCGTGTGGTGGCTGGGGTTCAAGCTGCCGGCGTTTGAAAACGTGGGTGACGAGAAGTCCGCGTTCTATCGTGCGATGACGCTGCTCGTGGTGACGAGTCCGTGCGCCTTGGTGTTGTCCATTCCGTCGGCGATTCTGGCGGCGATTGCGTGGGGCGCGAAGCATGGCGTGTTGTTTCGCGGCGGTGCGGCCATCGAAAAACTCGCCGACATCAATGTGGTCGCGATGGACAAGACCGGCACGCTGACGACCGGCGAACTCGCCGTCGTAGGCTACGAAAGTTTTCCGCCCGGCCGCGAGACGGAGATCATGGAGCTGGCCTTTGCAATGGAGGCCAATTCGCAGCATCCGCTGGCCCGCGCGATCGTGCGCGACGCAAGGGCGCGCGGCGTGAAAGAGCTGGGGTTGGAAGAATTTCAATCGATCACGGGGCAGGGGATCAGCGGACGTTTGGGCGGCGCGCAAGTCATGCTGGGCCGTCGCGAGCTGCTGGAAAAAGGCCCGCTCGCGGAGTGGGCGCGCAAGCTGCCGTCTGCTCCCGCCGAACTCGCCGAGGTGTGGGTCGTCGGCAAAGAGGTGATCGGGCGTGTGCTGTTGCGCGACGAAATCCGCGCCGAGTCGAAGGGCGTGCTGGCCGAGCTTAAGCGACTCAAAATCACGACGGTCATGCTCACCGGTGACCGGCGTCAGACGGCGGAATCCGTCGCGGTTGAGCTGGGGCTCGACGAGGTGAGGGCAGGGCTCACGCCCGAGCAAAAGGTCGAGGCGATCCAGGAGTTTAAGAAGCAGGGCAAGAAGATCGCCATGGTGGGCGACGGTGTGAATGACGCGCCTTGTCTCGCCGCGTCCGAT
>Ga0123337_10006180_pt1 | contig 11519 bp, 6 predicted proteins | sample frozenSSSSmetaG_FD_89792 | JGI IMG/M metagenome (GOLD analysis project Ga0123337, IMG submission 89792) | Glacier valley bacterial and archeal communities from Borup Fiord, Nunavut, Canada, to study Microbial Dark Matter (Phase II) -... | ecosystem: Environmental > Aquatic > Freshwater > Ice >...
TTCAAATTCAACCTTGTTTTGCCATTTACAGATATCGGATAACTAAACTCATCTTCTACCATGTATTCTGGTCTGAAGGTAGGGTATTTCGCAAAGGATAAACTTCCTGCATCATTACCCAACAACGACCACAATTCTTCACAAATATGAGGGGCGTAGGATGCTAAAACTATCACTAAATCCTCTAAAACCTGACGGTTTTTACACTTCAAATCAGTAAGCTCGTTCACCGCGATCATGAAGCTGGAAACAGAGGTATTGAAAGAGAAACGCTCAACATCATCCTGAACTTTCTTAATGATCTTATGCAATGCTTTCAGTTCTGCTTTAGAAGGCATCGAATTTTCTACATTGAATACCCACTGATCATTATGGAATAACCTCCAGAACTTACGAAGGAACTTAAAGACACCCTCAATACCATTGGTATTCCATGGCTTACTTTGCTCCAACGGACCTAAGAACATCTCGTACATACGAAGCGTATCTGCACCGTAACTCGCGATCAATACATCTGGATTGACAACGTTGAACTTAGATTTAGACATTTTCTCCACTTCCACACCACAGATGTATTTGCCGTTTTCCAACACAAATTCCGCATCTGCAAACTCAGGCCTAAACAGCTTGAACTTGTCGATATTCAAGATTTCATTCTCCACTATATTCACATCAACATGCAATGCGGAAGTTTTGTAATCCTTTCTTAGGCCTTGAGAAACCAAAGTGTTGGTGCCGCGACCAGCTTCGTCAACCACACGGTAAACGAAGTTACTACGTCCCTGTATCATCCCTTGGTTGATCAATTTCTTGAACGGCTCGTCCTCTTTCACATGTCCGAGATCCTTTAAAAATTTGTTCCAGAACCTACTATACAACAAATGTCCTGTTGCGTGTTCTGAACCACCAATGTATAGATCCACATCTTTCCAGTATTCGATAGCCTCTTTTGAAGCGAAATCAGAACTGTTTTGCGCATCCATATAGCGGTACCAATACCAGCTGGAACCTGCCCAACCTGGCATAGTGCTCAACTCATACTCGTACTGATCCTTATAACTCCAGTTTTCAGCTCTTCCCAAAGGTGGTTCGCCAGTCTCTGTAGGCAAGTACTTATCAATCTCAGGAAGTACCAATGGCAACTCCTCTTCTTTCACCAAATAAGGCAATCCATCCTTAAAGTATACGGGAATTGGTTCTCCCCAATAACGCTGGCGACCAAAGATCGCATCACGCATGCGGTAGTTTATTTTTGCTTTACCTACTCCATTTTCTTCTAACCACGCATTTAATGCAGAAGTTGCTTCTTTATAGTTTAATCCATTAACAAAGCCAGAGTTGATGTACACTCCTTCTTTCGTTGAATCAGCTTGCTGATCAATATCTTTTTGTCCGTCTAAAATTTGAATAATTGGCAAGTTGAAATGTGTTGCAAACAACCAGTCACGCTGGTCTCCACTTGGCACACCCATTACCGCGCCTGTTCCATAACCAGCAAGCACATAATCAGCAATCCAAAGTTGGATACGCGTTCCGTCGACAGGGTTAATTACATAACTTCCTGTGAAGGCTCCCGACACCGTTTTTGTATCGGCCATACGGTCTAACTCCGACTTCTTTTTAGTCTGCGCAATGTAATTGGCAACTGCTTCTTTCTGCTTCGGAGTCGTCAAGACCGCAACCAATTCATGTTCTGGTGCCAACACCAAATAAGAAACCCCGAAAATTGTATCTACTCTGGTGGTGAAAACCTCAATGTATTCTGGCAACCCAGCAGGAACATTTTCAATCGCAAACCTGACGCTTGCGCCAATGCTTTTTCCGATCCAGTTGCGTTGCATTTCTTTAACCGGTTCTGGCCAGTCGATCGTATTTAAACCCTGAAGCAAACGCTCTGCATAAGCAGAAATCCGCATGCTCCATTGCATCATTTTCTTTTGCTCAACAGGGTGACCACCTCTTTCAGAATACCCGTCTTTAACCTCATCGTTCGCCAACACCGTTCCTAAAGCGGCACACCAGTTTACGGTACTTTCGCGCAAATAAGTTAGGCGATATTTCAACAATTCAACTTGCTTTTGCTCATCGGTCATGGCTGCCCAATCGCTAGGCAAGAAAGAGATTACCTCTTCATCACACACAGCTTTTACATCGGCACTGCCTGCACTATTGAACTTCTCTATAAGGGTAGTGATGTCTTCTGCACGATCTGTCTCCAGGTTATACCAGGAGTTAAAAAGTTGCATGAAGATCCATTGTGTCCATCTATAATATTCTGGATCACTGGTACGCACTTCTTTATTCCAATCGAAAGAGAATCCAATCTGATCAAGCTGCGTTCTGTAAGTATTGATATTTGCTTCGGTAGTAACTGCCGGATGCTGACCGGTTTGTATCGCATATTGCTCAGCTGGAAGTCCGAATGAATCATATCCCATGGGATGCAAAACATTAAAACCTTTTAATCTTTTGTATCGTGCGAAGATATCGGAAGCGATGTAACCAAGCGGGTGACCAACGTGCAGACCTGCTCCTGAAGGATATGGAAACATATCAAGCACATAGAATTTAGGCTTAGAGGTGTTTTGTTCTGCTTTAAAAGTTTGATTTTGAGCCCAGTGCTTTTGCCACTTTTGCTCGATTTCTTGAAATTGGTAATCCATTACTACTATGTTGATTAACGCTTCCGCAGCGTGGTGTAATTCTAAATAAATGGCAAAAATAGGAATTATAGATTGCTTTGGGAAAGGATTAGGAAAATAGAGCGAAGGAACCGAATAGGAAGTGCCGCGGAGTTTTATTCTCTGGAAAATTGTAAATACCCTGTCTGCCGGATACCATGTATGCGACGATACAGGCGATCGCCGCGTAAATGCCACATGAAATACCGAAAAGCTCGATGGCCATTAAACAGCAGGCGATTGGCGTTTTTGCGGAGGCCGAAAAAACAGCTACAAATCCCATACCCGCTAAAAGCCCTACAGGCATTGGTAGAAATAAGGAAAGTGCACTACCCAAAGTTGCCCCGATATAAAACAGCGGAGTGACTTCTCCTCCTTTAAATCCGAAACCCAATGTAATTGCCGTGAGTAAAATTTTTAATAAAAAGTCTTGGGGTAAAGAGGGTTCCTCAAAGGATTTAACAATCTCAGGGACGCCAAGCCCCAGATATTTGCTGCTGTGCAGGATTAAAAACGCTGCAACGATCAATACACCACCTAGTACAGGCCGCAAAGGAGGATACTTGATCACCTTAGAAAACTGGGAGATGTAATGTGTAGATTTTACGAATAGTACCGCAGCTAGTCCGAATAGTATACCTGCCAGAATGCCGAATCCCATTCCCATTAATGAAAGCGAAGGAACTTCGGCTATATAATAGTGCGTATGACCTACGCCCGAAAGTTCGGTTACGTATGCTCCTAAAAAGGCCCCGATAAAAGCAGGGAGAATAGCCTTCAAAGGAAATTTCCTCATCATCAACACCTCTATTCCAAATATGGCACCTGCCAGCGGTGTTCCAAACACCGAAGCAAAGCCAGCACTCAGGCCAGTGATTAGTAAGATCCTGCGCTCTTCGGGATTTAATTTAAAGGGCCTGTGAAGTTGATCAGCCGCCGAAGCCGCCATCTGTAATGCCGTTCCCTCTCTTCCAGCCGAGCCGCCACATAAATGGGTAATTAAAGTGCCCGCCAAAACAAAAGGCAGCATAATAAAAGGAATAGTATCTTTTGGATTGTGAATGATATCGAATACAAGGTTGTTGCCGCGTACAACTGACTTACCCCTATGGTGATAAAGCAGACCGATTGCCAAACCTGCTACAGGCAGCAGGTAGATTAACCATTGATGCGATTCTCGATAATTGGTAACCCAATTGAGTGAACTGAGGAATATGGCCGAAAATGTACCTGCAGCAATGCTTACAATCAGTAACAACAATGCCCATTTAAAAAGTTCTGACCAATTAAAATCGTATTTGCCGTTTGCCATTTTGCATCAAATTAACAACAATTTCGAAACAAAAAGCCCATATTTTTTTCCAAATATGTTTTAAACTGGCCAGTATTCGAAAATTTTTATGAATTAAAGCAATTACAATTTCAAGCCGTAGAAACAACCTAATCTTCTCACTACCATATTGTTAAAGAACTGTTATAGTTTGATGTCGCTTGTTATTGAGCTTATATGGTGGAGCAGGCCTGTTCAGCCATTGTTCACACATTGTTCACACAAAACCCACAAACAGGTACCTTTTTGTGTAGAAGATGTGCTCTATGTCTGTTTTATGTGAGCACTGGCCTGCACTAGTGTCTGAAGCCTTCCCCAAACCAATAAAAGAAATACCATTGCACTCACCAAAACCAAAGCAACCTGTTTCAAGAATATCTTCATGGATAGCACGATCGCCTACATGAGTTCGATAAAGCGATTACCATAAAAAAGTCGCCTCACAATTATTAGGAGGCGACTTTTAAAGTAATTGCTATTATCTGATCTTAGAATCCGTATCTCAATCCAATCTGGAATTGATATGGATTTCCCGAAGGAACAACGATACCAGCATTGTTAACCCTATAGTTGAAAGCCTGGGTTGTTGCGTTGTAGTTTGGAACAGCTGGGATTGCTGGAGCAGTCGGTGTTGCAGCTACCGCCGCAGTACCATTCAGCGCATACAATGCTTGGTTTCCTAAACTTTCATTCACGCCCCACTTCTTATTCAATAAGTTAGCGAAGTTGAAAATATCTCCGGAAACTTCTAACGTATGTGAATTATACACTTTGATTTTCTTAGCTACCCTGATATCTACGATCCCAAAGAAATCGTTCACTCCACCGTTTCGTTGAGCAATCTGACCTGAATATTTAGTGATGTAATCTTTCAAACTCTGGCTGGCTTTAGGATTATCAAGGATAGTTTGTAAACCTGTACGCACATTTTGAGGCACAGCAGCATTGTTTTTATCAAAGATGTAAGCAAGGTCGTTAGTTGCTACAAAGTCACCATTATTGTTCGTCCCTGATAATAAGCTGTAACGTGTACCGCCGATTCCTGAATAACGAACACCGATGGTAACACCGTAGAAAGTAGGAAGTGTACCATAAATTACCACTTTATTTCTGAACTGATTATCAGAGTAAGTTATGTTGCTGAGATTTCTTGGATCATCTTTTACCGGTAATGATAAGGTAGCTGAGTTAGCCACGTTCCCGTTATAAGAAGTGTTGTCTTTCGCATCATTTAATGTATAACTGGCGGAAATCTGACCATCCATGAAATAATTCCATGTTGCATCCAATACCACTGCGAACTGGTTGACTTTACCTTTACTATTCAATTCAAGTACTCTTCCAAAGCTATTGCTGATACGGCCTGTTTTCCAATCCGGAGCACCGTTAGCTGGCATTACAGGCACAAAAACTGGACGATTGTCTTCGTTTGGTAACCTGAAAAATGGATTTGCTGCCATATTTCTATCTACATACATATAGTTGTTACGTCCTATTGAAACATATCCGGTAATACCCACTTTTAATTTGTCTGTCAATAATTTGTTGTAAGATAAATTTGCTTTATAAACTACCGGAATCTTTGCTTCTTTCGCATAGGTGTTTATGGTTGGCAGTTGTAAAGCAGCTAATGAAGGTGTAGCCACGGTACCATTTCTATAACCCACAAAGTCTGGCCTTGGAACATTACTACCAAAAACGTCGACCGTAGCAAGATGCTTACCATCAAAAGTCAAGTTATTGATTGTTACATAATTATTAACATCTGAACCAAAGATACCTGCTCCGAAACGAACAAAGTCGGTCCCCTTTTCGTTAATGTCCCAATCAAACTGAAATCTCGGTTGGATAAGGAATTGTTTTAGATTGTAATCTGTTCTTACTCCAATTTCGTCTAATAGCATTTGGTTAAGCGGTGAGGTTGGATAAGCGCTATAATCCACACGCAAACCGCCAACAAAATCTAAGCCCGGAGCCAGCTTTGTTTGCATTTGACCATATGCAGCAGTATTCCAGATGCCTGCATTGACGGTTAAATCAGCGACCAAAGGTACCTCACGATAAAACCGGTTTGGAATGAGGTTGTTAAAATTGTCTAAAGAGGAACCAGCAGTCGAATTCGTATACTCGAATCTTCCGTTTACCTCACTACCATACAGTGATTTGGCACGCGTATACATTACATCTAAACCAAATGTATATTTGATGTTATCTGTATTGTAATATAGGTTGTCAACCAGTTGAAAAACATTGTTGGTGAAACCCTCCTGTGCAAAACGGTGACCACCAATTTGAATGGCAGTAGCTGCCGATGAACCGTCGGACAATGTTGACTGGATATTTCCTACAATTGCCCTTGGGATCGCAAAATCAAGCTGATCGTTTTGTGTACTTGCCTGGAATGTATACAAATGCTGAACTTTTAATTCATTAGTTAACTTGCTGCTGATCGTCGAACGTAAAGTTGCCAGTAAGCTATTGTCGACGTTCTTATCGTTGCCATAACTTTCATAGAAGTTGATCGCAGTGTTATCACCCAAACCCAATGGATTTCTATCGTTGGTATAATTATCACGAACAGTCAATAAATTTTTATCGTTGATCTGCCAATCAACACGGGCGAATGCTGCATCGCTACCACGTTTTTTATCAAATGTACCGTATTGAGGAGTGTTAGCTACGCCATATTTCGTTCTGGCAATGTCGACGAATTTTGTCAATGTGGAATTAGTGATTCTGAATCTGGCTTCATCTTCAGCACCATTGATATCCGCAATGATCAGCGGGCGTGAATCTTTCTGATGATCTAGCCCTACAAAGTAATGTAGTTTATCCTTGATGATTGGTCCGCCCAAGGTAAATCCATATTGATAGGTCGAGAAATCGTTATTACGTTTAATTCCTCTGATGTCATAAGGACTGGCAAGCCAGTCAGCTCTTCCGTATGTAAATGCACTACCACTAACTGTGTTTGTTCCTGATTTAGTAACTGCGGTAACCGAGCCGCCACCAGATCTACCAAATGTTACGTCGTATTGGTTAGTCACCACTTTGAATTCACGAACTGCCTCGATTGAAATTGAATATGGAGCACCGCTACGGCTTGTGGTGCTTCCTGCTGAGGTAGGATTCTTAGCGTTCATACCGTCAATAGTATAATTGGTTGATGAAGCCAACTGGCCCGAGATTCCGCTGCCGCGGCTCAATGGAGAAAGATCCATTAAATTGGAAAAATTACGACCGTTAACAGGCAATTGATTCATTGTTTTTGCGCTGATCTCGGTTGAAGCTCCAAAAGTCTTCACCTTATTTTTTAAGCCGGATGCATTAACCTCTACACCCTGAAGGCTCTGAGCTGCTTCCTGCATGTTAACGTTCACCTTTACCACGTCTCCAAGGTTTAGCATGTAGCCAGTCCTTGTTTGTTCACCATATCCAATAAAGATAACCTTTACAGAATAAGGTCCGCCTAGTGGAAGCTCTTTGAATAAGAATCCTCCCTTTGAATCTGTTGACGTTCTGGTGGTGAAACCTGTAGCGTTGTTTCTCACCTGAACGGAAGCGCCGGGAATAGGCTTCTTCTCCTCATCGGAAACAATACCAACAATCGATGCTTGTGTAGTCTGCGCAAGCACAGGATTCTTTACACAAAAACACAGTAATAAAACTGCGAATAGTAGATTTTTAAACATATTTATGAGTATAATTTTGTGTTACGAAGGTGTTGTTCTATTGTTAACTAGAATTTATTTGTTCGTTAAGAAACCGCTGTTTAAAATTTAGAATTCAAGCCCAATGTTAAGATAGTGTTCTTCATAATCAGGTATTTTTGGCAAGGATTAAGCACGCTACCGGGTAAAAAGAACTAAACTTAATAGTCCCTTAACTTTCAGAACAAATTTGAATGAGTACTTTGTGCTGTGAAAAAGAAACTTATACTAATCCAATTTACGGTAGCTCTATTATCGGTTACAGCTTACGGGCAACAAAAAATAGATGTTCAGGGCCACCGTGGTGGCATGGCATTAATGCCTGAAAACACAATCGCCGCTATGCTTAATGGTGTTAAAATAGGGGTTAAAACCCTTGAGCTGGATGTTGTAATATCTGGCGATGGAAAGGTAGTCGTTTCCCACGATGCTTATATGTCATCAGAATTTATGCGCAAGGCTAATGGCGCCGATATTCTCAAAGAGGAAGAGAAGAGTATGTCCCTATACAAAATGACATACGACAGTATTAGCCGTTTTGACGCAGGTAGCAAACCCCATTCGCGCTTTCCTGATCAGGTAAAAATGAAAACCTACAAGCCCTTGCTTAGTGACTTGATTGATAGTGTTGAAGCTTACGTAAAAGCAAAAAAACTTAAGCCTGTCTATTATAATATAGAAACAAAAATATCACCTTCCGGCGACGGGACCTATAATCCATCCCCTGATGTATTTGTGAAGACTTTGATGGGAGTGATCAATAAAAAATCAATTAAGGATCGCCTAATTATTCAGTCATTTGATGTTCGTACACTTCAAATCCTCCATAAGACAGAGCCGAAAATTAAGTTAGCCCTATTAGCTGTAGGTAAAGGAGATGTTGGATTGGAAGGAGACTTGGATAAGTTAGGATTCATACCCGATATCTATAGTCCCAACTACCTTTCCGTAGATTCGGAAATGGTAGCTAAAGTACATAGGCTAAAGATGCTTATTTTGCCATGGACTGTTGACGAAGAAAAAGACATGGCTGCTCTAGGAAAGATGGGTGTAGATGGTATCATTACAAACAATCCTGATAGACTAGTAAAAATGTATGGTAATTACCAGACAGGCCTTACGATAAGATAGTCGTTTTGACTCTTAAATTGCTATTTTGCATCTCTAGATTTTTGTATGAAAAGATTTCAGACCATACTGGCATTTGTATTTGCGGCAATCCTAATTATTGCAGGGATAAATCACTTTATTAGACCTAATGTTTATGGTCCCTTTATACCAGACTGGATGCCGCTTGTGTTGACCAATGTCTTCACCGGTATTGTAGAAATCGGTTTAGGTATTAGTCTCCTAGCACAAAAATATCGAAGGCAGGCTGCAATGGGTATTTTCATTCTCATGATCCTGTTTTTACCATTACATCTTATTGACGTATTTAAAGATCATCCTGCCATCGGTTCTAAAACCTTGGCGATCATTAGGCTTCCCCTCCAATTTCTATTAATCTACTGGGCCTGGTACATTTTTCGATCAGAAAATCGAAAGCCTTAAAATTATTTGCATTTTCTTTAAATGTTTTCCCTTCTCGACCGTCTACCTTACCAAACAAAGTATATTTCTTGACGGCCGATTCGAGAAGACAATCACAGTTACCTATTAAAAACCGTACAAGATTGTGGTAAAGGGATGCTGTCGTTTGGAAACATTTAACTTAGGACCATAACGCTAGCCCTAAAAAATGATTTACCGGGTTAGATAATACTTCTTGACTACACTTGGTGTGGCATTTTCTTCTGTTGCTGTAAAATCAAACTTGCTATCGCTAATTTGGGTTGGCGTACAAGCATAAAGTTTACCAACAATGGAGATGAAAAATGAGTTTCCAACAGTTACAGAATAGCTTCCCGATTGAAGTGAAGGAGATACGTTGATCTCAACTATGTCATCTTCACCGCTCTTAAAATCAACGTAGTCACTACTCCCACCATTGACTGTTGTTGGGGCAGAACCAGCTACGGTAGTTTCAACTTTGGTTACTTCCCACTTGCCAACCATCTTAGTTTTCAGGGGTATTGTTGCGTCGTCCTGTTTTTTGCAACTCGTGAATAAAAGTAACAGAGTGCTAAACAAAAGCACTGGTTTTTTGAGCGTGTTGATTTGTTTTTTTAGGGATAATTTCATACAATTGGGGGTTGATTATTTGGAATATTAACGATAAAAAACCCCGATTGGTATCAAAGTAATAATTCCAATAGCGATTTGATCCTTAATTTGCAATTATCGAGTCCTATTCTTACTTTGGTATATATTCAAATGGGAGTTGATCACCCAGTCTAACAATGCCCCACCTCCCTTCGAGTCTAAAGCTTTTGTAGTCCAGATAACTGCCTTTTTTATCAATCACCGCTTTATCAACAAAGAGTGTGACATAAGAAATTGGCATGAATGCAAGCCTGGCCGGGTCAATATCTTTAAGGATGACACCGGGCCTTTTGGCCTTGCCAGCATAGATAATTTTAAGTTGTGTGTCAAACTGGAACTGGGAGAAATTCGCGTCAGCTTTAGACAAATATTGTTTCACATCGATAAAATTTTCGGCAGCTGGGTTTTGAGTTGCATCTATTCTATAGGTTAAAAAGCCTTCGGAAGCACTGTTTCCTTTGTACAAGGAACGCAGGTAATGCATGAATGAACCTTTATAAGCCCGAAGTCTATTTTTGCTCCACCTGCGCTGTTGACTTTCATTCCCCTTTAAGTTTTCGAAAATAGACTCACCATCATAAATTGTCGTTTCGGACATCCGATCAAAACTGAAGTCTCTCAATAGATAGCTGATCTTGTAGCCCAGGCTTTTATTTTCCACGACTATAAACTCATTTGAAAAAGCCTTTAAAAATGCACCGTTTGTGCTAAATTCGATCACTTCTGGATTCAGTATATTGCAGAAAGCGGCATTTCTGGTCACTCCAACGAATGCGTCAAAAAACATTGCTAACTGTTTATCACGGCTAGTGCCCTTCCCAATTACAACTTCGTTCAACTGAATGTTATTTTGGGAAAGGACAAGTACCTTGTCAAGGGATTGCGAATTGATTACCGCATTCTCTTTCAATGAAGAATATCCAAGCATCCGCACTACAACTTCATAAGTTCCGGGAGTTAAACCGCCGAAACTGAATTTTCCATTGGTATTGGTCTTGGTGACCTGTGTTGATCCACTTAGGAAAACTGTTGCAGATTCAATCGGTTCAGCCTTATCGTTTTTTACCGTCCCGTTGATAGAAAAGAGGCTTTGTGAAAAGGCTGTTGTGCTAAAAAGGGCAAGTAATGTAAGGAGGAGGAATCTAAATTTCATATAATTATTCTTTCTGCTGGGTTGCATAGTCGGCAGAAGTATTTAGGCATTCAATTGGCAGTACCTGACTTAGAGAAATGCACATGCCCATTTAAACCGGAACAAGATAGTTAAAATAGAGAAATTGTCTAAGATATGAAATAGGAAATCTCTATTATCGCTTACGACCGCTATGGAATTCAGGCCATCAAGTTTTCTGCCTTAGATTATTTGCTTAAACCAATAAATATCAGCGAATTTTTATTAGCCGTCGAAAAGGCAGCGCAAAAGATTAACTCTAAGAAAGAAAGCAGTAATATTCAGAACTTACTTAAATATCTCAAGGGCGGCAAAGAGGTGCCAAAGATCGCATTGCCTACCCTCAAAGAGATCATGTATGTTAAGGTCTCAGATATTTTGAGATGTGAAGCGGAAAATAACTATACTAACTTTCATCTGCTAAA